>Ga0302265_1000750_pt1 | contig 20814 bp, 21 predicted proteins | sample III_Bog_E1_1_FD_194556 | JGI IMG/M metagenome (GOLD analysis project Ga0302265, IMG submission 194556) | Peat permafrost microbial communities from Stordalen Mire near Abisko, Sweden - III_Bog_E1_1 | ecosystem: Environmental > Terrestrial > Soil > Wetlands > Peat | place: Sweden: Abisko...
TCCCGGTGGCCGTTTTCGCCGTCGCGCCGTGGTAGGGATGGCGCGCTGCGCCGCTCCTTGCGGAGGGCCACCACTGCCCGCGCTTTCCTGTCCCCGGCGGGCCGGCAGAAATTCCGCTGGCCAAAAACGGGAAAGCGCCAGCGGGGACATCGCCGCGCAATGTCCCTACCAAAGCGCCGTTGGCGCGGCATATTTGTAGAACCCCAAACCAAAATAATTTTCAGCCCCGTCGGGGCGGCATCGTCCGGTCTTTGCAGACGGCCACCATGATGTCGCTCCTGACGGAGCTTTGCCGGTTGGTGGATGACGAGGCTACAAATATGCCAGCCCTGACGGGCTTGGGAAAATCTGTGTTTCATCCGTGTTTCATCTATGGCTAAAAATTCAAACGTCCTTTGCCTCGGTTAAAAGAAAAACGGAGCCGGCGTGCGCCAGCCCCGTTTGGCTTGCGGATGTTTATTTACGGCTGGACGGTGACGACCACCTCGTCGCTGAAATAGCCGGTCTCGTCGTCGCCCACCACATAGATGGCCTTGTAGCGGCGCACTTCCGGCTTGCCCGGCACTAGCAGGTCGCGGTTGTCTATGTAGGGCGAGATGGTGTCGTGCGCCAGATACACATAATCGGCGTCGCCATCGCGTTTGCTGTAAATGTTGATGCCGTCGCTCTTGGTCTTGGTGAAGGCGAGCGCCACGTCGTTGGCCTCCACGGTGGCGGTCAGATCCACCTTGGCGGTGGTCATGTCGGTGTTGTCATCGGAGCCGACAATTTTAAGGGCATAGCCGATGGCGTCGGTATAGCCGGGGGCGGCTTTCAGGCGGCGGATGATGGCGCGTTCGCGGCCTTCGACGGCGGTGCGGGTGGCCTGCTTGTCGGTGGAGGTTTGGGAATAGACGGCGTCGGCGGTATTGAAGGTGTTGAGCTTGCCTTCAAACAGGGTGGCGTCCGCCGTGAGGGTGGCGAGGTCGGCGTCGCTGATGTTCAAAACGGCCTTTTGCGCCGGGGCGTTGTCGCGGAGGTATTTGAGCTGGGTCAAAAAGTCCGTGTCCTTTTTGGGAATACAATCTTGTTTAGCCATAATTTTGATGTTTGTTTATTTTTGTGTTTTGTCGTGTTTTTGTTGTTTTTCAGTGTTTTGTTTGACTGCACCGAAAGGGAAGATGGTAAAAGGGGTGAAATGGCATAAATCCTTCATTTCCATACATCTGTCCACGCCGGAAACGCCCCCGGTGATGCCGGAAACGCATCTGGCGGCGGCGGGGGCGCATCTTTTCACGGCAGGGGTGCGCCGGGAGACGCCGGGCGCACGTCCGGTCAGGCCGGGGACGCCTCCGGTCTGGAAGGATATGCCTCCGGTGGGGGCGGGGATGCGCCGGGCAACGCGGGGGATGCGGTCTTGGTGGCCGGGGTTGCGCCGGGTCTGGCCGGGTCTGTCCCCGGCGACGGCGCGGGTATCGCTGGCGTGGTCGGGAACACCGCCGGAGAGAAAGGATGTGCGGTCGGAAAAGTTTGCGGTCTCCGAATCGGACACCCTGGCGCGTTCAACGCAGTTCCACAAACGCTTCATGAATTTGCCCGCAACTTTTCAGCCATTAACGGAACCAAGTCAACGGCAATCGGTGTTTTAGCAATTCTGTTCAAAAGAATGCCAAAATAAGGCCGATCAGGAATCGGCGGATGCCCGCGAAAAAAATAAGCCGGCAAACTTTGGATTGAGATTTATTCTTTCGCTTGTTCCCGGCGGCCAAACCCGCCACATTTTCCGCGCATGAACATTCCCGCCAAACTCCAGACGAAAACCGCCGGCGTGCTGGGCGGCCTGTTCCTGCTGCTGGTGGTGGGCTGGATTGACTACATCACCGGTTACCAGATCACGGTGCTGGTTTTTTATCTGGTGCCCATCCTGTTTGTCCTGCATCGCGCGGGCCAAAGTTTTGCCTTTGGCATGGCCATGTTGGCGGCCGTGGTCTGGCTGGTCGCAGACATTGCGGCGGGGGATCATTATTCGGATGTCCTGACGCCGGCCTGGAACCTGGTGGTCCGCATGTCCATTTTTCTGCAGGTGGTCATCCTGGCTTCGTCCCGGAATGAATTGAAGGTGCAGGTGCGGCAGCAGACGGAGAAATTGCGGCAGGAAATTCGCGAACGCATCCGCCTGGAAAAAGAACTGCTCGAGGCCGGCGAACGCGAGCAGCGCCGGATCGGGCATGATTTGCACGACAGCCTGGGACAACAGCTCACGGCCACGGCGCTGGCGGGCAAAGTTCTGGCCAAGAAGCTGGCCGACAAGTCACTCGCCGAAGCCGCCGCCGCCGACCGCGTGGTGGCGATGGTGGAGGAGTCCATCGAGCTGACGCGCAAGCTGGCGCGCAGCCTGCATCCCATCGAGTTGCAGGCGCACGGCCTGGCGGACGCGCTCAAGAACCTGGCGGCGAATATTTCCAAGGCCTTTGGCGTGGCGTGCCGTTTTGAAACTTCCGGCAGCGCCGTTTTGGCCGGGCGCGACGCGGAAACCCATCTGTATCGCATCGCGCAGGAGGCGGTGAGCAACGCCATCCGCCATGGCCGCGCCCGCAACGTGGTTATTGCGCTGGATGCCGTCGGTGAAAAAACCATGCTGGCCGTCACCGACGACGGCGCTGGGCTGGCGGCGGACGCCCGCGCGAAACCGGGCATGGGCTTGCGGATCATGGAATATCGCGCCGGAATGATTGGCGCGACGTTTGACATTCAAAACCTGCCGGCGGGCGGGACGCGTGCGGTGTGCGTCTTGAACCCCGGCCAGCCGCCCACGGAAACTGATGCCGATGAAAACTAAAATTCTGCTGGTGGACGATCATCCGCTCGTGCGCGAGTGGCTTACGAACCTGATCAATGAGGAGCCGGACTTTGAAGTCTGCGGCCAGGCCGGCGACGCGCGCGAGGCGCTGGATTTGATGGGTAAGCTGTCGCCGCGAATCGCGGTGGTGGATATTTCGCTCGACGGCGGTTCCGGTCTGGAACTGATCAAGGACATCAAGGCGCAGCATCCGAAGATTGACGCGCTGGTTTTGTCCATGCACGACGAGGCGCTTTACGCCGAGCGGGCGATGCGTGCCGGTGCCGCCGGTTACATCATGAAACGCGAGGCCACCAGCAAGGTGCTGGACGCCCTGCGCGCCGTGCTGGCTGGCGGACTTTATTTCAGCAACGCCGTCAATGCGCTGCTCGCGCAAAAACTGGTGCAAGGCGCGGCCGGCAAGCCGACGCCGATAGAGATTTTGAGCGACCGCGAGTTGGAAGTCTTTCAACTGCTGGGTCGCGGCTACAACACGCGCCAGATATCCGAGCAGATGAAGGTCAGTTTCAAGACCGTTCAGGCCTATTGCGCCCGCATCAAGGAAAAGCTCAACCTCGCCAACATCAACGAACTGATTTTTCACGCCGTCCGCTGGCATGAAAACCAGCAGCCACGCTGAAACCGGAGCCTTTACGGTCTGTAGGGCGTATTCCTACAAGACAATTAGGCCGATTCACACGACCATTTTCTTCGCTTTGGTTTTGCGATTGCTACCTTTAGGCAACGCGGTTGCGTCAGGCAATATCGGAACGAAAATGTTATTATCATAACCCGCCTGATGCGCCGTTCCGCCGCGTGAAAAGAAAGCTAACAAAATGAAACTGACCAAAACCATCCGCAAAGCGGGTTTTACGCTGGTGGAAATCATGATTGTCGTGTCCATCATTGGACTTCTGGCGGCAATCGCGATTCCCAACTTTGTGAAGGCCCGCACTTCCGCACAGTGCAACGCCTGCATCAACAACCTTCGCCAGATTGACGCGGCGGCCAACCAGTGGGCCTTGGAACAGCACAAGGCCACCGGGGCGACCATCAACTATCCGACGGATTTGGCGCCTTACATTAAGCTAAACTCCGCTGGTAGCATCCCGCCGTGTCCGGCGGGCGGCACCTATGCCTGCGGCGGGGTTGGCACGAATCCAACCTGCACCTTGAGCACGCTGACGCCGTCGCACCGGCTGAATTGATTTGGTCAGGGGAAATCATGAAAAGACGCTGTCTTGAAAGCGTCTTTTTTTTGCCAAGGATTGCCCCAAAAATTGACGGCAGGACCCAAAATGAGACAGGCAGCCGGTGCCAAACCGGTTCGGACGTTGCCAATGCGTCCGGATGGGCTGCCCGTGGCATCGCCGAACTTGCAAACTGCGCCTTTTTCGGTTTTCATGTTGGCGATGTCGCGACCCTTTGGCCTGCTGATTTTAATCGCAAGTTTGCTGACCGCGTCGGTCGGTTTTGGCGCGGAGTCCGCCGAGGTGAACCTCGATTACGTCGCGCAGCGCGCCCTCGAACGCGCCCAATCGCCTTTCCACTCGCCGCGCGCCGACCTGCCCAAAGTGCTGCGCCAGGACAATCTCGACTACGACAAATACCGCGAAATCCGTTTCCGCCGCGACCGCGCGCTGTGGTCGGCGGACCAGCTTCCTTTCCGTGTGGAATTTTTCCATCCCGGCTATCTCTACCAGGAGCCGGTGCACGTCAATGAATTCACGCTGACGCACACGCAGCCCATCCGCTTCGTGCAGGATTTTTTTGACTACGGCAAGCTGGACATCGCCAGCCAGATTCCGACGAAGACGGGCTACGCTGGTTTTCGCGTGCTGTATGCGTTGAACCAGACGAACCAGATGGACGAGCTGGGCGCGTTTCTGGGCGCGAGCTATTTCCGGCTGCTCGGGAAAAATTTGCGCTACGGCCTATCCGCGCGCGGTCTGGCGCTGGATTCCGGCGAAGGCGACCGGTCGGAGGAATTTCCCATCTTCACCGATTGGTGGCTCGGGAAGCCGCAGCCGGAAGACACCGAGCTGCGGCTTTACGCCATCCTCGACAGCGTGAGTTGCGTCGGCGCGTATGAATTTTTCATCAAGCCCGGTGACACGACCACCGCCAGCATCCGCGCGGTCTTGTATTTTCGCGAAACCAACAACGTCATCGCCGCCGACAAAAACCGCAAACCGTCCAAGACCATCGGTCTCGCGCCGCTGACGAGTATGTTCTGGTTCGGCAAGGACACGGAAAGAAAATTTGACGACTATCGCACCGAAGTCCACGACAGCGATGGCCTGCTCGTCCACATGGGCAACGGCGAAACTTTCTGGCGGCCGCTCGACAACCCACCCGCCACGCGCCATCAGGTTTTTCACGCGCCCAGCATCAAAGGTTTTGGTTTGCTCCAACGCGAACGGAATTTCTCCGCGTATCAGGATATGTTCAACCTCTACCACCAAGTTCCCAGTGTCTGGGTCGAGCCGGACGGCAACTGGGGCGACGGCGATTTGCATCTCGTCGAATTGAGCACCAGCTACGAAGGGCTCGATAACATTGTCGCTTTCTGGGATCCGAAGAACAAGCCCGCGCCGCTCCAGCCGTATCGTTTCGGTTACACGCTTTACTGGGAAGGCGGTGACGCCGATGTGAGGCGTTCCGAAAACCGCGTCGTTTCCACGCGCATCGGGCCGGACGCGCAGTTTGGCGGGCGGCAGTTCGTCATTGATTTCGACGGGCCGCAACTGGATGCCATTCCTGAAAACAAGCCGCCCACGGTCGTGGCCAATTGCAGCGGCGGCGCGCGCATCGCCGACTGCTCGGTGTTCCGTAACGAATTTCTCGGAACCTGGCGCGTGATTCTGAAAATGATTCCGCCCGCCGGCAGCAAGGATGCGATTGACCTGCGCTGCTCGTTGCAGCAGGGCACGAACGTCGTCGGCGAAACCTGGGTCTATCAATGGAGCCCGCCCTGAAAATTTTGCCGGACATTTCCGGCGAGATCGCCGGCCGTTCGCTGGACGAGTGGAATGCGGCGTATGTGAAGGTGGAAAATTATTTCCACGCGCTGCGCATCCGCAACAAGCCGCTGCTCGGCCAGCTCGTCCTGCGCGTGCTCGAACGCGCCCAGCGCCGCGCGCCCGCCGAGCCCGGCCGCAGCGCCACCGAAATTGCCGCCGAGGAGATGGATCACATCGTCACCGACTGGTTTGGCGAAGTGCTGCAAACCTCGCCGATTGGCAGTGAACAGACGCTCTCGACGCGCGGCCGCCTCGCGCTGCTGCTCGCCGACATGCCCGGCAGATGGCAGGATCAGTTTCTGCGCCCCGGCCCGTGGCCGCAGGAATTTGTGGACGCCATGCGCGAAAGCTTCTTCCGCGCCGGCCCGGATTTCCAGCTGGCCAAGATGACGCCGCGCCCGCTCGACCTCGGCCCGTTTACCACGCTGACGAATTTCAGCAAGCTGCCGTATGTCCGCATGGCGCTGGCGTGGGGATTTTTCGCGCTGCTGCTCATCGCGGTTTTCTGGCTCACGCACGGCGGTTTCGAGCAGGTGAAATCATGGTTCGAATAAATGGCTGACGCGCCCAACATCACCGTCGTTTCCGCGCCGCGACTCCGGCGCGGCTGGCGGCTGTTTTTGTTTTTTTCCTCGGCGGTGCTGCTTACCGGCGCGGTTTCGATGCTCTTCGCCGATTTGCTCTGGCGCACCGGCTGGAGCGCATCGCGCACGGTGCTGCTGGTGCTGTTCATCATTTTGTTTCTGCTCACGTCCATCGGCTGTATGCATGGCGTCTATGGTTTTTTCATCCGCACTTTTGGCACGAACCGCCGCATCACCGCGCTGAAACCGTTCAAGGAGCAGAACATCGCCGGCGTCAGCACCGCCATCATTTTTCCGATTTACAACGAGGATTCCGTCCGCGTGCTCGAAGGCCTGCGCGCGACCTACGAATCGCTCGAACGCACCGGCCAGCTTGATCGCTTCGATTTTTTTATTTTGAGCGACTCGACGAATCCCGACTGCTGGGTCGAGGAAGAAGCGCGCTGGTCCGAGCTTGTGCGCGACCTCGATGCGCTCGGAAAAATTTATTATCGCCGCCGTTTGTTTAATGAGGCGCGCAAAAGCGGCAACGTCCGCGACTTCCTCAACACCTGGGGCATGCGCTACCGCTATTTCATCTGCTGCGACGCCGACAGCGTGATGCGCGGCGAAACCTTGGTAGATCTGGTGAAACTGATGGAGGCGCATCCGACCACCGGCCTGATTCAGACCGTGCCGGCGCTGGTCAATGCGGAAAGTTTATTCGGCCGCATCCAGCAATTTGCGAACCGCCTCTACGCGCCGGTGTTCATCGCGGGGCTGAATTACTGGGCGCTGGATTTTGGAAATTACTGGGGGCACAACGCCATCATCCGCACCGAGCCGTTCATGCAGTTTTGCGACCTGCCATCGCTGCCCGGACGCAAGCCGTTCGGCGGACAAATTCTTTCGCATGATTTTGTCGAGGCCGCGCTGATGCTCCGCGAAAACTGGACGGTCTGGCTCGCCTACGATCTCGAAGGCAGCTACGAGGAAGCCCCGCAAGCATTGATTGAAAACGCGCAACGCGAGCGTCGCTGGTGCCAAGGAAATTTGCAACACGGCCTCGTGCTGTTTGCAAAAGGTTTGCGTGGCGTGAGCCGGATGCATTTGATCCTTGGCATTTTCGGCTATGTCGCCAGCCCGCTTTGGCTCGCGTTCCTCATCACGTTCGAATGGATTTATTGCGTTCAAAAACTGACCGGTCTCTCGGACATCACCGTGCAGTCGTTCAATCCGTATCTCAAGGACTGGAGCGGCACGGCGCACGCCTCGCTGGTGTTCATCATCTGCATGGCGGTCATCATGCTGCCGAAATTTCTCTCGCTCATTGACCTCGCCAACGACTGGCCGCGTCGCAAGCAGTTTGGCGGCCTGCTCAACGCCACCGGCGGCGTGATCTGCGAAACGATTTTCTCCACGTTGCACGCGCCGCTGCTCATGCTCTGGCACACGCGGTTCGTGGTGACAAACATCGCCGGCATCAGCGTCAGTTGGACGACGCAAAAGCGTTCTGCCGACGGCACTGACTGGCTTTACGCGGCGCAGCGCCACTGGGGTCACACGCTCATCGGCCTCGCGTGGGGCTGGTTCACTTGGAAGCTCGATCCGGGACTTTTTTGGTGGTTTACACCGGTGCTGGCCGGCATGGTTTTTTCCGTGCCGTTGAGCGTGCTGACGAGCCGCCGCAGCCTCGGTGCCCGCGCCAAGAGCGCCGGATTATTTTTGACGCCGGAAGAAACAAAGCCGCCGGTGGAACTTGTCTCGCTGCGTTCGCGGATGAAGATTCACGAACTGACCGAGGACGATACGCCGCGCTGCCGCGTCCACGCCGGCCTCGCCGCCGCCGTGCTGGACCCATATGTGAACGCCATCCACGTCACGCTGCTGCGCGAGAAACAGTTGAACCCGGTCTATGCCGAGCATCTCGCCCGGATCGGCGCGGGCACGGACGCAGTGCGTGATTTGGGTGAAAAACTTCTGGCCGGCGGTCCGGAAAAATTAAATCCGTCCGAGCGCGTGACCGTGATGGCCGACCAGCGCGTCATGGTGTGGCTGCATCAGCAAGCATGGCTGCGGCCGGAGGAAAAGCTTGCGCCGTGGTGGCGCGCGATGATCCGCGAGTTCAGCCACCGGGAAAATTAAAGCAGCTTCACCACGCGCTGGAGTTCGGCATCGGTGTTGTAAAAGTGCGGCGAGAGTCGGAGGTAATTTTGTCCCTTGCGGTCGGTGCGCAGCGAGGCGATAACGCCGGCGTCCGCCAGCTTTTGGTGCTGCGGCGCGAGGTCTTTGCCCGGTGTAAAAAAGGTCGTGATGCCGCTGGCGTTCTCTATTTTCGGTTCTGCGTTCAACACCACAAAGCCCCTTGCCTGCAACGCGGGCACGAGCCACGCGCGTTTGCGCAGCAGTTCGGCGGCGATGTTTTCCACGCCGATTTCCAGCGCCAGTTCCATCGCCGTGAGCAGGCCGGCGAGGCCGACGAGATTGTGCGTGCCGGCTTCGAACTTCGCTGCGCCGCTGCGGAACTCGATTTTTTCCTGCGCGACAAAATTCGGATTGCGCACGTTGTGCCAGCCGTAAACAGGGGGATTTAATTTTTCCTGCAAATCTTTTTTGACGTAGAGTAGGCCCGCACCGCACGGGCCGAGCAGCCATTTGTGCGAATCGGCGGCGAGAAAATCCACATTTTCCACCTTCGTCGGAAATGCGCCAAGCGACTGAATCGCGTCGAGGCAGAATAAAATTCCGCGTTCGCGCAGAAATTTCCCGACAGCGGCGTGGTCGAGCCGATAGCCGCTGATGAAATGATTGGACGTGAGCGCGACGAGGCGCGTGTTTTCGTCCACCTGGCCCATCACGTCAATCGCACGGATGATGCCGAGGCCGCGCGTGTTGAGGAGGCGGACTTTCACGCCCTGATCGGCGAGCGCCATCCACGGATAAACATTGGACGGATAATCGTCGTGGTAAATCAGGAGGTTGTCACCCTTGCGAAACTTCAATCCGGCGGCGACGAGGCTCAACGCGAGCGAAGTCGGGCCGACGAGCGATACTTCGTCCGGCTCGCAGCCCAGCAGTTGCGCGCCGGCGTTGCGCGCGTCAGCAATCTTATGCATGACGTAGGTTTCCTGATCGCCGAGCGTGCCGCCGTTGGCGCAATCAATCATCGCCTGCGCGACGCGGCGCGGCAGCGGACACACACCGGCGTGGCCGAGGAAGATTTTATTTTTTGCGACGGGAAACTCGTGCTGGCGGAGTTCCTCGTTGGAAAGAATTTCGGACAAAGTCATAAAGCTAAATTAGCGGAAAATAAAAAACGGCAAAGCGGGAAAAATCCGCCTTGCCGTTTGGCTCGGAAATAAATTAGGCGATGGCTTTGTCGAGGCTGGCCTTCAAATCGCGTTTGCTCTTGGCGCCGACCATCTGCTCGGCGACCTGACCGTTCTTGATGACGAGCAGCGTCGGAATCGCGCGGACGCCAAACTGCGCGGCGAGGCCCTGATGTTCGTCAATGTTGACCTTGCCGATCTTGACCTTGCCCTGAAATTCGGTGGCGAGTTCGTCGAGCACGGGGGCGATCATTTTACACGGGCCGCACCATTCGGCCCAGAAATCCACGAGCACAGGCGTGGTGGATTTCAGCGCTTCGGCTTCAAAATTATCCTGCGTGAGGGTGACAATCAACGGTGAGGCCATAATTTAACTGGAGAAATTTTCAAGGACGTTTTTCAAGGTTAGAAACACCCAGACCACGCCGCCCACGGCGGCGAGGCTGGTGACGGTGGCAACGTAAATCAAAACTTTGTCGAGCGTTTTGATGGTCGGCACGATGGGCGCGGCGGCGCGCTGGGCGACCGGCGCGGGCTTGGTCGTGGCGGCGGGCGCGGCACCCTTGGCCGGCGCGGCAGCGTGGGCGGCGGGCGCAGCCGCAGTTCTCAAAGCCGGAGCCGGGGCGGACGACGCGGAAGCTGCTGTCACCGGACTTGGCGCACCCGTCGGTCCGCCGGGCGGCAGTGTCGGCAGCTTGATGGTTGGCGCGGCGGTCGGCTTGGGCGGCAGATTGATGCGGACGGTTTCCTTTTTCGGCTGCACCTTGCCGGTCTCTTTTTTCGGCGGCAGCACTGCACCAGTGTCTTTTTTCACGGGCGGCACGGCACCGGCCGGTCCGGATGTCGGGACGGGATTGATCGGAGGAATGTCAGCCATAATGTTTGCGGCTCAAGATAAGCGGGGCAGGGGTGCTGTCAAATTTAATTCTACGGCAATACCCGCCGGGCCGGGCAACTGCGTCAGGTTTTTTCCTCGATTAATTCGCGCCGCGCGCCGCCGAGAAGCTGCTCGACAAAATTGGTCGAATACACGCCGCGCCGGAAATTCGGATCTTGCATGATGGCCTGTTGGAAGGACATGGTGGTTTTGACGCCGGTGATCATGAATTCGTTCAGCGCACGGTTCATGCGATCAATCGCGTCGCGACGGTCTTTGCCCCGGACGATGAGCTTGCCGATCATCGAATCGTAGGTCGGCGGAATCGTGTAGCCAGCATAAGCGTGCGTGTCCACGCGCACTTCGCGGCCACCCGGCTGATAATACATCTCGATCCGACCGGGGCTGGGACGGAAATCATTGAAGGGATCTTCGGCGTTGATGCGGCACTCAATGGCGTGACCTTTCATCACGATGTCGCTTTGGGAATACTTCAACGGCTCGCCCATCGCGATTTCAATCTGCGCGCGCACGAGGTCAATGCCGGTGACCTCTTCCGTGACCGGATGTTCCACCTGGATGCGCTTGTTGACTTCGAGAAAATAAAAATTGCCGTGGTCATCCACTATGAACTCCACCGTGCCGGCGTTGGTGTAACGCGCCGCCTCGGCAATGCGGATGGCCGCCTTGCCGATTTTCTCCCGCAACTTCTTAAATTTATATTCCAGCAGCGGCGACGGCGACTCCTCGATCAGTTTCTGGTTGCGCCGCTGCACTGAACAGTCGCGCTCACCGAGATGGATGATTTTCCCCTTTGTGTCGCCAAGGATTTGAATCTCAATGTGGTGCGGGTTCTCGATGAATTTTTCGATGTAGACGCCCGAATTGCCGAAACATTTTTCCGCCTCCGAACGCGCGGTGTGATAGCCCTTGACCAACGAAATATCGTTGTGCGCGATGCGCATCCCGCGCCCGCCACCGCCCGCCACCGCCTTGATCATGACCGGATAGCCGATTTTTTTGGCGATGAGCAGCGCGTCCTTCTCGTTGTCCACCGTGCCTTCGGAACCGGGTGGAACTTCCACGCCAGCCTTCTTGGCGAGCGCGCGGCTGACTGCCTTGTCTTCCAAGGCGCTCATTGCGCGCGGGCTGGGACCGATAAAACGGATATTGCAGCTCTCGCAGACTTCTGCGAAATGCGCGTTCTCCGACAAAAATCCATAGCCCGGATGAATTGCATCCACGTCCGCGATTTCCGCCGCGCTGATGATCCGGTCAATGCGCAGATAACTTTCGGATGAAGCCGCCTTGCCGATGCAAATAGCCTCGTCAGCCATTTGGACGTGCATCGAGTTCGCATCCACCTCGGAATAGACCGCGACCGTGGAAATGTTCATTTCCTTGCACGCGCGTATGATGCGGACGGCGATTTCCCCGCGATTGGCGACCAATACTTTTTCGAACATGGTGAGTGCGGTTTAGAAAACCGTTTAAGCCGGCCGAACTTTGAACATCGGCTGGCCGAATTCAACCGGTTTGCCGTTTTCGACTAGAATCTGGGTGATAACACCTTTAACTTCGGCCTTGATCTCGTTCATCACCTTCATGGCCTCGATGATGCAAACAACGGAATCAGGATTAACCTCCGTGCCGACTTCAACGTAAGAGACCGATTCTGGCGAAGGTGAACGATAAAAAGTTCCAATCATAGGCGATTTAATGTCGTTTTCACCAGAATTCACCGCTGGAGCCGCCGTAATCACTGTTGCAGGCAAAACCGGAGCCGCCATCGGCATAGGCATGGGAATCATCTGAACCGTATCATCACTTTGAGCCGCTGGTGAAGTTCCATTCAGGCCACGCTTCAGGCGGAGTTTCGAGTCCTTTTCTTCCAGTTCAAACTCCGTGATGGAGTTTTTCTTCATCAAATCAATGATGGCTTTGATATCTTTGAGTTCCACAATGCGTTTTCGTTAAAGAGTTTTAGAAATACAATAAAACCGACTTTTTTATTAAAAACAGAGGTTGATTTCCAATCTCTGCAGCAGACACGACAATTTACTTCGCGAAGTCTATTTTTATGAAGCCCGAAGGTCAAGCCCTATTATAAAAAAGTTATGCACCGTTTAATGCCACTAAAATCTTATTTGTTTGATTCGTTAACGTAAATGGCTGCTTCCAATCCTAAAATATAAGATTTAAAACCAAATCCGCAGATTTGTCCCTTGCAAACCGGAGCAATCATGGATTTGTGCCGGAAGTCTTCCCGTGCATGGACGTTCGAAAGATGGATCTCAATCGTCGGCACACCCACCGCCGAGATGGCATCGCGCAAGGCGACACTGGTGTGCGTGTAAGCCGCCGCATTGACCACGATTACCTGAAATTTGCCCTTGGCGTCCTGTATCCAGTTCACCAGTTCCCCTTCGATATTTGACTGCCGAAAATCAACTTCCAATTTTAACTCCGCCGCCCGGGTGCGGACTTGCGCCTCGATGTCTGGCAAAGTCAGTCGGCCATAAACCTCCGGCTCGCGCGTGCCGAGCAGGTTCAAATTCGGGCCGTTGAGAAATAGAACTTTCATGGCGACAAACTTAACAACCAGACTTTTCCTTGTCGAATTCAATTATCTTTTGCCCAATCGTGCAACCCAATAACGTAAAAGCCGTCCACGCCAAGGCCGGAATAAAAAGTCCAAATTCACCAAAACCTTGGACAAACCAGGCGAGCAGTCCGGCCAGAATGGCGAAGGAAATTGCATCGCCGCCGCGCCAGGTTTTTTTAACCGTTGCCGTCAGTGCCAGAAAAATCCATGCCGCGTAAGCCAGACCGCCGATCACGCCGGAATCGGAAAATTGTTCGAGATAATCATTGTGCGTGAGCCGCGCCATTTCGGCCTCCGGCGATTTGAGCTGGGCGTAAGGCCGCTGAAAAGTTCCCGGCCCGGAGCCGAAAACCGGCTTGGCGGCGGTGGTTTGGACGGCGGCCCGCCAGTAATCAAACCGCGCGCCGACACTGGTGGCACCGGCGGAAAAATAATTATGAAAGCGGACGGCGAAAATTCCCAGTCCGACGACCAGCACCAATGCGATGGTGGCCAGCTTGATTTGCTTCGGCCAATTCAGCCGCAGCAAATAAAATCCGGCGATGGCGATGCCGATGAGCCAGCCCAGCTTCGAGCCGCTCCAGTAAAACGCCGCGCCGCCGAGGAAAACCGTCAGCCCGATGGCGGCAAAGCGAATCGGCGGCTTCAGGTTTTTAGTCGCGCCAAAGGCGAGCGCCAGCGACAGCGGCCAGAGCAGGAGAATGATTCCGGCCAACGCGTTCGGATAGACGAGTGTGCCGGCCACGCGGCCCTTTTTGAACTTGTCGAGCATGGCCGGATTCGCCATTTCCGCGCCGTTCGTGATGATGATGATGTTGTCTACTTTCATCTGCGCGACGGCCTCGGGCGGGAAATTTGTCCAGCCGTTGCGCTCGCCCTCGACGAGCATCTGGTGGTTTTGCGGAAACTCAAAAACGTGCTGGTCAATGCCGCGCACGAGGCAGAACGCAAACGCCGCCAGCAGGCCGGGCAGCAGCCAGCGCCACAAATGGCCGCGCGCAAAAATCAGCGCGCCCAAAAAATAGCAGGCCACGCAGCCGGAAAATTGCCAGATCGTCGCGCGGGTCAGATCCGCATCCACGGTTTGCGTGGCGGAAACAAACTGCCAACCGAGCCATGCGAGCGGCAAAAAATAGAGGATGGAAGATGGAAGATGGAAGATGGCGGTGGCCACCGCCGGTTTGCCAAAATAATTGGGGTTGCGGCGCTTGAAAATGAGCAGCCCGCCGATGATTGCCAATGGCAAAAGAATCCAGTTTGCCCAATGCAGCGGCCACGGGTCGTTGAGAAATTCCGCCGGCGTGGCGGGCGCGGAGATTTTGTGGTCGAGGATGACGGGGTTGCCGAATTTCCAGAGGCAGAGGCCGAGGAAAAGTCCGAACGCGAGCGCGTAAAACTTCAATCCCCTCACCCCGTCCCTCTCCCCATCCGATGGGGAGAGGGTGTCCGCAGGACGGGTGAGGGGTTGTTTATTCACAAACGGATTTTGCGTGTGGGAAAACTGGCCGGTCAAAGCTGCAGTTTCAGCAGGCCGACTTCGAGCGCGAGCGCCTCCTGCACGTTGGTGTGGAGCAGCCGCTGGGTTTGTTCCAGCACCGACAAATTTTCCTGCGCCTGGCGCGGGCTGAGGCGCTTGGCGACCTCGTCCGCGCCGGCGATCTGCGGCAGGTGCAGCAGTTCTTCGCCGGCGGCAAGCGTCCAAAACCAGACATCGCGCAGCCACCATTGCAGCAGCAGCAGGACTTCCGCGCGCTGGCGGCGGTATTCGGCCTCGATGCCAGCCTTCAATTCCTCCTCCCATTTTTCGCGCAAATCTTTTTCGGCGTCGGTGTATTTCTCCAGCGGCGAGCGGGCGGACAATGTTTCGTCCACGCGGGCGCGGAGAACATTGAGATGCTGCAACAATGCATCGAGCAATCGGTAGCGGCCAAACAGGCTTTTTTGTTCGCCAGCGGCGGCGGAACTGAATTGCTGGAGCCAGATGGCCTGCTCGGCGGAAAGCTGACGCGCGGTTTCGGCGGAGAAATCCAGGCGCAGGCAGCGCGACAAAATCGTTTCCAGAATCCGCGACGGCTCGGTGGTGAGCAGGATCAAGACGGATTTCGGCGGCGGTTCCTCCAGCGTTTTCAGAAAGGCGTTTGCGGCCTGCGCGTTGAGCCGGTCGGCACCGGCGATGATGGCAATCTTGTAGCCGGCCTCGGTGGGTTTGAGCTGGATTTCGCGCGTCAGTTCGCGCGTCTGGTCAACGGAGATGATGCGGGACTTGGACTCCGCCCGCGCCCAGTGAATGTCCGAGTGCGAATCGTTCTCGATTTTTTTGCAACTCAAACATTCGTCGCAGCAGTCGGTGGCGACGCCGTTGGTCTTGGTTGGATTCTGACAGTTCAGCGTTTTCGCCAGGGTGCGGGCGAGCGTCTCCAGCTCCTCCAGCTGGTGGCCGGTGAACAGATAGGCGTGGCCGAGCCGTCCACGCGCGAGCGAGCGCTGCAAAAGCTGGACGCCTTGCGATTGTCCGGAAAATTTTGTGAAGGCCATGCGGTTTTTCGGCGCGTTGTTGCCGGTGCCGGCGGCGGAAACCAAATTCAAACCGGTATCTTGAACGCGACTGACTTTGCAGTTTTGCCGGCAGATCGTCAAGCCGGCTTTGCGCGGGATAGGGGCCTAATTCTTTAAATCATTAGGACACCCCGTCCCTCTCCCCTCGGAGGGGCGAGGGAGAAGAAGCGGTGGCGGGAGCCGGGCGGGGGCGACGTTTTTTGGGGCGCGAGAATAAATCTTGCCTTTGCCGCCGTTGTCCGCAATTTAACGGCCTAACATGAACCAGAAAACTTTTATCGGCACGGACAGCGGCGCGACCACCACCAAATTGTGTGCGGTTTTGGAATCGGGCGAGCCGGTTTCCAACAAGGTCTTGCAGCGGTCCACCGGTTCGGAAAACGGTCGCGGTGCCGTCATTGCCTCGTGGATCGCCGGCGTCAGCGATTTTCTGGCGCAGAACAATCTGCAATGGTCGCAGGTCGCCGGCGTGGGACTAGCGATTCCGGGACCTTACGAGCGTTACGGCGTGTTCAGCCGGACGCCGAACCTGCCCGCCAGCTTCGCGGGCTGGGATGTGTATTCCGATTATAAGGCGGCGCTGGAGCAGCAGGCCGGTCGCCCCCTGCCGCTGGTGGTGGGCAACGATGGCAATTACGGCGGCGTGGCCGAGGCGCGGCTGGCGCGCGGCAAAACCAAGGCGAGCGTGCTGATGCTCATGCCCGGTTCCGGCCTCGGCGCGGCCTTCGTCGGCGCAGACGGCTTGTGTCTGGACGGCGATACGCTCGCCGGCATGGAAGCCGGCCACATGGCCGCCGCTGTGCATCTCCTCGGCCTGGCGGGCAAGCCCTTTACCTGCGGCTGCGGGCGCGACTGGGGCTGCGTGGAGGCTTACACGACCATTTCCGGCCTGCCGCAATTGCTGGCGGAAATCATCAAGAAACATCCCGGCCACGAACTGGCGACTTCCACCGCCCCGATCAAGGAAAAGGTGTTGTCGCTCCGCACCCGCGCGCAAAAGGGTGATGCGCTGGCGCTGGACATCTTTGATTTTCAGGCGCGGGTCTTGGGACTGCATGTCGCCAACCTCGTGATGGCCTTCGACCCCGGCATCGTCGTCATCGGCGGCGGGCTGATGGATCACGAGGCGACTACGCCCGAATTCCGCGAGCGCTACATGCGGGTCATCCGGGAGACGGCCATTCCCTATCTTTGGGCGCCCCAGCGCGGAACCATCAAGATCGTGCCGGCGGCGCTCGGCGAATTGTCGCAGGCGATCGGCGCGGCGCTGGTCGCGCTGTATAAGAGCCAGGGCTGACGCGGATTGGTTCCACTATTTTTCCCCGACCGCCCCGGTGAGAACCGGCGTGGGGAACTGACTTTTCATTTGCCCGCCTGAACTTTTAGCGGATAATTGGAATTGCAAGACACCATGGCCAGGCTCGTCGTCATCAACAAATCCCTCGCCAATTCCGCGCATGAGTTGGGCGGGAACTGGACGACTGTCGGCCGTGCGGACGGCAACGCGTTCCAGATTGTCGAAGGTTCCGTGTCCGGCCGGCATTGCGAGGTGCGCGTGCAAGGCGAGGAGCTGCAAGTGCGCGATTTGATTTCCACCAACGGCACGTTCATCGGCGGCCAGAAAATTTCCGAGGGCGTCGTCAAGTTGGGTCAGGTGCTGCGGCTCGGCGATGTGGAACTGCGCTTCGAGGCGTCCGCTGCGGCGTCGCCCGGCACGGCGTTCAATTCCAAAATGCTCGCCACGAATGTCGCCGCCGCGCTGGCGCCCGCGCCGCCGCCGGCTCCCGCCAAACCGCCCGTCGCCGTGGCGGTGGCCGGCGCTGCGGAGAAAAAATTTCAGGTGCTGTTCGTGGACGACAGCATGGCGTTTCTCGAACTGTTCGGCGGCCTCTGCACCGAGTTCGCGAAGGGAAGCTGGCTGGTTCACACCGCCACATCCGCCGACCGCGCGCTGGCGGTCTTGGCCGAGCAGTCCGTGGATCTCGTGGTGCTGGATGTCGCCATGCCGATGCTCGACGGCCTGCAACTGCTCGGCATCATCAACCGCCGCCATCCCGGCATCAAGATCGCCGTGATGACCGGCATCGCCACGGAAACCAAGCGCGCCGACGCGCTCACGAACGGCGCGGAACTGTTTCTGGAAAAGCCGGTGAACGCCGACGGCATGCGCGCCGTTTTCAACATGCTCAGTGATTTAGTTTCGTGGCATCGCGAAGGTTTCACCGGCGCGCTGCGGCACGTCGGCCTGACCGAAGTCGTCCAGATGGAATGCAACGGACGCCATTCGTCCGTCCTCGAAATCCGCAACAGCGACCTGCGCGGGCAGATTTTCATCGAGGCCGGCGTCGTCACGCATGCCGCCATCGGGCCGCTCACGGGCGAACGGGCGTTTTCCCGGCTGTTGTCGCTCAAGGGCGGCGAGTTCGAGGTGAAGCCGTTTAAGGCGCCGCCGCAGCGCACCATCGAGAACCGCTGGGAATTCCTGCTGATGGACGCCGCGCGCGCCGCCGATGAGGAAACAGGCATGATCCGAAAAACGGACGTGGTCGCCCCCGCCCCGCCCGCGCCGCCCGCGCCGCCGGAAAAAACCGAACACGCCGCGCTGGGCGATGACATTGTCGTCGTGGCTACTTACGACGGTAAATGGAAGCCGGAAGACGAGAAGAAATAATTTTCCATGCTGAAAAAAATCCAGGCCAAAAAAATTTCCGCGCGCGGCGGGCGTTTCGCCATCGTCGCCTCAAAATATAATTCCCGCTACGTTGATGCGATGCTGCGCGCGGCGAAAGCAGAGCTTCTCCGCGCCGGCGGAAAAGTGAAAGTCATCCGCGTGCCCGGCGCTTATGAAATTCCCGTGGTTGCCGCAAAACTAGCCCGCTCGTCACTTGTCACTGGTCACTCGCCACTCGCTGGCATCATCTGTCTCGGCGTGATTTTGCGCGGCGCGACGACGCACGCGCAGCACATCGGCGAGGCCGTGAGCAATGCGCTTATGCAAATCCAAATCCAGCACGAGGTGCCCGTCATCCACGAAGTGCTGCTTTTGGAAAACGAGCAGCAGGCGAAGGAACGCTGCCTCGGCAAAACGCACAATCGCGGCACCGAGGCCGCGCAGACCGCTCTGGCCATGGCGCGGGTGATGGCCGCCTTGTGAAACATTTCACAATCGCCTTGCCGGCGGGGCGCGCGAATGCTACTTTTCAAAGTTCAATAAAGTTATGAAAAAATCTCTGTTGCTCCTGTCACTCGGACTTTTCGCCGCCGTCCAAATCGCTTCGGCGGGCGACATCACCGGCACCATTACCCTGAAAGGCACGCCGCCGGCCGCCAAGGAAATCACGCCCATCAAGGACGACCCAAATTGCGCCGCGATGTATCCCGGCGCGCTGCCGAAGACCATGTTTTACGTCGTTGGCGCGAACGGCGAGCTGGCCGATGTGGTCGTTTCACTGAAAGGAATTTCCGGTCAGTCCACCGGTGCCAGCGCGCCGCCCGTGGTGCTTGATCAGAAAGGCTGCCTGTATTCGCCGCAGATTCTTGCCGTGCAGACCGGCCAGAAAATCATCGTGAAGAATTCCGATCCATGCGTTCACAACGTCCACACCTCGCCCACGGCCAATCCCGAAGTCAACCAGGTGCAGATGCCCGGCGGCGCGGATTTGACCTTCACGTTTGACAAGCCGGAGCCGTTCCTGAAATTCCGCTGCGACGTGCATCCGTGGATGTTTGCGTGGGTCACGGTCGTGGATCATCCGTATTTTGCCGTCAGCGACAAGGACGGCAAGTTCACCATCAAGAATGTTCCGCCGGGCAAATACACGCTCGAAGCCGCGCACCGCAAGCTCGGCGCGCAGACTGCCGACATCGAAGTGAAGGCCGACGGCGCGGCGCAAAACTTCTCGTTTGAAGTGAAGTAAATTTTTCGTTTGCGAACGGCCGCTGCGCAAAAAAAACGCAGCGGTCGTTCTTTTTTGAAACATGAATAATAAATACCAACCCGCGCTGTTCTGGTTCGCCGTGCTGAACGCTGTCGCCACGTTTCTGCTCATCGGCCTCGGCGGGCTTGTGACCAGCCACGAAGCCGGCATGTCCGTGCCCGACTGGCCGACGACCTACGGCTACAACATGTTCCTGTTTCCTGTGGACAAATGGATTGGCGGCATTTTCTACGAACACTCCCATCGCCTGCTCGCTTCCGTCGTCGGCTTTCTGACGACGGTTCTCGCCGTCTGGCTCTGGCTGAAAGATTCGCGTAAATGGATTCACTGGCTTGGCATTGCTGCGTTTCTGCTCGTTATCGCCCAGGGCATTCTCGGCGGCCTGCGCGTCCGCTGGCAACTCGACTGGCTCGGCGTCCCGCACGGCGCGGTCGCGCAAACTTTTCTGGTGCTGACCTGCGCCATCGCGCTGTTCACCAGCCGCTGGTGGATGAATTCGGCAAATGAAAAGCAAACAGCCGTTCCGCGCGGGCTGCGCAGCCACATTCTTTACGTCACGATTCTAATTTTTGTCCAACTGCTCATTGCCGCGACCATGCGCCATCAGCACGCCGGCCTCGCCATCACGGATTTTCCGCTCGCCTACGGAAAAATCTGGCCGACGACCACGCCGGAAGCTATCGCGCATTACAACGCCACGCGTCCCGCTGGCACGATTGGAAATCCCATCACGGCTTTTCAGGTGAACCTGCAAATGATCCATCGCTTCGTTGCCTACACGATTTTTCTCGGCGTGGCGGCGGCGGCGATGATTGCGCGGAAAAGGCTTGGCGGTCGCGACCCGCTGACCAAGTTCGCCTTTTTCTGGCTGGTGCTGCTGTCGTTGCAAATCGTTTTGGGCGCGGCGACCATCTGGACAAACAAGGCCGCAGACGTGACCACGCTGCACGTCATGGTCGGCGCGTCGGCGCTGCTGACGGGCGCGCTGTGGTGGCTCGTGGCCGCGCGGCGCACGCGGCTGGCAGAATAATTGTTTCGCTTAGTTAATTTCAGAAATTTCCCTACCTAATTTCGTGGCAAACGGCATTGACATATTTTGCCATCG
>Ga0302265_1000751_pt1 | contig 20800 bp, 16 predicted proteins | sample III_Bog_E1_1_FD_194556 | JGI IMG/M metagenome (GOLD analysis project Ga0302265, IMG submission 194556) | Peat permafrost microbial communities from Stordalen Mire near Abisko, Sweden - III_Bog_E1_1 | ecosystem: Environmental > Terrestrial > Soil > Wetlands > Peat | place: Sweden: Abisko...
TTTATATAATTTAAATTTGGGGATATTAAAAGTTTGCACTTGGCATTTCCAATGCTGGTGAAAGAGTTAACTGATATTCGTATTGCTTACTTGATTACATTTTACTCAAAGGACTTAGCAATCAATTATCCTTCGTTTAGGCGTAAATACTGATACGAGTAACCAGATAATAAAAGCTTGTCACATAATAAAAATCAATTTAGTTCAATATTTTATTCGATTCCATAAAAGGGAGGATTTGAGTATGTTATATCATTTGATTTAGTTATAGAAGTTTCATAATGTCGCTCGCATCCATCGCCTATCGCTAAGTCGAAGCCATAGTGTAAACCTGGACCAAAAAGTATCAGTACCACATCTCACTCATCGAAACCAAACCTAATGAAGTTAAGTAATTTCAGATCAACCTAGATTCATGGTGGAATTCAGTCTGCCCCAGCCCCAGAAACCAATTCCTGCTGGCACTATTCGAGTATATTTCACCTGCACTAACTACGACAAACTCAAAATAACTTTCCGCTTCGAAAAAGATTCCTTGATTCACTCCCCTAACAAAACAATTCGCCAGCAATAAATCGAAGTATCCTTCCAATCATTCAGAAATGGATAGACGACTCTCTTTCCAAGAAACTCCTTGTTCGTTAAACAGTATTCTACCTTGGAACAGCTTACGAAAGTACACGCGTGAAGGATATCCGCCAAGACAATCTCCTACGCGAAATACCACAGCAATAAGAAGTCGAATATGTCTATCTGCACCCAGATCTGCTCAGCGATCAAAAACGTCTCATTGAAATCATGGAAAGACCCCATCTTGATGCTGCAAACATTCAGAATTAACTTAAAAAGCATTTTAGAGAGGTGGATAAGGAGAACATCGGAGTTATCACTCAGGCGGAGTTCATCACTCTCATTAAAAATGCGGGAGTCAAGTTAAATGCCATTGAGGAAAAGGAGGTTTTGAAAAAAGTAGATCCACAGGAGTCGGGAATGGTAGAATACGACAACTATGCCACTGCCATTGGAGAATTTTTCGAATGTGTCGAGGCCAAGAAGGAGACAATGGCTAAATTGGCGACGAGCGAGGAGGAGGAGATATTTGGGAGTATACTTATCATGATCAATGACGAATCACAGGATATCGAGGATGGGCTTATTCAGAAGTTTAAAGCAAGAGATGACTAATAGACCGGACTGACCAATATCTCAGAAGTTAAGGTGGTGTTGGATGAGATTAACAAAAAAGCAAAAGAGGACAATAAGCCATAGCCTCTGACAGTAATTTAATTGGCTTAGATTACCAAAATCCTAACTGATACCTACGGATATAAACAAATTCCATATGCTAAAATTCATCGCCACATTATCGATTTCAAGATAAGCGAATTGGCGAGGGGAAGAATTAACTCACGTTTGAACAATCTAGAAGTGCATCTGAAATAAATATTCAGTGCCTACGACGAAAAAAAGATGGGCAAGATCAAGCTCGACCATTTCGAGGAGGCTTTAAAGAAATCGGACAAGATGAAGTTAACAAAGACACAGATTTACTTGCTTAAAAGCCTAGTGCCGATCGATGCGCGGAGAGAGATCAACTACATCGAGAACTCCAAGTTCTTGTCCGAGCTAATCAAGCGGTTCTACCTTAGCAGTTCCAAGAAGAAGGAATGATGCAATCCATATTATATGTATAATATGCATATTATTTAAGATATTTACGATTAATCATGGCGCTAACATTTCGACGGCATCCTTCAGCAAATCATCGTCAAAGTCTTAATTGAGGTGCAACAAAAAGTGAAGGGCAATTTCCTTAGGGTCCATGACCTTCTTGGTGTAGACTGTAAACCTATCAACATCTCCGTTTTAGAACTCGCCCTCAACCAGCAGGGAAGAATCAAAGCCTGGGATAAAGTACTTAGTTCTGTAAGTGCATTACCAGGAGTCAGTATCATCTGTAATCTATTCCGTTTAGTTGTTCACATAATAGATAGGAGATCGGGCAACTCGCCCCTCCAAGAAGTCAAAGGTACGAAACATGGAATAGGAGCCAAGGTTCATAATATCAATTTGGTAGTCATTATACTTAAGATCAAAGCAGAATTTTGTTTAGCGAATAGTCTGATGGTCCATATCGAGGATGAAGTTGTTATTGATTAATCCTTCAGAATTCACAGCCTTGCTTTCTGTTTTGTTAGAGATACAGGCTAAACAATACTGATTTTTCTTAATCTACCAAATGTTAGCGACAGCACATTCAACCTTATTGAGATGATAGGGCTAGCCGATGGTATTCTTAATCTTTATGACATTGTATTTCCCCTTGAGATCATTCCGCAGATCGAACATCCTGAACTCAAACTCTTCATCATGGCGGGCCTTATACCAGATTATCATTGAGTGATTGTTGCCCTTAGTTGTAAGGTATTCGTGAGTCCATTGGTCATCTTGTGACTCGTATATGGCAAAAGGTTTATCCCCCTTCTTCAGTGGCCATTAATAATAGAACAATTTTAGACGGTGGTCGCTATAATTACCCTGTTCACGTATACATATATACCTATTTTCTGAAAAAGTGTCCAAGTAGGAGCGCTCACTCGATTCATCCATAAATTGATGATCAAATTATACCTTTTCATGAGACTATTACAGTTTAAAGGTCAGTATTTTATTGCGATGTGTTTACAGCACCATTACTTCTCTGTCAGTCAACATACCCATTGTGTCAACACTGTTATGTTGAGAAATTTAGCTGAATTGATACTCATAAAGAATTTTGCCACTACTACTGCAGTGTACGAAAACATCCTTGCCAACTCCTGACATGCCAAGGAAGACGAAGGTGTTGTTGGCCGCTACCGATAAGTACAATATTTTAAGGTAGTTTTTGCTTATTTTGACTTCGTATTTGCTTGATAGCAGCATTGTCAAAGATTTATCTATTTATATTAAATCCAAATTACATATAGACCACCATTGTAGTTATCGTTCTATAAAAAACAACGTAAATGAGCCAGCGTCAACCATCCGCTCTTTAATAATGAAAATCGTAAATTAACAAGAGAGAAAGTTTATGTGACGATGATGTGATTTGGTTTAATGATCACTTCAGAGGGTCAATGACCGATAGAGTTCTTAAATATATAAATTTACAGTCAATAAAACTGTAATTTTATTACAAACGCATGGACAAATACTAAATTTCTAAGTAGTTCCGCAAGATCGAGCCGTCGAATCTGTCCTTCACACGTTATAACCTGTGCTTTTCCTACTCTAATTCCAAATAACTGCGCAAAAAATAGAATAATCTCCTCAAACCAAACATGAAAAGGTAATCAGCTGACCTTGCCAAGAGAAACACCAATTTAGTAGCCTATTTGCCTCGGAAAACAAACAGCAGTGTGTATATGCAATCTCACTCTTCAACTTTTTACCCCGAAAGAAAGAAAAGATAGAGTCAATATTTACTTCCCGAATAATTCTACCCAAACGATGAGGTTGACTATATCAAATCAGGTTTCCCTCAAGGCAAGAAAAAATCAGGGTAACAGCAACTATTGAAGCTACTGTTAAAGTTTACTGACAATCTCCAACCCACACGCCCATAAATGGTTCATCCAGGTAAAAGTCCACTTTACTAAAACCCTTAAAATACGAAAGGCATCATTCCTAAACTTAAAGCAAGGACGAGGTTCAACTGGATAAAAGATCGGTACTGCATAAATCGTAACAGATAAGGCGATGGAGATATAATCCCCCAAACCGAGAGACCTGTATACCCGCACAGTCTATCTCGAAACATGGGTGCGATGCGAAGAAACATGTCTCTTTTAAAGGCATAGTGATTTTAATAATAAGTTTGCAATCTATGATGAATGATGAGTTAAATGTTTAAATAGGTGATCATTTCTTGGCCTTGGCTTGTTGGTGTCTCAGCAAGTTCATCAAGGATTATCTTTTCAGCTTGGCGCGACGGTGGGTGCCCAAGGCCTTTTTGGATATCTTCAAGGCTCGTTTGGTGTCCTTGACGGAGCCAGCCTTCAAAAATTAAATAACTCGCTTCTCGTAAGTGGACACTCCTCCGACCTATCCGATAACCTGTCTGATAAGTTTGACTCGTTTGCCCAAATGACCCTTTCTGAGTGCGGGTTTAGTTCGTTTGCTGACGAGTGATTTGAACTTAGTGACAGGGTGCCCCTTGTTCTGCCCGATGGCAATGACTGTCGGGTGTGTTTTTGCCATATATATTAAATAAATATATTAAATATTGAATAAATGGCTGAATCTGCCTCCCCTCAAAAATCAGCACTTGGATTCTTATTTTAAATGTGTTAATCCTATTGATTGATAGCCGATTTAGATATGTTGATTTATAAAATTTATTGATGGCTAAAGCCAATTCTTTTAAGAGCGAACCTTGGACTGGTCTTGAGAAAGGATCCTACTCTATACAATAAGATGATTTCGTACATTAAAAACTCTTCACCTGCAAAGTCACAAAAAAAACGAGCTCCTCGACAATCGCTCTCAAGGAAACGTTTACTCACAAGGAGGGCAAGTTAAGTGCTGCTGACGATCTCAAGTTTTGGTTTCCATTTAGATCAAATAAGACTCTATATGGTATTATCAAGAATGACTCATATAAGGTTCACTACGATCATGGACTCCTCACTCAAGGAGACACAGTTTTGAACTTCTACGGTAGTTTGCAAGGCAAAAAAGATCTGCATAGCAGTCTCTACAAAATTGGAGTTTAAACTCGCAATGGCAGTGGTGTCAGCAACTGGAGGCTGAGATTCAATTCGGATAATAGTAATCTGACTTTTTACAACAAAACATCTTTAACAAGAGGTCAGTGGAGCTACGGAACTGTCAATGCATTCAATGTATTTAATAAAATTTGGAATCACTCGGCCATACAGGTAGGATGGACCGATCAGTCGGGAAATAACTACTTTTTCAGAGCATCTGGAAGCAAGAAATACGAAGCTGTTGACATTAAAAGGTTCTTAGAGGAAGCCACCTTCAATTTTGTTCACAAGTATAGCCCTGCCACCAAGTTCGGAATAGAAGTATTTTATCGATGATTTAGTTAAAGGGATCCTTGCTGACTCCATAACTTGCAAATGCTTCAGTTGTTTGGGAGCATAAATACCTTGAGAAACAAAACACAGGCATTAAGATCCGAGGAGACTTAAACAGGAACATAGCTTTTTCCATTAAGAATAACATCACTGGATATGGCAACTATATCTTCGGTGTGCACATTTCTGACTTTGGACGAGCTAATCGCTTTACCTATGGTGTGCAGTTGGATCTCAATCTGTGATTGATTTGATGAAATAAAAGAAAATAATAAAATATTGTCTGATAGATTATATTTTGCTTATCACTTGGGAAGGAATGACTGTGGCCCAAACAGGGAAGAAGAAGACGATCCATTAATAGAGTTTCTGACCATTTCGCTTGATTAAGTCGATTTTGCAGCCCCAAACAAACCAAACAAATTATTTTATGATGATTTTTGATGACCGAACAACAATTTGGCATCATTGTCAGGAATCAATCTTGATTTTATTTCGGGTGAGGATTGACCTGAATCAATCTCACTTTTTTTTTATTATCTCATTAAAACATTTTCAGCGTATTTACGTTCATTTTTATTCTCGCCAAATAAAGATGTTTGAGGAGATTGGACGGGAAAATTATTCGTCTTAAACATGCTGTTTGTGTTTGTGTTGGTATTTGAGAAAAGAGGCATGGAAGCGTTAGAATTTAATTCTTTAGCCTAATTTTTTTTCGCAAAGAGATTATTTGAGCTGTTACTATTCAAAAGGAAGTTCGGTTGTTGCTATTTATCATTAAAAGTATTTCCAGAAAAGAGGTTTTTTGCTGGTCCTGAAAAAAGACCAAAAGGTGGTGTATTATCTCCTGGTACTTTATTTGGTTCTGGTGGATTACATTTCCCTAACACACCAAAAGGAGATATGGGGTTTGATAACGTGGCGAAAGGAATGGGCTTTGCGTTCTGTGATAGGGGAAATAGAGAGTTTATTTCAGAGCCTTTGCCTTCGAGGGGAATTTTGCTTGAAAATATGCTATTGCCTTATGGTTTGTTAAAACTAAAAAGGCTTCCACTTTTGTTTTTTTCTTTAGGTTATTGAGAAAGCGACGCTGCATTTTTATTTTATCCTTATTTAAGTTATTTTCTAACTTCATCTTTTTTTGGTTAATTTAAGAAAAGATTGTTTTATGGTTTATTAGGTTTGTTATTTTCCACATTTTTACGAGCAGATTAGATTTATTATTTGTTAATGGCATCTTACACTTTTTATTTGGCCATCTCTTTTTATCTCTCTTCCTTTTCTAATGCGATTTTGTTTAGATATGCCTTTATTTTAAACTACTTGCTGTCCTCCCTCTGTCTCTTCTCTTCTTGCCTCATGATTTATTAGATCTCAAGTTTATATCTGTTCTCTTGCTTTTGTTTTTTCATTTCATCAATGCTTTGAATGACTATCATGGCCATTTCCTTCTTCTCTTTAAGACCAATTTGAGTGAAAGTTAAAATCTTCTCTCGTCTCAGCTATTTAAACCTCTTCAAAGACTCTTCGTGCTTGCAGTTGTTATCTTCGACAATGATCTTTATTAGCTTTTCGTGCAATAAGTCACTCTTTTAGGAAATTAATTGGCCGCCTAACATGTTTAATTTTACTTTTTATAATATAAGCAAATTGTCGCTTAGTTAATGTTTCATTAAGGTGATTAATAAGCATAATTTGATTGATGCTTTACAGAATCTTAAAAATTAGAGCATAAATTATCACATTAAGTTGGCTGACCCTCACATACCGCCAAAATTACCAAATCCTTTAAAACCTTTTGGCTTTGAATTAGCATTTGAGCTAGTTTTTCTATTTCCTGCCATATTTTCAAATGCTCCAAATCCGCTACCACTACTGAAGAACATTTTGAAAATTTAATTCGGATCCATGCCTCCTGCTCCTCCCATACCTCCCATGCCTCCCATATCATTTCCATTAACTGTATATGAAAAATTGGATCCTTGTCCTCCCATATTACCAAAATTCATATTACCCATGTTTCCTCCCATGTTCTAAAAGCCTGATCCTTGATCTCCCTCGTATTACATCTGCCCACTGTCATACAGCTTTTTCTTATCGGGATTGGTTAACACTGTATTGGCTTATGAAATATTTTGGAATTTTTTAGACGCCTAGTCTTGTTCAACGTCTGTCTTGTTGCGATTTCTGTCAGGATGATATTTAAGAGCAAGTACTTTATAGGCTTTTTTTATCTCTTCGTCAGTAGCTGTTCGAGCAACCCCAAGGATACCATAATAATCCTTCTTTTTGGCCAATTTTTATTTCTTACGGGCTTCGGCCATCTTTGATTTTAGATCAATGTTCGGATCCAGTTATTGCATTTTGCTATAGTCATTGAGAGCAGCCGTGTAATCCTGCCTTTCCATATTCAGCTCAGCCCTTCGGACTAAAGATTTCATATAATTAGGATCGAGTTCTAAAGATTTATTGAGATCTTGGAGAGCTTTGACCTTTTCGCTCCTCTTCATGTAAGTCAAAGCTCTGTTGGAATAGATAACTGAGTTTAATTTTTTATTGTAGGGGTCCAAGTTCAAAGCCTCTGTGTATTTCATTTCAGCTTCCTTATACTTTTTCTGTTTTATCAGATCATTTCCCTCTTACTTAAAAGTTTCACATTTTTTAGCCCTATTTAAAGCCTTTTGACACTTCACATTTTCAGGATCTAGGCGAATACCTTCTGAAAAGAACCTCTTGGCCTTTGCACTATCTCCATTATAAAGTTATATTATTCCCTTTAGATAATAAAAGTCTGGAGCCGTTTAGTTATGCATGGAGCTTAACAGTTATCCAGCTTATACGGTTTTACCTGTTTTAGCCAAACACTCAACTTTAATCATCTTCAATGTCTTGTTACTGGGAATTTTGTTTACCAGGTGGTTGATGCATGAGAGAGCTTAAGCATAATCGTGAGATTTTTAGGCAGCTTCATAACGGTCGAAGTTTGATTTTAAATACTCCACCTCCTCAAGATCATTGTTGGAGGACACATTTTTGTCAATAGTGTTGGCCATTTTAGCAGCTTAAACGGCTTCATCGAATTTCAATAGATTAATGTATGCCTGCCATTTTTTCTTAAGAGCCTTGGTCAAATTAGAGTTAATTCCTAATGCTCTGTCGCAGTCCTTGATGCAGTCTTCGAATCTATTGAGATTAAACGAGCAAAGGGCACGATTTGTGTAAAAATTGGGGTCATGAGAATTAATTTCTATGGCTTTTGTATAGTAGGTGAGAGCCTTAGTGTAGTCTTGTTTTTTATAGGATTGATTTCCTAATTCTTTATACTTTTGAGATTGACTGTCGTTTTCAATGTCCATTTTATACTATTTTGTATTATAACCTATTTATAATCACATTCTTATTTTAACAATAGTCCAGAATATTCTAGACTGTTCTCCAGTCTGAAGAGTTCAGTCGAATTCCACTTAAAATATATTCAAATTCACTAAGATACGAAGTCTTTCACCTAATAATGCCGAGCCCTTCCTTTTCGTCAAGCGATGTTTTTTTAATTTGTTTTTAATTTTTTGTTGCAAGTTTCCCTAATTTATTTTACTCCCTGAACCAATTTAAAATGACTTATAATTGTTAATTTTTATTGATTCATTATAAAAATTATTTTTTTCAATAATGTAGTGTTATTCAACGAGTCTTTAATTCAAGGCTCCTAATTTCAGCAACAGACTTTTCAATAGAAGAAGTGTCAGAATCAAAAGCTCAAGGCTTCCTTCAGATTTTTTTGGTCAGCAAAACAGTGGGCGGTATGAAATGTGCTCTTTTTCTTCAAAAAAAATTGAGGATCATATCAATAAGAGAAAAATTAGAACCCCGCTTTGTGAATTCAAAAATCCAGAAAACGTATCGAGGACAAATATTAAAAATTAAGTCACTAGAACTGCAATTAACAAATCATGGGAATAAAAAAAATAGTAAAGTAAAAATATCGGAAGAATCTTATAAAATTCAAAAGAAATGAGCAAAGAATTGCAGAGATAAAGCACAGATTTTGAAAATTCTTATTGTATAGACATATGTTAGAATCAATGGAGATTACCAAAGTTATTAAATCGAAGACTGAAGAACAAAAAATGAGTTTTATTCTCATTGTACACAATTATTATTACTCCATTATCAATAAACTATCATTATAATCTTTTATCATCTCTTATCATTATCTTTTATCGAAGTATCAATAGTTTAAGCTTCCCTTTGATATTATTCATGAGAAATCTGATTTGTTTAACAATTAATTGAACACGACGGTTGGTGAGATCAACCTTATTTTAACCTAAAGTTTAACATTAGGAGTATACAACATTTTACAAGTTATTGTATATTCAGTCATAAAATGGTTAGATCATCCCCAATATCACAATTGATAAGTTCTTTTCGTTTAAGCATGAGCCGTTTAACCAGAAAAATATGGATAACGATATTGTTGACATATTATATACGTTGTAAAAAGTAAGAAGAGAATTATTTTTACAAGTCCATCAAACACTTGGCTTTAATGATATATAGGATTTAGTGAAATTGAACCAAAAATAGGACTAAAGCCTTAATTATTTGTAGCAATAGTTTTTAGTAAGTTTGATGATGCGTTATTTCACTTTATCCTTTAAAATAGCTACCTATAATTCAATAGTAGTAAAAATTAGAGATAATATAAAATTAATGAGTGCAGTCATACCCCTAGCGATGACAGTCCATCAATAACTGTTTGTTATAACTATTAATTTTATTGTTATTCAAATTCACTTAATCTTTCTCAGATTATAATTCAATTTTATTTTTATCCAAATTCGCCTAAATGAAGTCTGAAACGGTGAATTCTTTCAAATGCCTAATAAATAATTTTTACTACAAAGTAAGTCACTGCCACTCGCAAATGGCATAAAAAAACTCACTCCTTCAAGCTTTGCTATGCTAAAATTAATAAATTCCCATTATTAAAATTCATCGGGTGAAGAAATCAATAAATTCTCGAATGGCAACACAGGAGTCCATCGAAGAGAATGAATACTTATCGAATTGTTCGGTTATATCATAAATGTCGACTAAGATGTTTTAAGATATTCCTAGCATAAACTATGCTTTCTAACTCAAAGATGGGGCAGGAATTGACTGTTCCTCGTACAATTTCAGCTAAATTATTACAACAAGAACACGATAACTATTTACTGATCCATCTATTTATAAAGTGATTATCTATGCTCTTTTTGTCAATTATAGCAACATCAAAGACGGGGAAAATCAGGAAAATCAAATTGGCTACGGTAATACCCTTTCCTAATGTTCTTAAATCATAAAAATAGTTAAAAAAAATATGGTCAGTGCAGCCCATAATCTAAAGAGCAGTTGCACCAAAAAATACTATGCTAAAATTAGATACCTGTTTGATGAACTGATTAAATGCATGCAAAATGGGGAAAAAAGGAAAGAAGAGTTTATCAAAATCATCATGGAAGAGTTTGAGCTTAGCTATATTGAAGAAATATTCAGATAGATGGAGAAAGGAATAGGCTCAATCAAAAGCTAATGCTCAAAAAGAACCAATTTGCAACATTCTTTCATCACTTTGAACAACATTTTGGTATCTCTTAATATAAAGCTGACCCTAATGAGTCAAACATAGATTATAAACTTGGGAAAAGAAGAATACAAAATTAACCTAATAGTATCGAAAGAATAGAATGGATTATTCATTCTTCACTAAATTATTACATTGATCAACAATCGTGAATGCAGTCGTCAAAAATAGTGAAATAACTAAACTGATCTACATTATAGTTTTATCTTGCTTACCTTAATATTCTATGATATACTATATGACGGCTATTTGAATTTATTGCTTTGAATTTATTGCTAAATTTAATTTAGATTAAATACAAAAATGAAGGAAAGTATTATTAAAGGTTTAATAGTCACACAATTTTTTAAATTATGTGTAATCAAGCTAGTTTTGAGGAGAAAAGAAGGTTTTGCAAACTATATAGTTGTTCTTAGTAATTTGTAATGGCTGACTCACAATCTGATGTTGAATTTAAAATAAATCTAATTATAATACAATATGTAAAATATAACGAGCATTCCTGGGAAATTGTTGCTTTTTGTCAATTAAATCTACCACCAAAAGAAAATTACTCTTAAAGAGAAAGGACTCCTCAAAGGTAAGCTCATCGGGACTTAGAAATGATACTTGCCAACAATACAGATATCCTCAATGCCTATCAACTTTATTTAGATGATGGCACCAAGCTTACCCTAGCTTCAGATTTCATCCACCTCCTTCGTTTGTAAAGTAAAGGTCTCATAATTTCAGAGGATAATGAAACCGAAGAGGAGACCAGCCACGACAGTCACAAAATAAAAAGATCCCTTTCAGTTAAAATTCCAGCCAGAAACATCCAAAAAATTCCACAGTTTCATCAGATAATCTGATTATTTTTTTATTGATTGAATCCAGTTTAAAAATTGAGGATCGTATGGAATATAATGACATTACGAGTTATAAGTGCGACAATATAATTAATGAAAATCACGTGATTCATTTTTTATGCTAAATGAAGGGGTAATTACATTTGGGGAGTATTTATTAGAATTGCTATTGCTTCGAGAGGTGGTTTTATTCTACCTGGAACTGTTAATTTTATGCGAATTCTCCTTTTTCATTTTGAGCTACACCAAGTATTCGCCTTGCCCTTGCTATCCGTTCTTCATGATTTATTTCTCCATTTGACTCATTTCAGAAGTTATGCTCACGTTCTAAATCAACTCATCAGTACCTTCATCATTTGCACCACCTCTTTTTCGTCAATAATCTTCTTCACCTACTTCCAGATTGGACTATTCACTCCTTCCTCGCGCATCAATTTCTACATTTAGATCAGATAGTTTTGCTGAGGGCCGAGGATAGAGCCAGGTCGAGCTATTCTAATCCATCCAATAAAAGCAGCAGCCGGAAAGTAATAATGTTTCATTGAGTAACAAGCAATGAGAGTACCTGTGCGACCAAGACCTGCTTTACAATGGATAGCCAGCGAGCCTTCTTCACTCTCAGCTAATTTTAAAAACTAATGAACAAGATCAATTGGCGGGACACTACCATCAGGAAAATATAGGTCTTTATGTTTAATTCCCTTTTTAATAAAGTCATTGGAATCGTATGTTTTATTATTGAGGCGAACCACCGTGGTCACTCCTAATTTTTTAAAAATAGGAATATAGTCATTCGGAGTAAATACTCTATTCTGGATAGATTGAATAATACTCCGTATTTATCGATTGGCTTTTCAGAAGGCGAACTAAAAGCCAAAAATTTATTGGGCAAAATCCAGTTTAAATCACCATTTTCAACTTTTTAGTAGTGTTAGTATTCCGGCAAGTTAAATGACTTATAGTTGAACCATCCAAGTTTTATCGCATATTATAACCCCTTTAGGCAGTCCAGTAACTAAATAACCATCTCTTTACTGTGCATTTATAACTGCATTCAGCATATCCAGCATCTCGAAAAGGCTTCAGGCTGACGTTTTTAAAGGGTTAATAAGCCTTCTTAGCGTCATAGCCCAGACAAATGATCTTATTGAGAACTAAAGTACTTGAAAGGCACAAATTAAATAGGCTGCATTGGCAGCTTTTTATGGATGAGTGCATGTGTGATGGTAAATTGCATTTGCTTTGTAGTCCGGATGATTCATTAGCTTTTCCAGTTCGGAGACATACTTCCATGTTTTGCCGAGATTGAGAGGTCCAAAATCCTCGTTAAAGCTGTCATAGATGAGATCCTAAATAGTGTGTTGAATACGTTGTCAATGTTGAAGTAGAAAGATTTGGGGATATTTTTAGGCGGCTCAACGTCTGATATCCAATATAATTTTCCTGAATAACAAATGTATCTACCTTTGACGATCTCAATGGCTTTATTCTTTTTTTGCATGAATAAATTTCAACCGGAACAATATTAAATTTGAAGTTAATAGATGGTGAAATATAGTAACAATTAACAAATTCCTTAAAAAGTCAAAAATAGTCAAGATAAAAATTGATCAAGGAAAATAATTAAAAATAATTATTAGTAGTATAATAAATTAATTTCAGAGTGCGCTAGAATTTTGGGAAGAAGATGAAGTCTACTCCATGATAATGATTGCATTATGTTTTTTAAAAGAGAATTTTAACCTCCTGCTTTGATGAGCTTTCCCATTACAGCCTTAATAAAAATAATAATGAATAACTTAGCCAGCCTGAAAAGTTAACTCCTCTATGAGTATTCTGAAGGAGATTAAAATATTTGGAGATCTCAAAATTTCTATGAACATCACAATATGCCTCCTCGGTCACACTTAAAGTCAAGCGAGGGAAAATTTAAGTCAAATATAAAACCCATTGTCCATATCATACCAGAATTGCCAGCGAGCAAACCTTTCGAAGAAGTTAGTATTAAAAAGGTCGGGAGAAACATATTTAATGATACATAAAAGGCTCAAATTCCAGGACCAGGCTACTATGAGCAACCTCTCAGAAGATACTCTAGCCACTGTTACATCAAAAGAGAAGAAGAACACATTTTAAATAGAATTTCGAGAAAGATACAAAAGCGCGAGCAAATTATCCAATGTCGAGGACCTGGCCTTTATAACCCTGAAACAGCCTTTAATAAAACCTCGAAAAGTAAAACTGTTACCCAAGGTAAAATATTTGATGGAAATCTCGTGAGGAAGATTTTTTCAAGATAAAAGATGGATAACTTATATTTGATATCCACTTTGGCAGATAGGAAGGTCTATAATACGGCTCCGATTCCTCACTAAACATCCAAAATGGCATTTACGACCTCTAATTTTAATCAATCAACGAGTCATAAGATTTCAACAACTCAACGATCCAACATAGCGAAGGAAGACACAAGTACTTATGAATTTATGAAAGGATAGTTCCCGGACCAGGATTTTATTAATGGGATAAGTGCTTAAATGCAAAACGGAGAGAGAATAAACCTAAGTCAACGATATAATATAAGTTTGTCTATGGTCATCCAAGCTGATTTGATATTAATAGAATATTGTTTGCTTGAGTTTATAAAAATCCTTTGTCATTTTCAGTTATAAATCTTATTACTATAATTTATAAATGGAAGGAGAAAATTCTCTAAAAATGAAGGCTAGACCAAGGTTTAGATCTGTGAAGTACAGTGTCTGTATGCGAAGAAACGAGACAACCCATCCAAAATAATGCTCTAGTTTATTACGTAGTAAAAATAACTCTATCATAAACTCATAAAAATTTACCTCAGCCATGAATTTCAAAAAAATGCAGCACGATCAGCTCATTACAAGGTAGAGTTCACCTCGACGCGAAAGCATCTACTTAAAAATGTTTACTTCCTTCATGAACAAAGATTATTTATTAAACAGAAGAGATGAGGATAAGTAAAATTAGGTGGAAAAAATAATTGTGATGTCGGAATATGATGAGAAATTTGAATGCAACTAATCACTTTTCACTTTTTTTGATACAATGGCCAAACCTGTGGCATTCATTCAAGTAAGAATGACACTATTAAGAATCTATTAGAGGAATCTACTACAGAACTTTATACACAAAAAGATGATCTTCAATCCTTAAGAGGCGAACTAAACTCTTTAAAAAAAGTGAATTCCCAAAAAATTGAATCGTTATAAAATCAAATTCACTCAAAATTTAAACAATTGAAGGAAATCCTTGGCAGACACTAAGTTGTGGAAAATGAGAGAAGGTTACGACATCGAAAATAAATTGAATTGCTACAGAGATCAAAGAACCTTAACAATACTATTATAATATCTCTAAAATAGCGAAATCTTTAAATTCAGTAAAAAATATTCGCTTGCCATCCCTTAGAACTGCAATTAGTTTAAAACCTTTCTCTCCAATCGACATAGTTGCAATATTTATGATAATGATATTTCTTTCTTACTTTTGCAATAAATATCAATGAATGAAAATAATGCACTCTTTCAAAATATTCAAGATAAATCAACAGGAATTCCAGTGAGTAGTAAGGCAACTGAAGATATTACTAAAAGAAGCTGATTAAATCTGCCTGCAGAATGCACAAGTAAGTTGAAAATCTGACGATATGTTGGTATCTCTGTTACTATAATTGCATAAATCTCTAGTTGATTCCTATATTACAGATTCGTCAGTCAATTACTTATCATATTCCTTCATTTGAATAATCAGGTCGACTGTCATTATTTCCTTCTGTGGAAATTAACTGCTGTAACTACTGGCGTAGTTTGAGAAAGGTGTCATTTCAGATTCGTTTTCGACTTGATTTAATTATATACCTTATTTTTTGGCCGTGCGAATCCTTGGAATAAAATTAACTTTTTTTTTCATATCTGAGCATGGCTTTTTCTCAACATTCATTTTGTCTGATGCGAAAAGATACTAAAGTTGCGGATTTTTTTAAGTTTCAATATGCCTTTGGACTAAGATCTCATCAATGAGTTTGATAATATCCTAATTCTGAAAAGGATTAAGTTCTTTATAGTTAAGTTCTTAAAATCCCTTGATATTTTTTCTTTCCTCGACGAATTTAATGTAACTATTAGAATTTTGCTTAAATTTAATAATGTATTTTTTGTACCGATAAATCTCCTCCTCTGTCAAATCATTGGACCGTTTACTGAATATTTGAAGGAAATAGTTGTTGCAAAGTAGTTGGCATGAGTAGTATAGCATCAATTTATGCAGTAAGTGCAGATAAAGATACTCCAATAGCTTGCTTTTACTAAATTATTACCTTCCCTTCAATATTTTATCTTTTTGAGCTGGAAATTACTCAATCAATCGCTTTCCAGATAGTATATCAATCAGTTAGAAAGTCAAAGCAAAAAACATTTAAATCGACTGAATTTCCTTGAGCGTATCATTTGCCGATAATTTTGTCAAATATTCCATCCTTTGACTTCTTTTGAAACAAAAAATATGCTTATCATTTGATAAAATTACACTTTTCTCTTTAATTAATTTCCAATATTGCTTAATCATACGCTATGAGTCGAGCATCAAATACCTTTGATCACTCTCCTTGAAATTTTATATAGTCACAATACTTACAGTGCTGATTTATTCAGTAAACTGTTTTTCCTCGACGATTCTGGATAGCCTAATAACTACCTGTCAAATATAATTAAGTTTTTCATCAAGTACACCCAATTAGTTTTAGAGTCTGAAGTCAGCAGCTTCTTAATTATGGTTGCAAATGCTATTTGAGACTTAGTCTCTGAATCCTGCCCAGAAAAGGTGCCAATTATGTCTATCTTGATTGATAGAAATGTACAGCGGATGGAATTTTCATTTGGAGCATCAAATGTTTTGGCAGTTATCTCCAGCCGGTATTTTTAGAAGTTCGTACTGGCTCCAAAAGAGCTGAGAAACTGAAACATTTTATAAGATGAGATAATATTAAATTATCATAAGAAATCAGTTTATCAATTTTATCAATTTTATCAATTTTATCAATTTTATCAATTTTATCAATTTTATCACTATTCATGATGAAAAAAAGGATTTCCATCAAAAATGAGAAAGAAATATATATATATATTAATAAATTGTGTCTTGTAGCCTACAAATATATGCCAAATTGATGAATCAATCATTTATAATTTGAATTCATTAGATGAGTATCATTTAAAATATCACCTACTAAAGGTACTTATTTCACAAGTTAGAAAAATTGGACAATACCGTCCTCACTTTTAAGGAAAGCCTGAAGGATACTATGAGTTGTCATGTTCAGATATTGTTGGAGCCTTTTCTCTTTGCACTTTCATTGTTGTGATAATGCTTTTTGTAGCATATGCATTTTTTTTGTGGACGAACAACATTTCAACATCAAATTTTGTGTTGGTTTGGAGTATCATCACTTGCATTTTTATTCCTTTTTTTATGATATTTGCCTTTCTTGGTTCAAGGAATAAGGTTTAAATTGAAAGCAAACTCATTAAATAAGCTCTTGAAAGACAAAACAAAAAAGGACATAGCGATAAAAGCAACTCTTCTGAGGGCAGGAAATTATTACACTTTCACGACTAAACCCATGAGGATTTAAAGGACATATGAGTCTGTGATGTTGATAAAAATGTAAAAATAATTTAATCATTAACAGCTCATTTATTAAACAAAAAATTATTTTTTCCTTAAAATTTAGCGATGAAAAATATTTCAAAATTTCATTAATGATCAATAATAACATTTTAGCCAATTTCAGAGGACAGTGCTTCATCCTTTGTCTAATGTTCCGAACGTTTTTAAGAAATAACAACACTCTAGCCCCTAGTTTTTATTTTTTATTTCAATAGCTAGATCAAAATAGACCAAGTCGCCCAAGCGTACCGTATTTCTCCTCCACTTGTCGAATTCTAGTCTACTCTTAATAATTTTTAAATAATATTAGGCATTTTAAAAATTCTTAAGCCCTTTCCTCCCTTTTCCTTAATCAATTAGGACACTATTTCTTCGTATGTCGTCAGCAATTCATCTGCATTTTGACATTTTTTACTGACTTACCTATAAAATATGACAACCTTTTTTACATACTGTTGTGGGTGTTTTTCTCCTCGAAGATTTTATAAAAGCGAAAAATAAAACTTTTTGTTTGTCTCTGAAATTTAATTTTGATGCTTAATATCATTCGACTGACATAATTCTTCAAGTTTAAATTATTCATATTCGAAACCTCGATCTCCAATCCACTCCACAAAACCCCAAAGATGTTTAAAAATAATTCCATAGACAATATCATAATTAATTATCTTCCCAAGTCTTGTTTAAGCCATTAGATGGAGTTGCAAATACATCATCACAAAAGATGTATAAGCCTGCAAAAAATATTTAATTTAGTGCAAAAGCAAATTGTTATTAATTTCCCTTGTTTTTCTAAGTTTACGAGTTTACATTGATAAAAATTACTATTTTTATAACTCACCCCGAAGTTTTATCTTTTTCCTAGAGAGCTTTTCCTCAAGACAAAAAATAAAATTTTTGAGAGGGCAAGAAACCAAGTTATTGGAACAGATGATTTGCTGAATAGTATTCGTGAACTGTTTGTAATATTTCAAAAGATCTGTAATTTCTTATCTTAAATTAAGGTTAACTCTCTCTACAAAAATAGTTTCAGGAAGCAATATACTACTGTTTTAAATGCGTAATCGACCCATTTCCTTGCATTTAGATTATTATTTATCTCCTGAAGTCATTTATTTTAACAATTGAGTTTCTATTTTTGTTTCATTGATGGATAAAGCTAAAGGGAGGATATCCAAATCATCAGAATCCTTATTAGACAGCGTCGATTATTATTATTTTTTCAGAATTGAAACATTCAGACGATCTAAATTATTTTCATAGAAAATTTAACCCACAAAGCTATCATCTATGTTTGTTTCAATTTCATGTATTGCAATCTCATAAAAATAATTTTAGATTGTCGTGTTTTTGTTTTTAAATGTTGAACCTATATCAACATTGCAATTTTTCAGTAATAGCCCATAGAACTGTTCTCTATTGACAGTCCAAATATCTTAGAATCTGTTACTGAAATGTTTCTTAAATTTACTGCAAATTTGCTCTGCCCAAGCATACTTGTTATGCTATTAAAATGGTTCTAATAGTTAATCAATGGTCTCCTCTACAATTTTAAGCTTTAATTGCTTGAAAGACTGTAATTATTTGGAGGCCCCCAAAAGTACGGAATTGCTCTCTTGGAACATATTGTAAATATCATCGATAGCCTTAACATTGTATGCTCGACTGTTTTCATTCGTGAGTTTAGTTTCTAATACCCCCATCAATAAAGGAGATAAATGACAATAGCCTTAATATAAAACTTAAATAAATTATCAAATGAGAATACTTTACCCACCACCTTTGATCAAAACTAATTCAATATTAGCTTATACAAATTTCCAGCTTCACATCCCTAATTATAGATTTAATACTAAAGTAAATATATGAACAAGATTGTCTTTTAATTCAATTATTCCATTTTTTAATTTTTATCTTTGTCATTTTTCATAGTAAATCACATTAAAAAATACAAATGAGTCTTTTTTTTCTTTCAGCAAATTTTAATAATTTTTACACAATTATAAATTACTTCCTCTTAAAAATAAAAAATCCATCGAAGTTGATGTAATTCAACTTTAAAATCCTTATAAAAATTCTAAAGATATTTATCCTGAAAAAATTAATGATCTAATAATGATTAAAATTTGAAAGAAGATCATTTTTTAACAATCAATAATTTTTCTAAGATTTTTACCAAATATTTATCATTAGAAGATATTTTATCTATCAACAAAGTTATAAAAATATATCTTTTGAAGCCTTTTATAAAAAATAAAAAATAAATAATTTTTTTGGACGATTGAAAAAAGGCTGTCCAATAAATTATTACAGCTGAATTACTGTTGGACTTTTATAATAAATACCATCGCTTCTATTATATTAAATCCCTCATAAAGATTATATAACATTAAAAAATGATGATATCATTTCACAGCCCACAAACATAAGGATAGTATACATAGTAAAATTGCCAAGGGTTTCTCTAAGTATCATTAATTTGCTCTTGTTGATTGACGGAAAAAACATTTTAGTTTATCTCAATATCTTGATTTTATGATAACTCCTATCTGTCCTCCTGTCTTTCTGTACATCGACTGTTTTCAGAGAGTTTCGGGTTGGATTGATCTTCTTTGGGCGGATGCTTAAAGTTTTTCATCCGAAAGGAACCTGTTTATTTGTAAAGCTTTAGAATGAGTCTCGCAGTTGATAAATTAATATTGAGTTTTTTTGTTGATTTGATGAGGGACTCTTCATTGTTAATGACAGATTCAATAAGTTTTCTCCGTTTCTGTCTTATGGTATATTTACGGACAATGAAATTTTGGAGTATTTTCTTTTAGAACTTGCATCACGCTTTTGAAATCTCATTTAATTATAATACAACAACTACAAAAATTAAGAGTTTAAATGGACTGTATGTATTTAATCATAGTTTTATCATTTTAGTGAGTTGTATCTATCGTATTTGGTCGTTTAAGATATTTTGGAGATATTATCAAGCCATGAAAAATATTTCTCTCAAAAATAATTTAAATTGAGTTTACCAATAAAGCACAATGGATGAATGATTTTAAAAATTTGCTTAAACATACAAAAATGGAAAATTAGAGAAAATCAGATTTTTGTTTGGATTGCAAAATTCAAATTTTAACAATATTATCGATGTTGTTGTGCGGCCAAGTAAATATTTTTAATGAAGGTTGGAAAGTACTAAATTTATGACTTTAAAAGTGCAAATCTGAATAATTATCAATAATTTTTTTTATTATTATATTTGAGGATTCAACTGTTTCTATTTTAAGCAACTGCCTTTGTTTTAATAAGACTACTAGAAAATTCAAAATAATATAAAATAATTAAAAAATTAATGAAAGTCTAATGAAATAAAGCTAAATTGACTATTAAAAATAAGATAAAATATTAGATATTTCTTATTTTTATCATCTATTCAACTTAATAATTATTATGCTTTATGATTAATATTTTGATGAAAATTTCATATTAAAGAAACACCTATCAAAATATAGTTCAACATTACAGGTCTTCCAAATTACAAG
>Ga0302265_1000758_pt1 | contig 20709 bp, 13 predicted proteins | sample III_Bog_E1_1_FD_194556 | JGI IMG/M metagenome (GOLD analysis project Ga0302265, IMG submission 194556) | Peat permafrost microbial communities from Stordalen Mire near Abisko, Sweden - III_Bog_E1_1 | ecosystem: Environmental > Terrestrial > Soil > Wetlands > Peat | place: Sweden: Abisko...
CGAAAGCAAGAACTGCCTCGTAAACCACCGCGAGGTCGGCGTCCACACCAAATCGTTCGCGTCCGGTTTGCGCGGCGCGCTGCGCGAAGACCCGGACATCATTCTCGTCGGCGAAATGCGCGATTTGGAAACCATCGAGCTGGCCATCACGGCGGCGGCGACAGGTCACTTGGTTTTCGGCACGCTGCACACGCAAAGCGCGGCCAAGACCGTTGACCGTATCATTGACGTTTTTCCCGCTGACCAACAAAACAAGATCCGCCAGACACTTTCGGAAGCGTTGAAAGGCGTCGTGGCGCAGACTTTGTTTAAGCGCTCGGACAAGAAAGGCCGCGTGGCGGCGTTTGAAGTTCTCGTTTTCAACACCGCCGTGGCGAACCTCGTGCGCGAGGGCAAGACGCACCAGATCCAGGGCATGATCCAGGTCGGCAAAAAATTTGGCAACCAGCAGCTCGATGACCACATAATGGAACACGTTCGGATGCGGCGCATCACGCCGGAAGACGCCTACGACAAGTCGCTCGACAAGAAAAAATTCCGGCCGCTGCTCGCGCACCCGCCGGAAGACGACGACACGGTTTGAGGCCGTTGATTTATGCGCCGCCCGGAGCTTGACCAAATGTTGACGACGATGCTGGCGTCGCAGCCGGAAGTTTCCGATTTGCTGTTCACGGTGGATCGGCCGCCGCAGGTCGAGGCTTACGGCGAGTTGAAGCCGGTCATTTTGGATCCGCCCATCACGAAGCTCACGCCGTTCCAGATTGAGACCATCGCAATGAACATCATCGGCGACAATCTCTGGCACATCGAGGATTTGCTGCGGCACGGCTCCTGCGACGCGTCATATTCACTGTCCGACCAGGCGCGGTTTCGCGTGAATATTTTTTCGCAGCGCGGCAGCTTTTCCATCGTGTGCCGGCAGTTGAACGCGGCGGTGCCAACGTTGCAACAGTTGAAATTCCCGGAGATTTTCACGGAAATTCCCAAGGAAAAAACCGGCCTCGTGCTAATCACCGGCGCGACCGGCTCCGGCAAGTCCACCACGCTGGCGGCCATCCTCGACGAAATCAACCGCACCAAGGCGGTGCACATCGTCACGCTCGAAGACCCGGTCGAGTATCTGCACAAGCACCAGGTGGCGACGTTCAACCAGCGCGAACTCGGCCTGGATTTCGACACCTACGCCAACGGCCTGCGCGCCGCGCTGCGCCAGGCACCGAAGGTGATTCTCGTCGGCGAAATGCGCGACCGCGACACCGTGAAGATCGCCTTGAGCGCGGCGGAAACCGGACATCTCGTGTTGAGCACGCTGCACACCATCAACGCCGGCGAGACCATCAACCGCATCCTCGGCATGTTTGAGCCGGACGAGCAGGAGCAGGTGCGCACGCGGCTCTCCGACTCGCTCCGGTGGATTGCCAGCCAGCGGCTGGTGCCCCGCCTCAGCGGCGGACGGTTCGCCCTGATTGAGCTGATGGGCTCCAACCTCCGCACGCAGGAGACCATCCGGCTCGGCGAGAGCGAGGGCAAAAGTTTTTACGAGATCATCGAGGCCAGCTATCCCTTCGGTTGGCGCACTTTCGACAACGCCTGCCTCGACGCCTACGAGCAGGGGCACATCTCCGAGGAAACCGCCCTGCTTTACTGCACCAAGCGCAGCGTCGTCTCGCGCGGCATCGACAACATCAAGAAGGCGCGCGGCGAGATGAGCGCCAGCGCCAACACGCTCCGCATGAAAAACCTCAAGGGTGCCGCCGCCGGCAATGACAGCGGCACGCCGGCGCCGCCCGTATTGAAATTTAAATGAAAGGCACCTTTGATTTTGTCGGCAGCGAGGACAAACCGGCGCTGATCGCCTTTTCCACGCCCGAATGGATGGACGCCGCCAAGTCCGCGCTGAACGAGCTGGGCTACAAGGTTCACACCGCCGCCACGCACAGCGATTTTCTGATCCGTTTTTCCCAAGCGCGTTATCAGGTGGTCATCGTCGAGGAATTGTTCGGCGCGAACACGCCGGACGAAAACCTCACGCTCAAGGCGCTGCAGGACATGCCCGTCAACCAGCGCCGCCACGCCACCGTGCTGCTCATCGGCAATTCCTTCCAGACCTTCACGCCGATGGAGGCGTTCAAGCACAGCGTCCACGCCGTGATCAACAGCTCCGAGATGTTCCTGCTCAAGCAGCTTGTAGAAAAAGCCGTCGCCGACAACGACACGTTTCTCCACAGCTTCCGCGAAATCCAAACCCGCGTCTTCACCAGCGGCACCCGGTTTTGAGCGTGACCCGCCTGGATCAGGCACTCGTCGAGCGCGCCCTCTGCGACAGCCGCGAACGCGCCAAACGCCTGATTATTGCCGGGCAAATCCGCGTCAACGGCCACCCTGCAAAAAAGGCCAGCGACCGCGTCAAGCCCGCCGACGAGATCACCGTGGACACGCCGGAAAAATTTGTTTCGCGCGGCGGCCACAAGCTCGAACACGCGCTGGAACATTTTCAATTAAATGTGGAGAAGCTCGTCGCCATTGATTTGGGCGCGTCCACCGGCGGTTTTACCGACTGCCTGTTGCAGCGCGGCGCGGCCAAAGTTTTTGCCGTGGACGTCGGCCAAGGCCAGCTCGCGTGGAAACTGCGCGGCGACCCGCGCGTCGTCGTCATGGAGAAGACCAATGCGCGATTTTTGAAGTGTGAAGACTTTTGGCTGGGGCGAGAACCTTCAACCTTCAACATTCAACCACGAATAACCAAGCCGCCGCCTTCGCCGTTGGGCGTTGAATGTTCAAGGTTGAATGTTTCCGCCAAACCACCGGCAGACATCATCGTCGTGGACTGCTCCTTCATCTCACTCAAGAAAATCCTGCCGCCGGCCGTGCCGCTGCTCAAGGCGGGCGGAAAAATTGTCGCCTTGATCAAGCCGCAGTTCGAGGCCGGCAAAGCCGAGGCCGACAAAGGCCGCGGCGTCATCACCGACGCCGCCATCCACGACCGCGTGCTGGCGGAGCTGGAGGAATTTGTGTCCGCGCAGGCTGGCCTTTGCTGGCGCGGTATGGTTGAATCTCCTCTGCTCGGCCCCGCCGGCAACAAAGAATTTCTGGCACTGATTGAAAAAGTCCGCTGACCATTTCCAGCGCATCGGCCTCGTCGGCAACGCGGAGAAGCCCGCCGCCGCCGCCGCCGTCCGCGCCGCCGCGCAGCTCCTCCGCCGCACCGGCCGCAAGGTTTTCTGCGACGCTATCACCGCCCGGTTCACCCGGGTCAAATGCGAGATCCTGCCCAACACCGCCACGTTGGCCGGCGCGGTGGATCTGCTCATCGTCTTCGGCGGCGACGGCACGATGCTCCACACCGCCCGGCAGATTGCCGGTTCCAAGACGCCCATGCTCGGCGTCAACCTCGGTGGCCTGGGCTTTCTCACGGCAGTTCCGTCCGCCGAACTCGCCGGCGCGTTGAAGCTCCTGTGGCAGGGAAAATTCCGCTACGAGGCCCGCGCGCTCATCGAGGCCGCCGGCACCGGCCACGGCCGGAAATTCAAGGCCGCCGCGCTCAACGACATCGTCGTCAGCCGTGGCGCGGCCTCGCGGCTCATCGCGCTGGACGTGAGTGTGAACGGCGAGCTCATCACGCGCTACCGCTGCGACGGATTGATCGTGAGTTCGCCGACCGGCTCCACGGCGTATTCGCTCGCGGCCGGCGGCGCGATTGTTTTGCCGACGGCGGAAGTGTTCGTCCTCACGCCCATCTGCCCGCACGCGCTCTCAAACCGTTCCATCATCTTGCCGCTGTCCGCGACCATCCGCGTGAAGGCCGTCAAGACCGAGCCGGCGACGTTCATCAATGCCGACGGCCAGATTGTCGGCGAACTCGCCAACGGCGATGAAATCACCATCCGCCGGAGCCGGAGCACCGTGCGCCTGGTGCATCTCGCCGAGGGCTCGTTCCTCGAGGCGCTCCGGCAGAAACTCCATTGGCGCGGAACCTACCTGTGAATGATGAAGGAAGAATTATGAGTTATGAATTAAAGGCCCACACAGCGGTGTTTCTTCCCACTTCATCATTCGTCATTCACACTTCATCATTCTAAAAATGGTCCGCTTAAAAGACATTGCCCAAATCGTCGGCGTCTCGGTGATGACCGTCTCGAAAGCCTTGCGCGACGAGCCGGACGTTTCCGTCGCCACCAAGGCCAAGATCAAGAAACTCGCGGCGGACATGGGCTATGTGCCCGACTCCAGCGCGCAAGGTCTTCGCACCAAGACCACCAAACTGTTCGGCCTCGTCATTCCGTCCACGACGAATCCCATTTACGCGCGCATCGTGTTCGCCATCGAGGAGCGCGCCCACGAGCTTGGCTACGACCTGCTCCTCTGCCACACCTACAACAAGCCCGAACGCGAGGACGCCTGCCTGCGCCGCCTATTGTCGCGCCGCGTGGATGGATTATTCATCGTCCCCGTTTATCGCTTCGAAGCCGAGGCCCGGATTTATCAGGAAATCATCGCGCGCAACACGCCCACCGTCCTGCTCGGTTCGCCCGCGCCGTTCTGCAAAAGTTTTCCCGCCATCGAAATCGAGGAACTCGTCGCCAGCTACAACGCCACGAAACATCTCACCGGCCTCGGCCACAAAAAAATCGCCTACCTCACCGGCCCGTCCGCCGCGCCATGGGCACACGAACGCTTCGAAGGCTACCGCCGCGCCCTGCGCGAGGCGAACCTCGAGGTGGACGACAAGCTCGTCTTCCAATCCGGCAACACCATCGAGGACGGCACCAAGGCCGCATTGCAGATGCTCAACGAGAACTGCCATCCCACCGCCATCATGGCCGTGAGCGACCTCGTGGCCATCGGCTGCGCGGAAACTTTGTTGCAGCAGGGCATCAAGATTCCCGACGACATCTCCATCGTCGGCTTTGGCAACATCCTGACGGCGGAATTTTATCGCGTGCCGCTCACCACCGTCAGCCAGCCGAAATACCGGCTCGGCGTCACGGCGGTGGAAACGATGATGAAACTGATTCGCGGTGAAAAAATCCAGTTGAAGCGCCTCGCCGCCGAATTCGTAGAACGCAAAAGCACCGCACCGCCGAAGAAGTTGGCCACAGATTCACACAAATTATAACACATTTTTCTGCTTAACCGGTGAGCACCAGTTTCGCAGATTGATGAAAACGCTCATCACATGAGCAAAAGATGATTTTTTACAGAAAAATCCCAACCCGTCCGGCGCTGAACTCGTGTTCGCGTGAGCGATGAGGGAGGTTTTCGGCGAGCGCGGCAGTGATGTGAGTTGCCGCGCGAGCCGTTGAAAACCGACCGTATTCGGGGGTGGAGCCTGACGGCGAAACCAACAAAAACACCAGTGAACAAAGGACGAACGGACGAAGCACCCTATCCTGTGCAGCTCGGTCAGTGGCTGGGGACAAATTACGACGTGCGCAACTTTGGCGTGAGTGCCACGGCGCTGCTGCATCGCGGCGATTTTCCCTACATCGGGCGTCCGGCCTACACCAACGCGCTGGATTTCAAGGCGGACATCGTGGTCATTGATTTTGGCGCGAACGACAGCAAGCATCCCAACTTGCGACCAACGTCACGGTGGCCGAAGGTGTTTCATTCGACCTGTGGGCCGGCACAAACGCTCCGGCCGGCTACTACGTTTATTCGTTTGTGCCGCACCAGAAAACCGCCGTGTTGCCAACCGAAGGAAGCCTGAACGTGGATATGGCGGATTTCTTCTGGCTGTTGGAAGGACGGCCAAATTTCAGCAAGGAAATGTATCTGGACGTGGTTGAGGCCGGCTTCGAAATCGTGCGCGGCCACGGCTGGGTGACGTGCGGCTGGTTCAGCTGTGAGGCGGAGTGAACCAAATTATCAGCGCTGCGGCTTGAGCGTGATCAGCACGGCATCGTTTTCGCGCAGATCAAACTGCTGCTGGAGTTTTCCGTCGCGGCCAATCTTCACGGTCTTGGTTTCTAGCGGCGCGCCACTGTTCTTGGATTTAATTTCAGCGACCTGCGCCTTGGTCAATTGCGCGGGTGAACCCAAGTCGCGATAGGTGTCGTAGGCGTCGTTGACGCGGTAGCCGACTTTGTAACTCTCCACCGTATATTTGCCCTTGGGCAGATGTGACAGGTTGAGCGTGACTTTATTTTTGGGCTGCGACGGCAAATCGCGTTTGTAAAAGACCTGATTGATCATGTTCCTGCCCGGAAAGGTGTTGGTGAAATCCCAAACCAACGCCTGCACGCCGCCGGAGTTGTCGGCGCAGATCCATGACTGCGGATCGCTATCCTTCAATTCCGTCGGGCCGAGCCGGTTCAAGAACTGATACGCATAATACGCCGGCTTTTTGATGTCCTGATAATTCATCAGGCCGAAGCCGCCGTGAAACGCCTCCCAGCGCGGGCCAGATTCCTCGAAAATATCCGTGAACGTCCAGTAGGACATGGACTGCGCGGCGTCGCCACAGTTCTTCAGCTTGTCTAGAATGTAGGCCGCACTGTGATAGCTGTCGTGAAACGGATCGGCCGGCGTGTAGGAACTGCTCCATTCGGTGAAGTGCAGTTCCAGCTTGGGGATCGCCGAATCGGAAATCTGCTGCCGCACTCGTTTGACGTCGCCGAAAATGGAGTTCGGGTCGCGGGAAAGTGCCGTGCCGTGGGTGGCGGTTTCATCCAGATAACCGCTTTCCACGCCGTAGGTATGCGTGGAAACAAAATCCACCGGCGCGTGGTTGGTGTCGCAGAAATGAAGGAACTCGTTTATCCAGCCGCAGCCCGCCGTGCCCGGTCCGCCGACTTTGTAATCCGGCGAAACGCTCTTGATGGCGCGGGCCGTCGCGGCGTAGAGATCAAAATACTGCTGCTGCGTGCCGGCCCAAAAGCCATCGGTGAGATTCGGTTCGTTCCAGACCTCGAAATACCACGTCTTCACCTCGGCGTCGCCATAGCGATCCCTTTCATGCTCGACAAAGGCTTTGATAAAATCCGCCCACTTGTTCATGTCGCGCGGCGGCGTCACGTTGCCGCGCCACCAGAAAATCGTCTTCGAGCCGCTGGCCAATCCGTCCGGCATGAAGCCGAGTTCCACGAACGGCTTCATGCCGATGCTGTGGAGAAAATCGTAAAGCTCGTCAATGTATTGCCAGTTGTATTCCGGCTTGCCGTTGTAGTCGCGATAGACGCCCATGTCGTCGGTGAACAAACCGTGCATGCGGATGTATTCAAAGCCGCACTCGCGATGTGCAATGGTCAACTGTCGCTGCCAGTCGGCGCGCAAGCCTTCGTTGGCGCGGCCGGCACCGACGCAGAATTTGAACATCGTGTTGAGCGGGCCGTTGGTTTGCTGGAGGTCGGCGGAAATAAATCTTTCCGGCAGAACATTCGTTGTGGTGCCAGAAATGGCATTTGCGGCGGCAGCAAGGAGCAGACAGCCTGCGGTCAGCAATTTAAGTGGCGAATGGCGGGGCAATGAATGGTTTGTCATAACGGTTGATTGAATAAGACTAATCTAATAAATCGCCGGGCGTGGTGTGGCAGCTTGCGATGGAATGGTCAGTGTGACCGGTGTCAGACCGTCGGCGCGCGCGGTGAGTCTGATTTCTCCCGGATCTTTTGTGGATTGAACGATGATCTGCGCGAGGCCGCTGAACAGGCTGCGCTGCCAGTCGGGCGCGCTGTTTTCCGTGGGCAGGAAAACATCCGGCTCGTGCGACGACGGGTCGCCGTTGCCGACGCCGAGGATTTTGCCGGGTCCGTCCAATTCGAAATGGATTTTGCTTGCCGCATCCGGCACGAGACGGCCTTGTGCGTCCGCGATGGAAACGGTGATGACGGAGACATCCTCGCCATCGGCCTTGAGCGCGGCATGATTGGGCGCGAGTTGGACTGCCGCCGGCGCGCCGGTCGTCTCAATCTTTTCCGTGAGGACTTCCTTGCCGCCGTTGTAACCCCGGGCGAGCAAAACGCCGGGCGCGTATTTCACCTTCCATTCGAGATGGAAATATTTTGGCACTTTTTTCCGGCCCTGGCTCACGCCGTTCAGGAAGAGTTCTACTTCCTCGCAGTTGCTGTGCGCCCAAACATCAATCTCCTGGCCTTCCTTGCCGGGCCAGTTCCAGTGCGGCAGCAGGTGCAACACCGGATGATCCGACCACCACGCCTGATAATAATAAAAATTGTCCTTGGGAAACCCGCAGGTATCGAGAATGCCGAACTGCGAACTGATGGCCGGCCAGCCGAACGGCGTTTCCTCGCCGCGATAGTCAAAGCCCGTCCACTGGAATTGTCCGGCGACATAAGGCCGCGCGGCGTAGTGCGGCCAGGATTCTTCCGCGAGTGTGCTCCAGTCCGCCTTGTTCACATCGTAGGCGGTCAGGTGCTGATGTTCGCGGTCTTGGACGTAAATCCCGCGTGTGGAAAACGTGCTGCCGTCCTCGGTGGCGACGGACGGCTTGTTCGGAAACTGCCGGTGATATTGATCAGTGTTGCCGTGCGTGAAGTAATTGAAGCCCATCACATCAATGCTCTTGGAACTGCCATCTCCCCAGCCGCCGCTGATGGCGACGGTGAACCGGCGCGTGGGATCGAGCCGCTGCGCGAAAGTCTGCATTGTCTGTGTGATGCGCGTGCCTTTGTCCGCGCCTTCGATGCTCCATTCCTCGTTGCCGATGGACCAGATGATGACGCAGGGATGGTTGCGGTCGCGCAACATCAGCCGCTTCAGTCCGTCAAGCTGCTGCGGATCGATACCGTAGGCGCGGTTCTCGTCCATCACCAACATTCCGAGCCGGTCGCACGCATCGAGCATTTCCGGTGTGGGCGCATTGTGGCTGGTGCGGATGGCGTTTGATCCCATCTTTTTCAATTGCTCGACACGAAATTCGTTCACGCCGTCGGGTATGGCCGCGCCGACGCCGGCGTGATCCTGATGATCGCAAGTTCCTTTCAACTGCACGCGCTGGCCGTTCAGGAAAAATCCCGCGTTCGCGTCCCAGCGCACCGTGCGGATGCCAAACGTCGTCTCGTAATGGTCAACAATTTTTTCGCCCAGACAGACTGTTGTGACGAGCTTGTGCAGATAAGGCGTCTCGCACGACCAAAGTTTCGGGTGCTTCACGCCGAGCACGGAGGAAAACTCCCGCGACTCGCCGGCCGCGAGGGAAAGTTTCTTGAGCTTGCCGGCGGCGACGGTTTTTCCGTCCGCGTCCAAAACGACCTGTTGAATTTCAAACGCGGCGTTCGTCGGCTGGTCGTTGTTGACCGTCACGCGCGCGGTCACATCGGCGGAGTTTTTCTTCACCTCGGTCGTCACAAACGTTCCCCAGCGGGCGACGTGCAGCGGCTCGGTTTTTGTGAGCCAGACGTGGCGGTAAATGCCCGCGCCCTCGTAAAACCAGCCTTCTTCGAGCGTCGCGTCCACGCGCACGGCGATTACGTTTGTGCCGCCGTAGTTGAGGTAATCGCTGATGTCGTAGCTGAAGGACGAATAGCCGCTCGCTTCGCGGCCGAGATAAAACCCGTTGACCCACACCTGCGAATCGCGGAAGACGCCATCAAAATCCACGCTGATGCGCCGGCCCACGTCGGAAGCGGAAATGGAGAACGACTTGCGATACCAGCCGACGCTGCGCTCGGGAAATTTTTTGCCGATGGCCTTGTAGCCGTGGCTGCCGCTGCCGCGCTCGTCGAACGGCGCTTCCACTGCCCAGTCGTGGGGCAGGTCCAGTTTGCGCCACCCGCTGTCATCAAAGTTCGCCTGCGCCGCGCCCCGGGCATAACCGGACTTGGTGATGTAATTGAACATCTCGCTCGCCGGCGCGGGATCAAAATCCTTCGCCGGGTCGGTCGCGTTTCCAAAGGCAAAGCGCCAGCCGAAATCCATCAATAATTTTTCACGCGGCGGATTGTTTTGGGCGAAGGCGGAAAGCGCGCCCAGCAGCAGGGCGACAATAAGAGTTAAGTTGCGACATTTCATGGCGTCATTGAATGCCCTAGCTTGGCCATTTTGCCCGAGCCCGTCTTGTCATCAAAACAGACGAGCGGACGATTTCTGACCGGGCTGAACTGCTCAATGGGCGTTGGCTTGTGCCGTCTTGTCCATGGTGAACACCGCGTAGCTGTGCGGCGGCAGATGCGTGGTGAACGCGACGCGGTCCTCGGTGTTTTCATTCCGCCAGTTCCAGCCGCGCCGCGGCGGCAGTTTGCCCTCCAGCGTTTCGCCGGTAACAAGGTTTTTCAACTTGGTGGAATTTCCCAGCGTGGAAATTTTCACGTCCGCCGCCGTGGCCGAAAAGTTTTGCACGATGAACGCGCCGTTGTCATACGCGAACAGCGCCACTTGCGCCGGGCCGTCCAGCCGCACGGGGAAGCCGCGCATCAAATAATTTTTGATCGCGCCGATGACTTCCGGCGGCAGCGCGTAAAGGTCGGTGAAATTGTCCGGCATAGTCCAGACGTAGAGGGTGCCTTTCGAATAGCGATTCATCAGCAGCAGCGGAAAACCGTTGCCGTTGGCCTCGGCCCGCACCAGTGACCAGGAATCGTTCGTGAGGAAATCAATTTCGGGGAACAGCACGTCGGCATTCGTTTTGCCGTCGAGCGTGGAAAAATTGCCCGCGCCGAAACCACCGGCATATTGGTGCGCGAGAAATTTCCGGTCCGTCCAGTGGATTTCAGCGATATCCTCGATGCCCTTGCCCTGCAACGCGTGGAGTAGGCCGGACGTGATGACGACGTTTTTCCCGGCGACAAGCTGGCCTTTGATTTTGGCCACAATGTCGGGATCGGCTTTCGCAGCTTCGGTCAGCAGAATGAGATTGGCATTCGTCGGGAATTCTGCGCGCAGGTCAATCGGAATGCCGAGGTTGCCGAAATAATTATGCAAAAAATCCTCGCCGCTGGCCGAGGGCGGACGATAACTGGCGATGCCGATGGGTTGGCCAAGCTGGCCGAGATATTTGTCCACCTGTTCCAGCGAATAGCCGGCGACGCGCGCCCACGTCGGCGCGGAAATGCCATTCGTCATTTCGGAAAAGTTGAAACTGGTCGGCAGTTTTTCCCACGCGGCGCGGTCGCCGATTTCAAACGGCCGTGTCATCGCCGACCACTCAAACACCGTGAACTCGCGCGCCTTCGCAAACATCGTATCCCACACCTGCTCGGCGTAGCGGTCAAGATAGCCGATGCTGAAGGTGTCCACCCAGCCGCCGCCGTTGCGGCCGGGCGCGATGTTCTCGAAGTAGCGGATGATTTCGTAGCTCTCGTATTGCTGTAAATGCTGGTCGGTCATGACCGGATCGCGCGTCTCCGTGCCGGTGTGAATGCCGTCAAAAATCTTGGGCTCGCGTTCCAAATCGAATCCGGAACCTTTGAAATGTTCATACCAGTTCGGAAACTTGATGACCATTTTAACCTTGGGATTCACGGCCTTGGCGGGTTTCACGATCAGGTTTTCCGCTGCATCGTCCAGCAATTCCATGCGGAATTGCGACCAACTTTTGTCGCCTTTGGCGGCGATGTCAGAATCGGTTTTGGTGGTGACGAAAAAGAAATCATCCTGGATGACTTCGTCGAAATGTTTCGCCGCGAATTCCGCCGCGCCTTTGATGAACGCGCGGTCGTTCGAGTCGGTGTAGCAAAACGACTGGAACTGCCCACCGATGCTGCCGTCCGACAGCGCCATGCCGCCGGCGACCTGCACGCCGTGGTCGAGGAAAAATTTCTTCACGCGCTCGGCTTGCTCCTCGGAGAGCAAATTCCGGTCGCGCTGCACTTCGATATAAACCTTGTCCACCTTCAACTGGCGATGGATACAATCCCAGTCGGCTTGGAGCTTTTGCGGATTATCAAAGCTCTGGACGACGTTGATGGGGATGTAAACCGCGACGGAGAAATTGGTATAATTGCCGGCGTGGGTCAGCGCGGCGCCACCCAGCGCCACGGTCGCCAGCAGAAGATTTCGCCAAATCCTCATGATCAATGCAGTTCCGCACCAGAAATCTTCAGTGAAACATTTTCGCTGAATGGATTCCCGTCCAGTTTGAAACTGTTGCCGGACTTGGTCAATGTGACTTCGTGTGCCGCGCTGTCGCCGGGCAGGAAAACCAAACCCTTCGCCGTCGTCGCGTCCTTTGCATAAACGACCAGTTCGATCTTTGACCAGTCCATCTGCGCCGTGCTTTGCGCCAGCGCGATGTGCGGAATCACCGAGCCATCGCGCACTAGAATGATTTCGGGAATTTTTCCGGCTTCGATTTTTTGCCAGCCGCCGGAATAATTCTTTCCACTCTGATAATCAATCCACGTCCCCGGCGGCAGATAAACGTCGCGCGACGTTTCATTTTCGTGCAAAAGCGGCGCGACGAGGATTTGCGAGCCGTAGAAATATTCGTCGTCCACGTTCCACGAGCCGGGGTCGTTGGGAAATTCCACAAACAGCGCGCGCACCATCGGCAGGCCGTGTTCGGAGGAATCTTTCGCCTGCGCATAAACGTAAGGCATCAGCTTGTATTTCATTTCGTCAATCGTGCGGAATTTGTCCATGAATTCCTGGCCGTAGAGCCACGGTTCCTTTGGCGCGATGCCGTGGCAGCGCGAGTGCGAACTCAACATTCCGAACGCCAGCCAGCGCGCGAACAAATCCTTGTCCATGCCTTCAACGGAAGTCGCCGTGAAGCCGCCGACATCGTGGCTCCAAAATGAAAAGCCGCTCAAGCCGAATGAAAGCCCACCGCGCAATTCCGCCGCCATGCCGTCGTCGGTGCTTTCGGCGTCGCCGCCCCAGTGGAGCGGATAACGCTGGCTGCCGGCCCACGCGCTACGCGCCCAGATGATGTGGTCGCCGGTGACTTTTTTTGTGATGTCGGCCACGGCCTTGTTGTAGCGCAGCGGAAATAAATTATGCTCGTAGAAGCCGGTGCGGCCGTTCGACCAAATGCCGTTGTTCGGCGCGGCTTCGCCGAAATCTACCTTGATCGCGCTCACGCCTTCGTTCAACAGGTTGGCGAGTTTGTCTTGATACCATTCGACTGCCTTTGGATTGGAAAAATCCAGCACGGCATCCTCGTAAGGCAAATTTCCCTTCGCGTCGCGCACGACGAGGTTTTGTTCCACGAGTTCGGGGAACAATTTGTTCTTCGGCACAAAATACGGTAGCTGCCAGCAGGAAATGCGGAAGCCGTCGGCCTTCAAATCAGCGAGCATTTTTTGGGGATTGGTGAAACGCGTCTTGGAAAATTCATAGTCGCACTGCCAGTCCGTCTCAAACCAGCCGGTATCCAGATGCAGCACGTCGCAGGGAATTTTGTTTTCGCGCAGCTTGCCGGCGATGTCGCGCACTTGTGCCTCGGCGTTGTAAGTGCAGCGGCTCATCCACAAACCAAAGCTCCACAGCGGCGGCAGCGGCGATTTGCCGGTGAGCTGGGTGTATTCGTTTAAGATTTCCTTGGGCGTGCCGAGGAACACGAAGAGATCCAGTTCGTCATCGCCGACCATCATCGAGTTCACGCCACTGAAATCATGGCCGAAATCCAGCGCGATCGGCGTCGTTGTGTGAATGAACATCCCGTAGCCGCGGCTGCTCATGAAAAACGGAATCGGTTTGTATTCGCCCTGGTTTTCCACGCCGTTGGCGTCGTCGGTCCACAGTGTCAGCTTTTGCCCGCGTTTGTCGAGGCTGGTGAATGATTCGCCGCAGCCGAAGATTTTTTCGCCGGGAGCCAGCGTGAACGCCGCGTTGTAGCTGCGCGAATAATCCGCCGAGCGGCGCACGAAGGAAAACGGCAGCACCGGGCTGAAGGTGGATTTGTTGTCGTCCGCGTGGTCGGTGGCCGTGAGCAATTTGCCGCCGGCGTCGCGCAATTCGATGTGAAACGGGTTTTCCAGGATCGTCACCGAACCGTCGCTGCTGGTGTAGCGGTGGCCGCCGGGAATCTTTTCATATTTCCATGAGTCATCGTGCGGCACTTCGCCGGCGAGCATGAGTTCCGGCTGCGGCGGATGCACCTGCGGCCCGCTGGTCATCTTGATGCGGAGCGCGCGTGGCGAAATGAACTCGACGGAAAACGCCAGCGCCGGATTGGCGGCGTATTGGTTTTCGGGAAACTCGTTCGGCGGGACGGCGGTGATGAGGGAAAGGTCGTTGTCGAACGCGTGCCGCACGCGATACTGCGCGCGTTGGTAAACGATTTTTCCGGCATGGGTCGCCGGATCAAATTCCGAAACCTTGTCGGCAAGATAATAAGAATTTTCCAGCGCGCGAAAATCGCCGCTGACGTCCACGGGGTCGTTGAGCAGCGGCGGCGCGGCGGCGATGGCGGTCGCGGCGGCAAGGCAGAGAAGGCTGGTGCTGGCGGTTTTGTTCAACGCAATCATGTCAGGATAAATTTTTTGGTGGCAATCGTGTTGTTCAGTTTCGCCGATATGGGCATTTCTGTCTTGTCGTTAAAAAGGATGAGTCTGCGAGGGCTGGAATTGACTTGCGACGGCGGCGGCACGGCGGACAAAATGAGCAGATGTCCCGTTGCGCCACCGAAAAACAGTTGCTTGGCTGGTTCGCATTGACTTTCGCAATAGTTGCCGTCGGATTTTTTCCGGCGCTGGCCGCATCGCCGAATTATTTTACGCGCACTTGGCAGGTGGAGCAGGGGCTGCCGCAAAACAAGGTCACCGCCGTGGTGCAGGCGCGCGACGGCTATTTGTGGCTGGGCACCTACAATGGGCTGGCGCGGTTTGACGGCGTGCGCTTCACGGTTTTTAACGACAACAATACTCCGGAACTGCACAGCAGCCGCATCACGAGCCTGTTTGAAACGGCCGACAGCACGCTGTGGATCGGCACGGAGAGCGGCGATGTGTCCCAATACAAGGACGGCCATTTTGCCGCCGTGCCGCTGCGTGCGAATTGGAGCGGCAGGAAAATTTACGCCATCACCGCCGATGACGCGGGCGACGTGTGGCTGCTGAATGAAGCCGGCGAACTGGCGCGGGTGCGGGATGGGAAAGTGTTGTCGCCGGCAGCGGGTGCGGTCGCCAAAGTAGTGTCGCTGGCGCGCGGGCAGGATGGGACGGTTTGGATCGAGCGCGCGGGCGTCGTGTCCGCGCTCAAGGCTGGACGGCTGACGGTCGAAGTGTCCACGAACGACTATGTGCAGGGCATTTGCGCGGCGCGTGGCGGCGGGCTTTGGGTGGCCTGCAACAGCCGGATTCAAAAATGGAAGGATGGCAAATGGGTCGCCGATTTGGGCGGCGCACCATGGGGATGGAACATCGTCGCGAACTTAACGGAAACTTCCGCCGGCGTGCTGGCGGGCGGCACGTCGGGCGACGGGCTGTGGCTGTTTTTTACCGCTCAAACGAATGCCCCCGCGCTGCATTTTACCAGCACCAACGGACTGCCGTCCGACTGGGTGATTTCATTGTGGGAAGACCGCGAAAAAAATCTATGGTGCGGCACCGGAACCGGATTGGTCGTCGTCCGTCCGAATAATCTTGAAATCATTTCCCCGCCGGACAACTGGAAAAGCCGGCCTGTGCTCTCGGTGCTGCCCGCACCGGACGGCGCATTGTGGGTCGGCACCGAAGGCGCGGGATTGTATCGTCTGCTAAACGGCGGCTGGACGAATTTCTATTCAGCGCACGGCATTCGCAATCCCTATATATGGTCACTGGCTGCGGATAACGATGGGAAAATCTGGGCCGGAACGTGGGGCGGTGGATTGTTCACGCAGAAGGATGACGCGTTTGGTTTCGCGCCGGGGTTGGAAAATTTTCTTTCGCCGATGCCCGCACTTTTATTTGTGGGCAACGAGCTTTGGATTGGCACGCCGGCGGGCGCACAGCGTTATCATGACGGAAAACTTGAGCCGTTCAACGAAATCGCCGGCCAGCCGTTCGGCGACGTGCGCGCCATGGCGCGGGACAAAGCGGGCGCGTTGTGGTTTGGCACGGCGGGCAGCGGCCTCGTTTGTTTGCGGGACGGAACTTTTCGCCGGTTCAAAAAAACCGACGGGCTGTCGTCCGACTTTGTCGAGTGCCTGCATTTTGCGGACGATGGCGCACTGTGGCTCGGCACGTTCGGCGGCGGGTTGGATCGGTTCAAGGATGGCAAGTTTTCCGTAATCAACGGCGAGCAGGGTTTGCCCAACGGCGTCATCGGCCACATCGAATCAGACGGGCGGGGATATTTCTGGATGAGTTCCTATGGCGGCATTTTGCGCGCGAGCGAAACGGATCTGAACCGTTGCGCCGATGGGAAACTGGCCGAAGTGCCGTTTCTGACTTACGGCATCAACGACGGTTTGCCCACGCTGGAATGTTCCGAAGGCTCGCAATCGGCCGGGGGCAAAACGGCGGACGGCCGGCTGTGGTTTCCCACGGCCAAGGGGCTCGTCGTGGTGGATCCGGCCGGTGCCAGCCTCAATCCGCGCCCGCCGCCGGTGCGGATCGAGGAGGTGCGCGTGGACGATAAAAAATTTGCGGACGGCAACGACGCCGGGCCGCTGAAGGTTCCGCCGGGCCGGCACCGCATCGAATTCGAGTATACCGGCTTGAGTTTCATCGCGCCGGAAAAAGTGCGGTTCAAATGCCGGCTGAAAAATTTTGAGACCGGCTGGGCGGACGCCGGCACCAAGCGGGTGGCCACCTACAATTATATTCCGCCCGGCAGTTATTCGTTCCAAGTAACCGCGTGCAACAACGACGGGGTGTGGAACAAAACCGGCGCGAGCCTGAAATTTGAGGTGCTGCCGTATTTCTGGCAGACCACCTGGTTTCATTTTCTCGGCGGCTTGGCGACGGCGCTGGCGGCCGGCGGGGCGGTCTGGTTCGACACGCGGCGGCGGATGCGGCGCAAGCTCGAACGCGTCGAGCGCCAGCGCGATATCGAGCGCGAGCGTTCCCGCATCGCCCAGGACATCCACGACGATTTGGGCGCGCAACTCACGCGCATCACGATGATGAGCGAATCGGCGCGCGGCGACCTGGCGAATCCCGAGCGCGCCGCCGCTGGCCTGGGAAAAATCTACGACACGGCGCGCGAACTGACGCGCAGCATGGATGAAATCGTCTGGGCGGTCAGCCCGCGCCACGACACGCTGGAAGGCCTGGCGACCTATCTGGAAAAATTCGCGCAGGACTGGCTGGCCACCGCCGGCATCCGTTGCCGCCTGGATCTGCCACTGCAATTCCCCGAATGGCGTCTGGCCTCCGAGATGCGGCACAATGTTTTTCTCGCCTTCAAGGAGGCGCTGCACAACGCGGTCAAACATTCCGGCGCAGCGGAGGTTTTGATCCGGCTGGCGGTGCAGGAAAAGTCCTTTGAACTGGCCCTCGCGGACAACGGACGCGGTTTTGCCATCGGCGAAAAAGCGAAAGCTGTTTCCTCGGCCCAAGGCCGCGTGGCGTCCGGCAATGGCTTGGAAAACATGCGGCGGCGATTGACGGCCATTGGCGGAAGCTGCGAAATCAAAAGCGCGCCGGGCGCGGGGACAACAGTCACTTTTACCGTCCGGCTCAAGGCTTCGGCGCTTTGACCTCAGCGCGGGGGACAATTGCCGGCTGACGTTGCTGCTCAAACAAAAGGGGCCGGAACGGTTGCCCGTTCCGGCCTTGTTTGTGTCAGCCAGCTTGATTCTGTTTCAGCTTTCCGATTTCAGAATTTCAGCTTTTGCCATGGTGGCCCTGACGCAGTCAGTCCACCATGCTGGAGCTGGGGGTGGACCAGTCGCTCTCGCCGGTGCTGCCGCCCAGCGCCCGCGCCCGCACCTGCACCACCGTGCCGGTCGTAAGCCCGATCAGGAGGATGGTGCGCGCCTGCCCCGAGTATTTGACCGTCGTCCACACGCCGGCGATAAGGATCTGCACCTCGAAGCCAAACGCGTTGGTAATCGGGGTAAGATGCACCGCCAATTGCGTGGAGATGTCATTGTCAATGCCCGTGATAGTCGGCGCGTCCAGGGGTGACTGGCCGTGATTGTTGCTCACCGTCTGGAAACCGGAGGTGAGAAACATCGGCAGGTCATACCGGGCCGTCGTCTGCACATAGAATGCGAGCGCATCCAAACCATCCAGGGCGAACTGCAGGGCGGCGTTTTTGGCCGCCGTCGGCAACGTCCCACCGCCCTGAGCCGCCGTGATGGCGGCATCCAGGGAGGCTTTGCGGGTGGTCAGGTCCACGGGCGCCGTCGGATCGGGGGGCACCGGCGGCACGAGGGCGATCGGCGGTTTCGGAAACGCCGCATTGCCCGTCATGCACGCGATGATCCATCCGAGATAGACGGAGACCGCCGTCGCTCCCATTCTTTTATGGGCGAGGCTGACACGATTTACTTTCTTGTTGTTCATAATTTTTAATAGTCATGATTTAATAAGAGTGGGGCATCTGGAGGAAGCCAACCCAGCTTCGCGCTTGACCCCGTCCACTACGCCGGAAACAACTGCAAGTGGTGCGCCGAAAACTACCCGTTAACAACCATTGTAGCTGCGTGCGGGACAGCTACAGGCAGACGCAGAGAAAAACAGCGGTTAAAACCGCCGCCGGGAACCGGCACGGTGCGCCCAAGCTCCCGGCCCGCCACTGGCCCGCCGGCGGGCAGTAATTTCTGCCAAAGGCGCTGATTTGTGCCGCCGTGCACCGCTACAAAACCTCTTTGCAGACCGACACAATCACCTTGCAGACCGACACGGTCACTTTGCAGACCGACACAGTCACTTTGCAGACCGACACGGTCGCCTTGCAGACCGACACAGTCACCTTGCAGACCGACACGGTCACCTTGCAGACCGACACGGTCGCTTTGCAGACCGACACGGTCGCTTTGCAGCACTGCAAAGCCGCTTGGCAGGCCGACACGGTCATTGAGCAGCAGCACACAGTGGTCAATTGCGCCAGCTTTGGGACGGTCGCGGATGAAAACGGGACGCTATTTGAAGGACGGAAGGGCAATTGCGGAGCGCGGATTCAAGCAATGGCCACAGATTAACACCGAAGTCGGCGAATAAAATGCCCGCCGCGACCCGATGCTGCCGGTCCCGCCACGCCCTTGACGCGAATTGAATTTAACCGCGAACCACGCGAACCACGCGAAATCAATTCAAATACGCTGAAGGCGTAACGGAAATTAGCCCAGGGTTGGAGCGCAGCGACTACCCTGGGTAACCGTCAAAAATTATTTCCACCCTGAAGGGGTGGCGGAGGCTTTTCTTTACCAAACAAATTGATACCCTTCCCGCATGGCAACGGCTCGCCATCCCAAAGCGACCTTCTTCGTCCAGCGACATTTGTTCGCTGGCCTGACCAGCTTTGCCGAATTGGAATCGAAGATCGCCGCGCTGCCCGACGAACAATCTCGCGGTGCGGCGTTTGAAGTTTTTGCCGAGGCTTATTTCGCCACGCAACGGAAACACGACGCCGCGCAAGTCTGGCCGCACGGTTCCGTCCCGCTGGACACCTTGAAACATCTCGGCCTCACGCAAACGGATCAGGGCGTGGACGGGGTGCTGCAAACGTTGCTCGGCCAGTTCAACGCCTATCAAATCAAGTTCCGCACCGGACGCCCGGCGCTGACGTGGCGCGAACTCTCCACCTTCATCGGCCTGGCCGACAGCCCGCAGATTCACAGCCGCGTGCTGCTCACGAACTGCGACGAACTGCCCGCCGTCCTCAACGACCGCCAGGGTTTCTTCTGCATCCGTGGCTCGGACTTGGATCGCATGGAAGCCGGTGACTTCCGCGCGATGGAAGCCTGGCTGGCCGACGCCGCTTACATCGCGCCGAAAAAATCGCCGCAACCGCACCAGACTGAAGCGCTGGACGCCTTGCTTCCCGCGCTGAAAACTCACGACCGCGTTTCCGCCATCATGGCCTGCGGCACGGGCAAAACGCTCGTCGCGTTGTGGGTCGCAGAAGCCGTAGCGCAGGCGTTCACGCCTGCGGGTTCCGGCGGCGTCCCGCCGCCAGTCAGGGAACACGCACCGGGACGGTGCTTGAACCCTGATTCCAAGCCGAGGTTCGGCCCGGGGACGGCCGCGCCACGCATCCTCATCCTGCTCCCCTCACTCGCGTTGCTGCGCCAGACCCTGCACGAATGGCTGCGCGAAACCCGTTTGCCGAGTCTCGCCTATCTCTGCGTCTGCTCCGACCCGACGGTGAAGGAAGGCATTGACGCGCTCACCACGCAACAATCCGACCTCGACTTTCAAGTCTCCACCGACGCCGCGAGCGTGCGGCGTTTTCTGGACGCGCCGTTTGCCGGCGTGAAAATGATTTTCTCCACCTACCAATCCGCGTCCGTGGTGGGCGAGGCGATGCCGCCGGGTGAGGCGTTTGATTTTGCCGTGTTCGATGAAGCGCACAAGACCGCCGGACGCGAAGGCCGTAACTTCGCCTTTGCCCTCGACGACCAAAATCTTCCCATCCGCAAACGCCTGTTCCTCACCGCCACGCCGCGCCATTACAATCCGCACGACCGCGACCGCGAAGGCGAAGCCCGGCTGCTGTTTTCCATGGACAATCCCGCCGTCTATGGCCCGCAAGCCTATCGCCTGACCTTTGCCGAAGCCGCCCGCCGGGGCATCATCTGCGGTTACAAGGTCATCATCTCCGTCATCACCTCCGAAATGGTGACGAACGAACTTTTAAGCCACGGCGAAGTGCTGGTGAACGGCGACGCCGTGCGCGCCCGGCAGGTGGCCAACCAGATCGCCCTGCGCGACG
>Ga0302265_1000790_pt1 | contig 20160 bp, 17 predicted proteins | sample III_Bog_E1_1_FD_194556 | JGI IMG/M metagenome (GOLD analysis project Ga0302265, IMG submission 194556) | Peat permafrost microbial communities from Stordalen Mire near Abisko, Sweden - III_Bog_E1_1 | ecosystem: Environmental > Terrestrial > Soil > Wetlands > Peat | place: Sweden: Abisko...
AAATGCCAGGGGAATGCCTGGCTTTAGCCACCGGGGACGGTTGAAAATCACACCGACTCGATGCACCAAACACAGCCCAACGCCGCTTGTCCGCCAACCGCGTCTAATCCCCAGGCGGTATTCTGTTCTTCAATGATCCAGGTGCGGGTTATTCCCTTTGGCGTGCTGAAAGACCGGTTGGGCCACCTCGAGTTTCCCTTGGAAATACCCGAGGGCTCAAAAGTGTCTGATTTGCTCGATCTCCTGAGCGAATCGCTCAGAATAGTTGCCGAATTGAGTTCTATTCCATCATTCAAAGGGAATCCGGATTCCATCTTCCGAGGGATCGCCGTTAGCGTCAACGCCGAATACGCCCGATCCTCCCAAATCCTTAACGCCGGCGACGAAGTAGGGCTCCTTCCGCCAGTCTCCGGCGGAGCGGCAGTCTCTGAATCCGCCTCGACTTTTCTCACCCGCGACCCCATCGATGCCGCATCCCTAATAGCCGCCGCAAAAAACTCCTCGGATGGTGCCGTAGTAATCTTCGACGGCATCGTGCGCAACCACACACGCGGCCGGCAAACCCTGCACCTCGATTACGAAGCCTATGAAGATATGGCCGAAAAACAGATGCGGGATCTCGCCATCGAGGCACGCAAACAATTCGCCGTCCGCCACGTGACCATCGTCCACCGCCTCGGCCGCCTGCACATAGGCGAAACCAGCGTCCTCATCATCGCCGCCTCAGCCCACCGTGCCGCCGCGTTTGAAGCCTGCCGCTGGCTCATCGACACACTCAAAAAAACCGTGCCGATCTGGAAAAAAGAAACCTTTGTCGACGGAGCGGTATGGGCGGCAGGCGAGCCGTTTCCGGATGAACTGGCCGTCGTGCCACCGGAGTCTCCCCATGAGAAATAGAGGCGGCAACTCCGGATTCTCGCTCCTGCTCAGACAGCTGGGTGCCCCATCCATCGGACGCTTCTGTACTTGTCCGATGGGTGGGAAACCACAAACGCCAACCCTCGGCCATCGGGTCTTTCAGTCTTCCATTCTGTCCCTCTCCGATTGGCTAGGATGGGCAGGAGCGATTATGGTACTAGCGGCTGTGCTGGCTCCGTTCCTAGCAGCGCAGGACGTAACACTTCACGTCGACGTGAAACTGGTCAATATTTTTGTGAATGTCACGGACCGGCACGGGCTTGTCGTTGGCGATCTCACCAAGGACGACTTCGCAGTAACAGAGGACGGCAGGCCCCAGAAGATTCAGCTCTTCGAGCGCCAATCCGAGTTGCCGTTAAACGTAACCCTGGCCATCGACACCAGCGGCAGCGTCCACAAGGATATGGCGGAAGAAGCGGACGCTGCCAAACGATTCGCCCACACGCTCATGCGCTCGCAGGACCAGATGAGCCTCCTTCAGTTCGCCACGGACGTGAGGGAACTCACGCCCTTCACCAACAAGCTCAGCCAGATCGATCGCGGACTGGGACAGTTGCGCGGCGATTTCGCAACCGCACTCTACGATGCCATCGTTCTCGGCTCTGACCGTCTCGGGCCAAAGCAGGGACGCAAAGTCCTGGTTCTCGTCTCCGACGGCGGCGACACGGCCAAGAGCAGCACATACAATCAGGCGCTTGAGGAGGCGTTGCGCAATGAGGTCATGATCTACTCCATCATCGACGTGCCCATTGCAGCCAGCGCCGGCCGCGACCTCGGCGGCGAACACGCGCTCATCACCCTCGCTGAAGAAACCGGCGGCAAAAGCTACTATGTAAGCGAAGAAGGCCTGGACAAGGCATTTGCTCACATAAGCAGCGATCTGCGCACCCAATATTTGATTGGCTACTATCCCCAGCATCAGGAGCCGGGAAGAATATTTCATCACATACTGGTCACGGTGCCCCGAGCTTCAACCCAGGACTTCAACGTCCGCCACAAATCCGGCTACTACGTCGAAGCAGCCAAAGAGAACTAGGTCATAGCAAAAAACTGGTCATCCCGAGCGAACGGGGCCCCAAACGTTTTTCAGTTTGGGGGTGGTGAGTCGAAGGATATGCTTCTGTTCTTCGGGCGTGGCATTTTTCCCCACGGCCCTCCCTCTTCCAGCTTTAATGCATCTAAAATTGCATCATGACTCCACCACTCTCCACGCGCCGTCGTTCCAAGACCCCTCCGCCCGGCGAAACCGGCCAGGAAGCGCTCTACCTGCGGTCCCTCAGCGATCGTCAGGTGACCGTCACCATCAAGCTGCGCGATGGAGAAACCGTGCGCGGCTGGATCGAGTACTTCGACGACTCCATGGTGCGCCTCACGCGTGTGGGGCACCCCAACCTGTTCATCTACAAGCATCAGATTCGCTCCATCTCTGAAGCCGGCCGCAAGCGTGTTTCACCCTCAGAGAGCGCGGAAGGAATTGGTTCCGTGGGAGCCGGGGGAAGCTTTTGAGCGAATCTTCAGTTAGCGATTTGCAAAGAGATTTGCAGTGGGTCCCAAAGGCATCTTCCATCGCCAGAGAGGCGGGCGCAAGGCTGCGCGAGTTCTTCACAGCCGGCGTGGCCACTGAATACAAGGGCGATGTGGACATTGTGACCGTCGCCGACCGAACCGTCGAAAAGCTGGTGCGCACCAGGCTCGCAGAAGCGTTCCCGGACCACGGTGTCTACGGCGAAGAGGGCACGCGCGACCGCATGGAAGGCCCATTTCGCTGGTACGTCGATCCCTTGGATGGCACAACCAACTTCGCCCATGGCTTTCCCCAATTTTGCGTCTCGCTCGGACTTGAACAGCGGCCAGCCGATCTCAAATCAGGGCAGGATGGCACGCTCGTAGCCGGCGTAATCTACGACCCCATGCGCGACGAGCTGTTTACCGCCGAGCGCGGCCATGGCGCGTGGCTGAATGGCAGGCCAATGCACGTTTCGCGAACGCCCGATTTGGCCGAGTCGCTGCTGGCCACCGGTTTCCCCAGCAAAAAGCGGCACGACAGCCCGAACATCCACTTCTACCATGAGTTCACACTCCGCTCGCATGGAGTGCGGCGTGCTGGTTCGGCTGCGCTCGACCTGGCCTACGTGGCCGCTGGCCGCCTTGAGGCCTTCTGGGAGTTCAACCTGAATCCCTGGGACACCGCAGCGGGAATTCTGCTAGTCGAAGAAGCTGGAGGCAAAGTCACGGACTTCGCCGGAGGCCATTTTCAACTCAACAGCAACGAGATCCTGTCGTCCAACGGCCTGATCCAGGACGAGCTGATCGTCTTGTTCCGAAACATGTTTGCCGGCCGCGAACTCACTCCCATCCCCACTGCCCAGCAGTTTGCCGAGCTCCGCGCAGCGCGCGCTGCGGTAATCGGGTAGCCCGTTCTTCCAGTAGCGCCGACCTCCAGAAGCACCGACTTCGAGAAGCGGCGATCTCCAGTAGCGCCGATCTCCAGATCGGCTGTCCTGAGGGTCTCCTGGCCCTCAGAAACCCCGCCAGCCCGCAGCTTCAAGTCGCGACCGCCTGTGTCCAATGTGGGAAAGTGAGCCTCTCGGAATCGCAGCAAACCTCCCGATTCCCGCATCGCAAAACGCACAATCCCGTCGCGTGAGTCATCCCTTGGGGTCCTGTGCTACTATCAGCGTCGAGAGTACGTCTCCGCGGAGAAATCAAAGATGGCATACATCATTGCAGAACCCTGTATCGGCACCAAGGACACCGCCTGTGTGGACGCCTGTCCCGTCGATTGCATCCACCCCAAGAAGGACGAAGACGGTCACGCCGAGGCGGACCAGCTTTTTATCGACCCAGTTGAATGCATCGACTGCGGCGCCTGCGTTCCGGCCTGCCCCGTCTCTGCAATCTTCGCCCAGGATGACCTGCCGGAGAAATGGGCACATTTTACTGAGAAGAACGCCGCCCACTTCGGCCGCTAGTTCCTCTCGTTAAGCAACCACCCAAGGCGCGCTCCTCCCACGAGGATGCGCGCCTTTGTGCTGCGCGAAAACAGTGCAGGGATCTACGGGCGCGGGGATCTACGGGCTTGGATAGCCAGCTCTCAAACTACTGGCATGGGGGCGCAAATGCGAGTGTGATTACATAGCCAACAAATCCTGTATAAACCATGCATTATCAGGGGATTAAGCTGATATCTCCCGCGCTTTCAACGCGTTTTTCAAAAAAACGGCTAATTCTCCGCAATCCTGTTGCTCGTTTAGTTCAACTCTCTGTCACCGAAACACATCGAAAAGGCTGCCCGCAAGGTACGTGTCTCTGCGACTCGCAACCACTTCAGCAGTCTTTTCCCCTGTTTTGTAACCATTTGTGCACCCTTTTCAGCTAGGGTGCGCAACCCTATTGTTGAACCTTTCGCAGCGCGCAGCGGCCGGCCAGAATCGAAAGCGGCCAAGGCATTTTCAGACGCACTAAAGGCCAAGTGGATGTCGAACCATCCACTGACTGGCAATCTTAGTTTCTCTTTTAAGTTCGAGACCGCAAACTAGTAGACGCGGCTTGTTTCCAAGTTTTCGAACTCCGGCGCAGCATACTTGGCGTTCCAGGCATCTGCATCATCAACAGGTTCAACACCCGTCACGATTGCAAACCGGCCCTTCTCGATTTCAACGAAATCGACGTTATCGCCAGTCTTCAATCCGAGTTCTTTTCGTACGTGGAGGGGAAGGGTAATGCGGCCATTGAACGTGACCATCGCGGAAGGCATTTGGTACCTCTTCCGCCATTGTACCCCGGAACCGGGGTCCCATTGCAATGCGATTATAGGAGAAAGATGAGCGTTTTGACCTCAGAATCCGTAGTTCTCCGCACCTGGCCCGTCCAGGAGGCCGACCTTGTCGTGAGCTTTTTCACACGGGACTACGGGCGTCTGAAGGGCATTGCGAAGTCTGCGCTGAAGAGCCGAAAACGCTTTGGAGGGGCTCTGGAGCCGATGACTGTGGCGCGCGCATGGTTTGCGGAACGCCCCAGGCAGGAGCTGGTTCGACTCGATCAATTGGAAATTGTTTACTCACCGCTTTCGGCTCCGGTGGATCATGTGCGCATGGCGGTCCTCAGCTTTTTTGCCGAGCTGTTGGATGAGGTGCTTCCCGAACGCGATCCGCAGGAGACGGTCTTCCGCCTGCTGCTTGCGGTTTTGGACCAGACCACAGTGGAGCAACCGTGGATGCCGCTGACCTATTTCTCTCTTTGGATGACAAGGTTGATGGGGCTTTTGCCGGATATGGGCCACTGCACGGCATGCGGAGAAACGCTGGTAGCCGGCGAGACAAGCTTCAGCGCCCAGGGAGACGGGCTGTTCTGTGCCGTTCATCGGAATGGAAATGCGAGTGTGCTCTCGGCTGACTCATGGCAATTGGCTCAGCGAATGCTGCGGGCGCCTGCCGCGGCATTTGCCGGCGAACCATGGTCGCGGCGGCGCGGGCAGGATTTGCGGAGGTTTACGCTGCAGTCGCTGGAGCGGCATTTGGAGCGCCGACTGCGTTCTGCCGAAGCGCTGGGACGGCTTTAGGCAAACGATGAATGGGATCGCTGATAAAATTGTTGCAGTTCCACCGAGAGAGAGCTTCACGTGCCTTCATCCACCGAATCGTCCTCAGGGGTTGCTTCCGCTGTGAAACCCGTCCCGCTCACTTTTCAGGAGCTTCTTTTCCGACTGCAAAGCTTCTGGGCCGCGCGCGGTTGCGTGCTTCAGCAGCCATACGACGTCGAGGTCGGCGCAGGAACCATGGCGCCGGAAACCTTCCTGCGCGTCCTCGGACCCAAGCCCTATCGCGTCGGCTATGCGCAGCCTTCCCGCCGTCCTGCAGATGGCCGCTACGGTGAAAACCCCAACCGGCTATTCCGGCACACGCAATTCCAGCTCATTCTCAAGCCCCCGCCAGTCAATGTGCAGGAACTCTATCTGCAGTCGCTTGAGGCCATCGGCATCGACCTCAGCAAGCACGACCTCAAGTTTGAAGAGGACAACTGGGAAGGCCCCACGGTGGGCGCATGGGGCGTGGGCTGGCAGGTCATGATGGACGGCATGGAGATCACCCAGTTCACTTACTTCCAGCAGTGCGGCGGCCTCGATCTTGACCCCATCTGCGCCGAGCTTACGTACGGATTGGAGCGCCTCTGTGCGTTCCTCCAGGATGTGGACTCGGTTTACGATGTCGTCTGGGCGCGCGACCCAGACACGGGCGCCGAAGTGACTTATGGCGATGTGCGCCACACCGAGGAGCTTCAATACTCGGTCTATAACTTTGAAGAAGCCGACGTCGACCGCCTCTGGTCGCATTTCAATAGCTACGAGGCAGAAGCTCAGGCTCTCCTTGCCAAAGCCAACAAACTCCTGGCCGATGAAAGCTCAACGATTCAGGAAAAGAGACGCTTTCCGCTTATCTCAACGTATGAGTTGGCGCTGAAATGCTCCAACCTGTTCAACGTGCTCGATGCGCGCGGAGCAATCAGCGTCACAGAACGCGTCGGCATGATCGGCCGCATTCGCAACCTTGCCATCGGCGTCGCCAAAGTCCACGTTCAGCAGCAGGTAGCATGAGTCCACCAACCGCTCGTCCCGTAGGGGACGAAACGAGAATAGCCCGGGATCGGGGTCCCCAACGACAGATCTTCGTCGGTGGGGTGGTGCGGAAGCGCAGCGCACTCCTGGGTATGGATCCACCAATTTCGCCACGCGTCCTGTAGGGCCGCGACGATTGCGCACCACGAATCGAAATCTAGAAAGCAACAAGCAATGGCAGATTTTTTATTGGAACTCGGGCTCGATGAAATCCCGGCCCGCATGATAGCCGGAGCCGAAGCCAAGTTAGGCGAGCTAGTCAATGATCTTCTAACTCGAGAGCGCCTGCTCGGTGCTGACTCCAAACTCACCACTTATTCCACGCCCCGTCGTTTGGCGGTGCTGGTGGAAGGTGTACTCGCAGGCCAGGCCGACACCGAAGAAAAGCTCACCGGCCCCTCTTGGATAGTCGCCTTCAAAGACGGCGTACCCACGCCCGCCGCCGAAGCCTTCGCTAAGAAAGCCGGCGTTCCTGTCGAGTCGCTCGAAAAAATTACCAATGCCAAAGGTGAATACGTCGGCTCAACCATCAAGCGCGTAGGCCGCGCCACCACTGAACTTCTCGCCGCGGAACTGCCGAAGGAGGTCCTGAGTCTTTACTGGGCCAAGAATATGTACTGGCGGGCCGGCAAGCCCGAGCGCTTCGTGCGCCCCATCCGCTGGCTCGTCGCATTGCTCGACTCGGCAATAGTTCCACTCGAGATCGCAGGCATCGCCGCGGGTAATACCAGTCGCGGCCATCGCATTTTGTATGGAACTGCGCCAGTTACTGTCGGTGCTGCCAAGGAGTATTCGGATTCACTTCACGAAGCCTTCGTGAACGTCGATGTTGCCAATCGCCGGCACATCATCCGCAAGGCTCTGGACGCGGCAACCCGCACCGTTCCCGGCGCACGCTGGCGCGAGGACGAGCCGCTAGTCGAAACCGTGGTCCATCTCACCGAATGGCCCTCGGTAATCCTCGGCAATTTCGAGTCCGAGTACCTCGATCTTCCTGAGGAAGTCCTGGTCACAGTCATGCGCGACCACCAGAAATACTTCGCAGTGCAAGGCCCGGATGGCAAGCTCCTGCCGCACTTCCTCACTGTGCTGAACATCCAAGTCGACGAAGAGGGCAAAGCCACCATCCAGCACGGCAACCAGAAAGTTCTTCGTGCCAGATTTAAAGACGCCCGCTTCTTCTGGAACTTCGATCAGAAGATTTCGCTCGAAGATCGCGTAGAGAGCCTGAAGTCCGTAACTTTCCAGAAGGAACTCGGCAGTTACCACTGGAAGACTGAGAAAAATCTGGATATTGCGGTTGCACTCGCTTCGGCAGTCAAAACAGCTGGCATTCCAATTGAAGCGGCCGGCCTCTTGAGGGCAGTTGAGCTTGCCAAGACCGACCTGACCTCCGAATTGGTAAAGGAGTTTACCGAGTTACAGGGAGTTATCGGAGGCTTGTACGCCAAAGCACAGGGGTTGGGCAATACCGTTGCGAAAGCCATCTACGACCAATACAAACCTGCCTCGACCGAAGACGCGATTCCACGCACGATCGAAGGGCAACTTCTTGGCGTCGCTGACCGTATCCAGACCATCACCGCAATGTTCGGCATTGGCAACGCGCCCACCGGCTCGAAAGATCCGTTCGCACTGCGCCGCGCGGCCAACGCCATTGTGAAAATCCTCGCCGAGTCGGATTTACCACTGACGCTCTCCGATGTGGTCGGAGCAGCGAAACCCGATTCGGCTAACAACGACCAGGTGACAGCCTTCCTCCGCGAGCGCCTCCACTTCTACCTCAAAGACGTCCGCACCTTCCCCTACGATGTTGTCAACGCCGTCCTCGCCACCAACGCCGACGACGTCCGCGACGCCATCGCTCGTGCCCAAGCGCTCTCCGCTGCGCGCGAATCCGCCGACTTCGCCGCCATCTCCGCCGCCTTCAAACGCATCAAGAATATCCTCCGCCAAGCCGAAGAAAAAGGATTCGCGCTCGGCTCTCCAAACGATGCAACGCTCGCCCCGGAAGCCCAGCAACTCGCCGCCGCAACCGCCGATCTCGCTCCCGAAGTTGCGAAATTGCGCCAGGAACGCGCTTACGATCAAGCTCTCACGCAGATCGCCACCGTGCGCCCAGCCGTCGACGCCTTCTTCGATAAAGTCATGGTCCTCGACCCAGACCCGGCCATCCGCAGTGCAAACCTTGGCCTCATCGATGAAGTCCTGCGCGGCTTTTCCGGCATCGCCGACTTCAGCGAGATCGTCACAACCTAGCCAACTTAGCTGCACCCTCGGCTTCCGCCGCGCGTCTACAATCAATAGAGATGTCCGACACACTTTATCTGAGTTTGTGGTATCCGAATCTGCAGTTGGCAACGCTCGCAGACAAATTGACAGCGGTGCTGAACGAGTTTGGCGCGCATGGCGGCAACCCCCGTGTCTATGCCGCGACCGTATGGCCCGTCAACTGGAGCGAACCGCCCATCTTCCAGCGGGTCTGGGGCCGCGGACAATACGCATCCGAAGGCGGCGTTGAGCCCAGGCTGGCTGTTCAGGAGACGCTCGAATCGCTCCATGACGATTACGCCTACGAGTTTCAAATAGGCTGGAACCTCTGGGTGCTTGAATCTGAAAACGCGGAAACCCATCCTCCACCTCAGAGCGATGGTCCAACTTCAATCCAATCCAATCAAAGCGGCAACCATTCCGGGCATTGGGCGCGTGAGCCGCGACTGGTGCGGGTGACAGGCTACGGGCCGCTCTTCGACGAAGGAGCCTACGAAGCCGATGGTCACATTCGAATCGACTTTGGTCCGGATGCTCCCTTCCTCGACGAATGGGAAGATCACACGGAATTGAACGCTATCGCAGCACGCCACGTCGAGGAGAATATCCGCCAGCTGGTTGCGCTGACCGCTGCCGTCGAAAAAAGCTCAGGGGCAACTGCGCGCCTGCTATGGAGCGAGTTGGGAGAAAGCCTTGCCCAGAGGCTTGCCAAGCGTTTAGGAGTGGCAAACTGAGCGCGGGTTTCACCATTGAACGACTGCGGACCCTGGTGTTGGCTGCGGGGGTTCTGCTGGTTGGCTCACTCGTCGTCGTCCTTGCCGTGGGCAAGTGGAAGCGCCACTTCACACTTCGCGAAGTCCTCAAGCCGCTGGGAGCGGATATTACGCAAGAGGCCAACGGCTTTACTTTTTCACACGCTCTCGGCGCACACTCGCAATACAAAATTCATGCTTCTAAAGTCGTGGAGTTGAAGGACGGGCATCGCGTTCTGCATGACGTGATGATTGAGCTATACGGCGAAGATGGAAGCCGCGTGGACAAGATTCAGGGCAGCGAGTTTGAATACGACAAAAAGGGCGGAACGGTCAAGGCAGCCGGGGCGGTGGAAATCACGCTGATGAAGCCAGGTGTTGCGCCGGCGGTTGCGCCCAAGGCCACAGCTTCGCAAGTGGTAGGAGAGAAAGCCAAAGGCACGCTGGCCGCGGCCGCACAGAATGCTGCATCAGGCGAAATTCATGTGGAGACAAGCGGCCTCACCTACGACCTGAAGACCGGAATGGCAACCACCACCCAGCGTGTGAATTTTTCCACGGTCCAGGGCAGCGGCAGTTCGAGCGGCGCCACCTTCGATTCGCAACAGGGGCAATTGGTGCTCGATCAGTCAGTGGTGCTTGACACCGCGCGCAATGGCGGCTCCGTCCACATTCAAGCCCGGCACGGGGAGTTCGAACGCAGGAGCAACTTGTGCGATCTCCAGGGAGCGACGGCGGATTACCGGGGAGGGCAAGCAACGGCGGGCTTAGCGAAGATCCTGTTCCGCGACGACGGCTCGGCGGCGAAGCTGGATGCATCGGAAGGCTTTACGCTTGTCACTGCGAATGGCGATCACATTGCCTCGCCAACGGCGGCAATGAATTTCAATGAGCACAATCAGCCGCAGAACGGTCATCTCGCGGGCGGCGTGGTAACGGATTCTGCAAGGCAACGCGGGAATGTCAGCCAGCGCGTTCACGGAACCGCGCCAACGATGGAACTTGAATTCACGCCGCAAGGGGAGCTGCGCCACTCCCACATGGAGAGCGGCGTGGAGATGCACAGCGAAGAGATCACCCAGGCTGCGGTCGATTCAAATGACGCCTTGCGTGTGAACCGGACATGGCGTTCCCCCGTGGCCGATATGGAGTTTCGCGATGCAGGACACGGCAAGCTGGAACCTGCTTCGATCCGCGGGACTGGCGGCGTGGTTATAACCGGAGAGTCCCAGCGGGGCAAGGGAGCGATCGAGCCGTCAAGGCTTGCAGCCGATGAGGTGACCGGCGAATTCGGTTTGGGATCGCCGCACGTCGCAAACCAAGTCGCATCCGCCCGAAACTCTGCGGTTCAGTTGACGTCTATGATCGGTGTGGGACATGCAAGCCTGCAGGAGACCACAACGACGGGTACTCAGCAGTCCTCAACCGGAGACCGGCTCGAAGTGCATTTTCTTTCTGCGAACGCCAAGGCAGCGAACAGTCATAGCGGCACATCGCAGATTGAGTCCGCAGTGCTGGACGGTCACGTGGTCCTCACGCAGCAGTCCGCGCCGAAACCCGGAACGCAAACTGACAACTCGATAAGAGCCACCGGGGGCCGTGCGATCTATGAGGGCTCGGGCGGATGGATCCATCTGATTCAGAGCCCGCGCGTGGAAGAGCCGGGACTGCAGGTAACGTCTGAGAAGATCGATGTGTCGCGCGAATCGGGTGACGCCTTTGCGCGCGGAAATGTGAAGGCGACTTGGATTAACTCGGGTCCCGATCAGGTTCGCCCCGGTGGTGCGGGCCAAAAGAGTAACCCTGAAGGCGCCACGAATGAAGGCGCGCCTGTGGCACTGGGAGGGAACGGTCCCGCCCATGTGGTTGCAGGCGCAGCGGAACTGAATCATGCCAGCGGAGAAACAATCTTTCGCGAACACGCTCGGCTTTGGCAGCAAGGGAACTCCGTAAGCGCACCGCTCATCGTTCTGAATCGCGAGAAGCAAACTCTGGTAGCGCGGAGCGGAGATACCAAGGAGCCTGTCATAGCGGTGCTGGTCTCTCAGAATGGTTCCGGCGGTGCGAAGGCCGGCGGCATCGATTCCAGTCGGAACTCCAAATCAAAGCCGGCGACACCATCCGTGATTCAAGTGCACGGGGGCGATCTGCGATACTCGGCGGCAGAGCGAAAGGCTGTAATGCACGGTGGCGCTCTGGGCACCGTCGTTGCCGAGACTGCTACTGCGAAATCTGTATCGAACGAGGCCGAGCTCACGCTTTTACCAGCGGGAAACCACGCCGGCAAAGATAGCGGTCAGGGGCAGGTGGACCGTCTTGTCGCGATCGGCCACGTTACGGTAACCTCCGATGGGCGTCACGGCACCGGCGAACAACTGGTTTATACCAGCGAGACCGGGGAATATGTGCTGACAGGCAGTGCCGCCACGCCGCCGCGCATGACCGATCCGGCTCGGGGAGTCGTGACGGGCGAGGCGCTGATCTTTCATAGCTTTGACGACAGTGTCAGTGTGGAGAGCGGCGGGCGTAAGACAACAACTGAAACTACAGCGCCAAAGTGACGGCGAGAACGAGCCAGGGTAGATGGAAACACTAATTGCCGAAGGGATCGGAAAGAGCTACAAAGGCCGCCAGGTGGTTCGCGGCGTCGACTTGCGCATCTCTCGCGGTGAGGTTGTAGGACTGCTGGGCCCGAACGGCGCCGGCAAGACCACCAGCTTTTACATGATCGTGGGACTTGTGGAGCCGGAGAGCGGGCGCGTTCTTGTCGACGACACGGATATAACCCGTGTGCCAATGTACCTGCGCGCGCGGACCTATGGAATCAGCTACCTGCCGCAGGAGCCTTCGGTCTTTCGCAAGTTGACTGTGGAAGAAAACATCCTGGCCGTGTTGGAGGCGCAGCCCCTGGGAAGCAGGGAACGGCGCACCCGGACTGAACGGCTGATCAACCAGCTCAACCTCGGCCATGTCCGCACCACCAGGGGCTACGCGCTCTCGGGGGGCGAGCGGCGCCGTGTGGAGATCGCCCGCTGCCTAGGCATCCAGCCGAGCTTTATCCTGCTCGACGAGCCATTCAGCGGCATTGATCCCATCGCCGTGTTGGAGTTGCAACGGATCATTTTCGAACTGAAGGCCAGTGGCATCGGGATCCTGATTACGGACCACAACGTGCGGGAGACGCTGAGCGTGACTGACCGTGCGTACATCATCGCGGAAGGGCGCATCTTCCGCGCCGGAACCCCGCATGAATTGGGAAACGACGTGGAAGTGAGGCGCGTCTATCTGGGCGAGGGTTTCTCGCTGGGATGATGCTCCCAATTGCCCAGCCACTTTACCAGCGACTGCATTTTGGGGTTTTATCCCCGAGTCAAAGAGATGAGGTGGTTCCCGAGATCAGATCCGTTCGAGCTTGTCTTCCAAATCGGGAATAATGTCCCGGATTGAGGCGATTTGCTCTTTAGCAATTTTCGTGCCAGATTACACTTACATTCAGTTCGAAAGCGGAACGAGTCTCATTTATGCCACTTTTGCAACCACGATTAGGTCTTAAAGTCTCGCAACGCCAGGTTCTGACACCGGGCCTGATGCAGATGGTGAGCGTTCTTGCACTGAACAAGCTGGAATTAAAGGAGATGATCGATGCCGAGATGGTGGAGAATCCCGTCCTTGAGGAAATCGATGAATCGGTTCCGATGTTGGATCAGGTTGCGGGCCGGGAAGAACTTCTTGGACGCAGCGCGGAAGAGCCACCGGCACCGCCCAAGGATTCCTTCAATGAGATTGACTTTGGATCGTACTTCCAGGACTATCTTGATCCCGGGTACCGCACGCAACCGGAGTTCGAAGAAAGCGACAAGCCCTCGTTCGAGAATTTTCTCTCCCAACCTACGACTTTGTCCGATCACCTGGCGTGGCAACTGGGGGCATTGACCGTCGATTCGAGCCTTTTTTTGGCGGCGGAATTCATCATCGGCAATCTGGACGATGCAGGCTACCTCGTGGCGAGTGAGGAGGAGTTGGCGGAAGCATTCGTCCAGGTTCCAGGCAATCCGAGTCTGGAAGAGAAGTTGACTTCTGACCCGGTTACGCAAAACGGTCACGATCCCGAGTACAGTGCCGCGCTGGAAGTGATTCGCCGGGGAATTGACCTGGTGCAACATCTTGACCCCGCTGGAGTCGGCGCCAGAGATCTACGGGAATGCCTGCTGATCCAGATTGCTGCACAGCAGCATGAGTTCAAAGAGTTGCGCGCCCGCCAAACGCCGGACCCGGCCGAGGACCCGCATGGTCAATTTCGCGCCGAGGCTGAGGCGCAATGGGAAGAGCGTCGGCGCGCCATGGAAGTCGCCGCACTGATTGTCGATCAGCATTTGCAATTGCTCCAAAAGCGCGACGTGAAGGACCTTGCGCGGGCCGCGCACGTGACTCCTGCGGAGGCCGACAATGGTGTGGAGTTCATCAGGACCCTGGATCCACGGCCGGGAAGGCTTTACAACCGGGAGCAAACCCGTCTGATTGAGCCCGACGTGGTGTTCATCAAGCGGGGCGGGGAATGGATTGTTTCCATGAACGAGGAGGACCTTCCCAGTCTTCGGCTTAGTTCGCGCTACCGCAGAATGCTGGTGGCGGAAGGAACTGACAAAGAGGTCAAGGATTACGTGAAGGAGCGTTTTCGCTCCGCAATGCAGCTCATGCGGAACATCGCCCAGAGGAAGAGCACGATCCTGAGGACATGCGAAATCATTGTTCGCCGCCAGCAGGATTTCCTCGACATCGGTGTCGAAGGGCTGCGGCCCATGATGATCAAGGAAGTAGCAGAAGAGATTGGAGTGCATCCGTCCACGGTGAGCCGGGCGGTCGCCAACAAGTACGCGCATACACCACAAGGGGTCATCGAGCTGCGTTTCTTCTTTTCTGAAGGGTCGAACGGGCCGGAGGGAGCCGACACGCCCCTGTTGGTGCTGAAGCGAAAGGTGCGGAAGTTGATTGAGGACGAAGACGCGGGCCATCCTCTCACCGACGACCAGCTTGCCGCGATGCTACAGGCACAGGGGATACAACTGACGCGGAGAACCGTGGCCAAGTATCGCGAAGACATGAACATTCCATCAACCCACCAGCGCCGCCGCCGCGTATAGCATGAATGACGGCTTGCGCTATCTGTTGTCATGGATCAGATCGCTGCTCTGAACGATCCAACCTTCGCAGCTGTTCATGCGAATGCCCTGTACAAATAGGCCAAGGGCGACAACAGCCAATCAATCGCTATACAATCCGAGGTTCTCACCTCAGAAGTCGAATTGTGAGAACGAAATGCGGAGGCTGACCATGGAAGTGGAGTTCACCGCCAGGCAAGTGAGGATATCCAAAGCTCTGCGCGCACAGGCTGCGGAGGGATTGGAGCGAATTGCCCGAATCGTGGGCAAGAGCGCGCGCGCAACCATTACTTTTGGTGCCCAGAGACATATCCAGATAGTGGAACTAACCCTGCAGGCCCGGTTGCATACCATTGCGGCGACGGGCAAAGCCGATACGCTGGATGCGGCCTTGAAACAGGCGATGGAGCACGCTGAGAATCAGGCTCGCCGGCATCGGGACCGGCGGCTTGAGAGCAAACGGCTCCCGAAGGAAGAGAAAGTTCTTAGCGCTCCTCCCGTGTCCCGGACGAAAGCGCGCCCCGCTCAGCCCGAGAGCGTGGATGAAAACGGCAAACCGTCGCCCCCGGGAAGACTACGCAGTTCGATTGCGGTGCATTCATTTCCGTTCCGTGCCGCAATGGTGGAGCCGCACATTCTGAAGAGTGCCGAGGCCATTTCAATAAAGCCGATGACGATTGAGGAAGCTGTAAAGGAAGCGGAATTTCGCGACCGCGACTTGCTGATTTTCCGTAACCTGGCGGGTGACACCTTTGTGCTTCATCGTCGCCGGGATGGTCAAATGGAACTGGTGGAGATTCCTTAGAGAACCGGCACGCACCAATTCGGGAATGTCAGTCAAGTTGAATTCACTCTCTAACAGCTTCAGGGGATGGATGTTTGTGTGTGCGCCGCGTAAAATTTCGTCGAAGCAGTATTTGGTTGAAAAACCAAAGCTTGGAGGCCAGGAAAGCGATCGAGTCTGGAGCTTGCGCGAATTGCCTGGGAAATCGACAGCTTGAATCTTCCACAAAACTCGGACTCCGCGGAACAGCGTGAGATCCTCGATGCTTTGCCGGTGCTGGTCTTCCTCGAGCGCGATGGACAAGTTGTCTTTGCCAATGCCGAGGCAAGGCAGTTGTTGGGTGTCGCGGACTCGGATTGGATTTCCCGCCCAAGTGAAGAAATCCTGTGGGGGCTTTCTTCAGGAACTGCCGAGCCTCAGACCCTCGTGGCTGGTTCCAGCCTGGGAAGCCCGTTTCACGCCACTTTGCCATCCGCCACAGGGCAGCTATTGCCGGTCGAAGGTATCCGAAACATCCTGAGTACAGAGCCGCTCGAGGCGGTGATCGTGGCCCAATCCAAAGGCCGCCCAATCCTCCCCAGGCTGAATCTCATGGAAGATGTTCTCTCCAGCGTTCCCGAAGCCCTGTTGATCGTCCATTCCGGCCGGGTTCTCTACACCAATCCTGCTTTCACACGCATGTTCGGATACTCGGCCGATGAAGCAACTGAGGGCAATCTTTGGGAACTCATTGTGCCGGAGGGTCGCGGGCATGAGCATGCCATGCTCGAAATGACCGTGGACCAAAATGGCCTTGCGCGAATCGAAACAGTCCGGGTGAGCAAGGCGAGCCGCCAGATGGATGTGTCAATTTTGGCTGGTCCGCTGCTCGTGGAGGGATCCAAAGCTGGCTACGTTCTCAGCTTCCGCGACATTGGCGAACGGAAACTAAAGGAGGCCAGGCTACAGCACGATGCGTTGCATGATGTGCTCACCGGATTGCCAAATCGCGCGCTGTTCCTGGATCGACTGACAGTTGCGCTCCATCGGCGAACGCGCCGCCGCGACCAGAATTGCGGTGTCCTGTTTCTGGATCTCGATCGATTCAAGGACTTGAATGACACCCAGGGACACGCAGCCGGCGATGCCCTCCTGATTGCCGTATCTCAGCGCCTGCGCGGTGCGTTGCGTCCGCAGGACTCCGCGGCGCGCCTGGGTGGCGACGAATTCGCCCTGCTGGTGGAGAACATTTCGCACCTGAGTGACCTCGATATCGTGGCCAGTCGCGTTTCAAGAGAAATGCAGCGCCCGTTCGAAATTCTTGGGCGCACCTTTCAAGCGGGAGCAAGCATTGGCGTGGCCATGGCTGGAGCCGACCACACCCGCCCTGAGCTAATAATTCGGGATGCGGACTTTGCCATGTACCGCGCCAAGCAAAAAGGCGGCGGCCGCTACGAGATATTCGACAAGCACCTGGAATCGGACGTGACCAGCCAGCGGGATGTCGAACGTGAGTTGCGGGAAGTGCTGGAGAAGCGCCAATTCGAGCTTTGGTATGAGCCGATCTGCAGGCTGCAGGACGGCAAGATCGAAGGCTTCGAGTCGTTGCTGCGCTGGCGGCGAGAAGATGGTGCGCTTGCAAACTTCAGTGATTTGCTGCCAGTGGCCGAAGATACCGGGCTTTCCATCAGCATCGGCCGGGAGACCCTGGAGAGTGTTTGCCGTCAGCTGCGAAGCTGGACGGACGAGGCGCCGAACCGCGATCTGACGCTGACTGTAAACGTAACGCAGCGGCAGTTCTACCACGTTTCCATGGTGCCGCAATTGAAAGCGGCGCTTTTGGTAAGCGGGGCAGATCCATCGCGATTGCTGCTCGAAATTTCAGAAAGCACCGTGAACGAAGATCCTGACACTGCCCGGGCAATTTTGCAGCGACTCGTAGACTGCAACGTCCGGATCGCATTGGACCATTTCGGCTCCGCCCTGGCTCCGATGAACCACTTAGTTCGCCTGCCGATTCATGTCCTTAAATTGGCTCACCGGTTCACTTTGATTTCGGACTCAACGGGCCGGGAGCTTTCGATGCTCGAGTCACTGATCCGCCTGGGCCGGAGTCTGGGCATGCAGGTGGTTGCGCAAGGAGTTCAAACTTCCGGGCAACTGGACGCGCTGTTCCGGATGGGCTGCGAATTGGGACAGGGCGACCTGTTTTCAGCAGCATTGGAGCCGGAGCGTGCAATCAGCCATTCGATTTCTGGTCCATCCGTCTCCGCGCCGCGAGTCTGATTCCATTCTGCTCATTCAGTGCTGCTCGTTCTGTGCCCCTCGTTCATTGCCCCGTCTTCAGTGTAGGATGTGCCCATGAAGTCATCGAAAGCGGCCCGCAACAGCAAACCTGTCCGTGCGGCAATCAAGGGCACCGGGCAATTGCGCAAATTGGGAAAAATGGAGAAGGAGCTTGTAATCGTGACCGGAATCTCCGGCTCGGGCAAAGCTTCGGCGCTCAAGGCATTTGAGGATCTTGGCTTTCACGCAGTGGATAACCTGCCGCTGGAACTGCTTCCGGACTTTGCAACGTTGGTAGGGGCGTCGAAGGAACTCGAGAAGGCAGCGATTGTGGTCGATGTGCGTGAGGGAACCACCCTCGACCGGCTGCCTGAGATTCTCAAAGGCGTAAAGAAAGTCCTTCCCACCCGTGTCGTCTTTCTGGACGCGCAGGATGCCGTGCTGGTTCGCCGCTATTCCGAGACAAGACGTCCCCACCCATTGAGCCGTTCGGAAACAGTCTCGCGTTCCATCGTTGAGGAGAGGCAGTTGCTGGACCCGATCCGGAATGTGGCGGACACGCTGATCGACACATCAAACTTCAACGTGCATGAGCTGCGCGCGCACATCCTCGACCGTTTTGGACACGAAGATCAGATCAAACACCTTCTGGTTTCCTGTCTCAGCTTCGGATTCAAGAACGGCGTGCCCCTCGATGCGGATATGGTCTTCGATGTCCGATTTCTTCCCAATCCCCACTTTGTGCCGGAGTTTCGCAAGAAGACGGGACAGGACCGCAAGGTCGCTGCCTATATCAACGGATTCCCGCAGACAACCGAGTTCCTGACGCGCGTCACGGAGCTGATGCTTTATCTTCTGCCGCACTACATTGAGGAAGGCAAGAGCTATCTGACAGTGGCTTTCGGCTGCACCGGCGGTCAGCACCGCAGTGTCATGATGGCGGAGGAGATGTGCAGGCGGCTGAAGAAGGCGGGTTACCGCGTCAAGCCGCTCCATCGTGATATGCCGCGGTGAGTCCGGCGCGGCGCGTGTGTCAATCAGGAGCCTCCACTGCTCTTGTTCAAGGCAAACGGTGTGTGTAATACACAACGCCGTCGGGCCATGCTCCAGGATGATTATCGAATCCAAGTCGAACATTCGTCTTCGCATGGTTACGCTCGCCCGCCTGTATGATCTCCGGGCCATTCTCCTCGAGCGATTTTGCGGACTTCTGCGAGGGACGGACGACGGCAATGTGCCCGGGCACGTGTCGATCGGGATTCTGATATAGAACCAGGACGAGGTCTCCCCGGTTTGCCAGCCTTTGCGCTTGCAAAGCGTCGGGAACCTTGCGCCACCCGGCTTGTGAAGCCGCCTCCGACGCCAGCCAGTCGGCCTGGGCGTTTGCCAGCAGCACCTGCCCGTGCTCCGGTGGGCGAAGAAGGTACACATTGAACTTCGCCGCCGCTGCCGCCGCAAAGGCGCTACAGTGCGTGTGCGTTCCGGGACCCTCGTTCTCCCCGCCTCTGTCGGGTTCTCCGGTCTGCCAATTCACATGCTCGTGAGAAAGCCACTTTGCTTCCACATCCATGCTGTCGAGCGTCGCGGCAAGCCGTTCGCCCGCCGGCGTAATTGGTCCGCAGCACGGGATATGTTCGCGCTCCTGGGCGGCAAGCCCTCCCCGCAACATTGGTGCTGCCGTGGCCGCAAGCAGGCAAAGCAGAGCGAGCGAGGAAGGATTCACGAGACGGCGTTTGCGCATTGGTTTCATCCCTTCATTTACCAGGGCTGGGCGAAGCGGGAGCGAGATCGTCCAGCCAGCGCGCCAGAGAATCGACCCGACTCTGATTCTCCTCCGAGCTGGCCTTGAGCCAAACCAACATTTTTTGCGGGGAGACTCTTTTTACAACACTCGGTTCTTCGGCGTGCGCGCTTTCAGCCGGGTAGAACCACAGCGATGGAATCTTCAACCCTGCGGCGGCGATGCTCATTTCGAAGCGATCCCGCACCAGCAAATGAGCCGGAACCATATGAGCGCGCGGGTCATTGAAGACGGCATTCATGGGCGATTCGATGGGTAAATCGAGCACCACGCCCGCCAGTTCAGGGTGAGCCGCTGCGACTTCAAGCGCCAGGTTGGCGCCCAGGTCCCGGCCGTCGAGAACGATAGAGCCAGCGGCGACATGACGGGTTCCAGTCAGGTACTGGATGGCCCAATCAGCGTCCTCACGCCAGCGGGCTTCGCTGGGCCGCTGAAACTGGCTTTGCCCGTAGCCGCGATAGTCGAAAGCAAAAACATTGAGCCCTGCAGCATGCAACGCAGCGAGGGCATCGACTGAATCGCTGAGGTTGCCGTCCTTGCCGTGAAGGTAGAGCACCGTGAAGCGTGCGTATCGGGCTCCGGGTTCGGCAGGAATC
>Ga0302265_1000799_pt1 | contig 20069 bp, 19 predicted proteins | sample III_Bog_E1_1_FD_194556 | JGI IMG/M metagenome (GOLD analysis project Ga0302265, IMG submission 194556) | Peat permafrost microbial communities from Stordalen Mire near Abisko, Sweden - III_Bog_E1_1 | ecosystem: Environmental > Terrestrial > Soil > Wetlands > Peat | place: Sweden: Abisko...
TGTGCTCAAAAAAGGAATTATGAACGATCAGGTCTCCGCCATTATTGAGAAAGTGGCAAAAGAAGTGACTAAGGTAGTAGCTGCTTCAGAGTCGGTAGTCGGTAGTAAGTAGTCGGTAGTAAGTAGTCGGTAATTATTTGTTTATAGTTTACATTTAGTATGAATTTATAGTTTTCAATTGTAAATTTTAAAATTGTAAATTGAAATAAGTTTATGGTTCCCAATTGTAAATTTTAAAATTGTAAATTGAAATAAGTTTATGGTTTCCAATCGTAAATTGTAAATTGTAAAATTGTAAATAAAAATGGCTTCATTAAAGGAAATAAAATCGCGTATTCAGTCAGTTAAATCGACTCAGAAGATCACATCAGCAATGAAGATGGTGTCTTCGGCAAAATTACGTAAAGCACAGAAGACCATCGAGAATTTTTTCCCATATGAGCAACGTTTGAATGACTTGCTGAACAACTTTTTAAGTGCTGAAGAAAAAAACGCATCTGTTTTTTCAGAAATACGGGAAATAAAACGTGTTGCTATTGTTGTCTTTTCATCAAATTCAAGTTTGTGTGGCAGTTATAATACAAATGTGGCAAAACTACTGACTCAGACAGTTGAAAAATATCAGAATTTGGGTCGTGAAAATATATTGATTTTTCCGATAGGGAAAAAAGTTGCTAAAGCAAGCCGGAAGTTGGGTTTTGCTCAGGAAACAAATTTTGATACAATGGCAGATAAACCTAGTTATGATGCCACATTGAGTTTATCAGATGATTTGATTCAGATGTATCGGAATAAAGATATTGATCAGATTGAGCTGATTTATCACCATTTTAAAAGCAGAAGCACTCAGGTATTGACGGAAGAAACCTTTTTACCTTTACAATTGAAGCCTGCTGAAAAAGGAACTGTAGCACTTGATTATATTGTGGAACCTGATCGTGAAACGATCATGTCGGAATTAATTCCCAAAGTACTTCGTTTAAAAATTTATACGGCATTACTCGATTCGAATGCATCTGAACATGCAGCACGAACAATGGCTATGCAAATGGCTACCGATAATGCAACCGATTTATTACAGGAATTATCACTTCAATATAACAAATCCAGACAGCAAGCAATTACGAACGAATTACTTGATATTATAGGCGGGTCATTTGGACAAAACTAATTTATTCAACAACAAACAAAAAAGGCTGCGAATTCTGCAGCCTTTTTTGTTTGTTGTTATATGAAAACTTAATTGTGACCATTTGAAGTTTTGTTAACATTCTTATTTCAGCAATCAATTAAGAGATTTAACTGTCTATTTTTTTTGACTAATAAATGGAAGTGTAAGATAGAGATTCAATATGGAACAATTAGTTCTTAATTAAACTCTTCTGACTAATTGGTTTTCGGATTTCTTAAGGTGTAAATAACTAAAAACACAACACCGAAGGTGACTGACATATCTGCAACATTCAATATGCCAGTTCGTAAAGATCCTATTCCGAAATTAAGAAAATCAACCACATGGAAATCATAGAACAATCTGTCAATTAAATTTCCAAGTCCTCCGCCTATGATACTTACTATAATAATTAGTTGCTTTTTATCTTCCAGTTTAAATGCACAATAATAAAGACCATATAAACAAACAAGTAATGGTATGATTATTAAAGCAATATATTTCAGACTGTCAGGCCAGTTTGTCCCGACACTCAGAAAAGCACCGGTATTCTCAACATATTTTAATATAATTGTATTATAGAAAAATGAAATGCTTTCCTCTCCCTGTAAATAATTTATTGCAATCAGTTTTGTAATTCTATCTGGAATAATATTGAGTAGTAAAACAATAATTGTCAGCAGAATTTGTTTTTTTTGTTTCATGGATTTTTAAATTGATTTTTTTTTAATAAGGTCTTGCAAATCTTTTCAAGTATGCTCCGTTTTTCTTTAAATTGCTGTTCCAATAGAAATTAGTTAACCCAAATTTGCTTAAAAAATTGAAGAACCTTATATGTGTACGGCTAAAGGTGTATGGTTTACGCAAATCATTCATTATCTTTAGTTCGAATGTTTCGTTTTGACCGAAATATTCACCCAGACTTTCAAATTGACTGTATAATTTTTTTGTCATTGGTGCCGGCATAATTTGAATACCCTCAACTCCTCCTTTAATCACAGTTCCCAAATACTCACAGTTCAACCGAAGCGTGAGTTTCCTTAGATATTTTTCTAAAAATGAAGAATGAATTGATTCCGGGAACCCAGACTGAACTACAAACCCGATTTTTTTAGATTCACTGCAGGTAGATTGATGAGCAATAATCTCAATGAATTCTTTGACAATTCCCGGCATGCAATCAGTATAAAGCGGAAAAAATACGATCACTGTATCTGCCTGTCTGAAAATCTTCTCAGATGCTTCACGCAGGCTTTTATTGGCAAGATAATATACAGGAACTGTATTGCCGTTTATACGGTTATACCCTTTCAGAAATTGCTCAATGAGGATTGATGAATTACTCTTCTTATACCTGGGTGATCCGTTAAATATTACAAGTTTCATTTAAGATCTCCTTTGGATTTGTATTTTCAATAAAACGGGTGTATTTTCTTTTGCTGTGAAAATTTAGTGCAAGCCTGTCATAAATATTATTTGTTATTCCAATATCTTCCTCATCAGTATCCTCTTCTCTTTGAAGTATCAATCCAAATTCAGGATATCGATCGTATCGCTTATTGTGATGACTTTCACCCATCTTCATTTGAATATAGGGATGTAATAGTACAATTAATCTGTCAACAATTTTTTTAAGTGCTGAACTTGTAAATCCTACCATCAAGGGTGAGGAATAAATAATAAAATCTGAATTTATATAGGAACGAAAGATTTGTTCAGCACCATCTTTTTGAGAGCATTCACCGGGTGTTTTCCACCAACAACACCAGCAACCTGAACAATATTGCAACTCCATTTTATCAATTGGATAATAATCAACTGAGTGGTCTTTTTTGAGTAAAAGGACCAGTTCATCCATAAATATTGAATAATCACTTCTCGCTTGATTCATGTCTCCATCCAGGATTGTTATTCTCATTTATTCTCAATTTATATTTAAGGCTCAAATATACAAATATTCAGCTTCATAACAAAAATTGAATTGAAATTGAATACTATTTATGACTTTTTCAATCCTTCAATAGGGATACAAATTCTATTATTCAATTATTTTATAAATAGTACATCCTAAAAGTACACTTTGCAATTTATTGTAAATTTTATCCGGACAAAGTTCTATTTCTAATATAAATTAATCAATAAGAATATTTTATTAAAAAAAATAATAGAATTCCGGTCGGGGGATAAAGTAAAAAAGCAAATAAAACAAAATGAAGCTAATGGTAAATGTATGAATGGTAAACTATATATGTGGTTATTTGTTACATAAAAGTTAGCAATTTCGTTGAAGGAAGTAAAAAGGAGTTAATTGGTTAATTGGTTATCCCGATAGCTATCGGGAGGTTAATTGGTTGATTGATTATTTGGTTGATAGGTTGATTAGTTAGTTGAGTAAGTTGGAAATTGGTTAATAAAACAGTAAAACTACTCCGGCTACAGGCTAATTTAAAATCGTAAATTAATAAATTGATAATGTCATCTGTTTATTTCTTATTTTCTATATCCGTAATGAAGTATACTAAAATGATGATCACATTACATTATTATTTTTATCTGTATTTTGTTTTTTAAAAAAATAATTATCTTTGCTATATAAACATATTTTAAACTATCTAAAAAAAGTATTATGAAAAAAATTAGTCTTTTATTAATAACCCTATTTATAAACGGTGCTTTCTTTTCAGTGGCTAATGCTCAGAATGATATTTTAAATATCTTCAAGGCTGGTGTTGTAGACTTAAATACAATTGCAAACGGATACTTAAAGCCTGCCGGAAATAGCTTTTCAGCAGGATTGGGTTCTGACTGGTATAATACCGCAGCAGTACATAAGCCGTTTGGTTTCGATCTGACTATCGGTGTAGGAGTAGTATCAGCTCCTAATTCAGATCAAACGTTTGGTATTGGTGGGTTAACTGTTTTAAAACCGACAGATGCAACCCTGACAACTGCTCCCACATTTGCCGGAAAAGGTAATGGTGTTGAGCTGAATCTCTTACAACCACAATATTTGTCAACCGGTCAGCCAAATCCGTTATATCCAGGTAAAATTGTTTCTTTTAATACTCCTTCCGGTGTTTCAAAATATATACCAACAGCAAGTGTTCAGTTTACAATTGGAATTCCTTTTATAAATGACATTTCTTTTCGATTTGTGCCAAAAGTAAGTGTCAAAGGTTTTGATGCATCATTATGGGGAATTGGAATCAAACATAATTTTAAACAATGGATTCCTGTCATAAAAGATCTCCCTTTCGATGCATCCATTGTTTTGGCTTATACTAAATTCGATTTAAAGTATGCTTTCCCGGCTTCTGCTCAGATTACACCTGATCAACTGGTCAGCGCTGGTACTGAAACTATCCCTGATCCTAATACGACTTATAGTGACTATACTACACAAGGTATGAAAATAAGTGCTAATGCTCAAACAGTTAATTTAGTGTTTTCCAAAAAGTTACTTTTTATTACTCCTTATGTAGGATTTGGCTTTACAAATACAAATTTTGATTTGACAATGACAGGTAATTATCCTACTCTTGGTGATCCTGTACAATCAGGAACACATATAAGATGCAAATAAAAAATGTTAATGATCCTGTCTATATCACTTCTAGCCAGGTTTTGACCAATGCTACGTTGGGGCTCCGGATTAAACTTGCTGTTTTGACCCTTCATGCTCAGTATGCTTTTCAGAAATATCCTGTTGCTTCTGCCGGATTTGGCTTTTCTTTCAGATAAAACAGATATAGAACAGGTTATAAGCTTCCATGTATTATTAGAAGGATACTGTCTATGAGTTTTAATGTATTTAAATGATAAATATAACCGAATAAAGAGTAGAAATAAAGTTGATACAACTTTACTATTATACATTGTGTGAAACTAAAAAAGAAGGTTGTCGTGTAATAACCTTCTTTTTTTAGTTTCATGCTTCCCAATATGTGCAGTAAATTTAGGATAAAAGGTTCTGGATTGCATTGTTTGACTTTGTGAAATAACAGATTCTTTCAATCGCGAATTATGGTTTACACTTGATTCTATTTTATTCCAATGTAAAAGAAGTGTGAATAGGTGTAATAAATATATCTTTTGTCATACAATTTACAAAAAGCAAAAGATAGTTATTAAAAATTCAATTATTAATAGTTAAATAAAAACAAAATATATTCTATTATAATCAATAAAACATAAATAATATTGATTATAAAACCTGTTATTCTATTTTCTGTTCATTTGAAAAATTCAATATCAGAATTAAGTCAGGCATTTGTAGTAATTAATATTTAATTGCCTGTTAAAAAATACGAAACAAACTACATACATTTATTGCTAATTTTGTACTAAACAGAATAAACAACTATTGGGAACTATGGTAAGTTAATTCTACGATTTGATCAGGTATATAAGTGAATAAAAATACCAGACAAAAATCAGTTTGCTAATTACAGCCTGTAGAGATAATGCTACATTTAAAGATAAAATACTACAATCTACAGCATATCAGATTAATATATGAATATGAGTATATTTGCAATGTACTTTTAAGGCATATACAACAGATCATTTATTATTCATATTTTAAATTTTACAATTATGAAAACCATTAAATTTTATTCTTTTATAAAAACGGTAACTATTCTCTTTTCAAGTTATATGATCGTCTTAGTTGCAATGTTAATTATTTTGCATAAATAAGAATACATTTCATTCTGATCTCAATTCTATTAATCTGATTTGTATTTATCAGTTATTCGAATTCAATCTGTATAAACCTTCAAATTTAATATGAATAGTAAAAACGTGTTCCGGTTTTACAGGTTAACAGGGTCGGCCATATATTTTGGATAATTTTATGGAGCAAGTATGCTTTCCATTATGGATGGATGGAAAGTTTTTATTTTAACACAATTCATTTAGATTTTAATACGAAATTAATTCATAAATAAAATCACTGAAACGATAAATTACTGAAATACATTCCGGTTGTCGTGTCGTTTCTATTTGTCTGACAAACTAATATATATATATCCTTCTACAAATCTATAAATGATGAGTTGAAGGATTTTTTCATCTGGTACAACTGGTTTTAGTGTGAAGAAAAAAATTGATCAACAAAAAGACATAAAAAAGAAGAAGAAAGAAAGGAATATATAACCATCCCGATAGCTATCGGGATCACAAAAGTTTTTTAAAAGTTTCTGTTGCTGACTACAATCAAAAAGAACACAAAAGAATGTTTTAGAATAGTATGCACATTTAGTAAAGAATTTATCCTATTATTTCCTTTTGTATGTAGTGAGATATTTCTTATTTTAATATTTACACTCTAACCCCGGTAGAATCTTTCATTTAATACGATTATTGAAAGTCCAGTAAAATAATCCTTGTTGATATATATTCAATGAAAAAATTAATCTTACAAAATAATTTGTAAAACATTAATCTACCTTGTATTCTGTCTTGGTTCTTGGGTTCTATATATATTCAGGATGTTGATCCATATGAAAAAAAATCAGGATACTTTTAATTGCGAATATCTGAAATTCCTGAATGAAAAAGTGTGAATGTTTCAATTCATGTAATGGAAGGGAAGTATTTCATTCAGTGAAGTGACACTATAGAAAATTAATCTGGCGTGAAGTTTGTAATTTACAAGATATACAACGAGTAAATTAATCTGGCATAATAATTTGCAAAACATTAATCTACCGAATATTTTGTACTGGTTCTTGATTCTTGCGTTCTAAATTCAGCTTGGAAATTTCAAAATAATACTAATTTATTTTTTTTGAATCAATCCGTTTTGGCATGAATGAGTAAACATACCCGAATCCAATTGCAGAGGTATATTCTATCGGCTTTTTTTAAAGTCTGATTACTTATGTCCAAAAAGATCAGAAATTTGATATCAAAGGATTTCTACCTATCTTACATTATAAGATACGACAGAGTAACTTTTTTCCTGAATGATAATTAATCAATTACCATTCTAAATCCTTTACCATGTATATTTACAATTAATATATTTGGATCCTTACTTAATAACTTCCGTAATTTACAGATATAAACGTCCATACTTCTTGAATTGGTATACGTGTCTTCTTTCCAGATAGCCGTCAGGATTTCATTTCGAACCAATGATTTACGCACATTGGCTGCAAAAAAAATCAAAAGATACGATTCTTTTTTGGTGAGTTTTACGGATTCTTCGTTTAAAGTCAGCAATCTCTTTCCTACATCAAAAGTATAAGCTCCAATTTTGTACGATGGGACAGTCAATAATGATTTAAGATTTTCATCTAATTCATTCGACAAAATTTCATGATTATCTCTTTCCATTTTAGTATTTGTATTTAGTTAGTATAGGATTAGTGAACATGTGATGTCTAAATTAATAAGTTCTATTTGCATTCTGTTGCTTAATATAATTCAGGTAGTTTTCCTTCCGTATTATTCATAATTAAATACGAAAAAGGAGAATAATGATGAAAAATAAGGATTTTCTTTTCAACTTACAAATATACAAAACCATATTAACAAACCAAACAAGTTTACAAAAAATATACAAACATTCTAAAATAATATGATATACTGATAAAACAAGCTTTATCTTAATTTGTTTATCATCAAGTTAAAAAGAAGATGAATTTTATTTTTAAATGCAGTTATTTTGATTGAATATTGATAAATAATATGATAATCTGCAAAAAGTTCTAAGATAAAGACATCATTTTAAATACGAAGGATTTAAATTTGATTAATAGGTTTAAAATGCATTGATAAATTGAAAAGAACATCAAAACGCAGAAAGGGGCTTTATAAAAAAATATAAACCTGGAAGAATTCAAAAAAATATTGTCAGATCATAGGATTAAATACTATATGCGATAGTTGATTTAGTTATTCAATTTTTCATGGTTGGCAATTTGCAACTATTTACTTCATTCATACTATTCATTTTGAATTACTCCTGAATCGTTTTTTTGAAGCTTTAGGATTTTTTGCGAATAAACAAATTTTTAACTCCGCATTTTTCCTCAATTGGTTTTTGTTATTGTGAAATTTCTATATTCAACGGGTGTTATGCCTGTTCTTTTTTTAAAAAAAATAGGAAAATAATCCGGGTTTTCAAAGTTCAGAACATAGGATATTTCTTTAACAGGTTGATTGGTGGTTGAAAGCAGAAGTTTTGCTTCGTTTAACTTTAATTCGAGCATATATCTGGAAGGTGATGATCCTGTAAACTCTTTGAATGCTCTTCTGAATCCTGAGTAACTGATATTCAGTTGTTTTGAAATATCTTCGGCAGTTAGGTTTCTATACACCGATTCCCTCATAATAACTTTGGCTTTGTTGATTTTGTTGATAAGCTCTACATCTTCAAAATCACGTGTCTTGTCGCGATAATACATCAATCCCAGGATATGCATTACAATTCCGGAAAGTGCCTGCTGAAATCCTGCACGTTCTTCATTTGCAATTTCTATCGCTTTCAGGTATAAATCTATAATCCGCTCATTCAAACCGATATTGAAAACAGGAGCCCTGTTAATAAAGAATCCTTCATCCACAATGTTCTGAATGATTTTTCCTTTAAACCCAATCCAGTATTCATTCCAACCTGAATTTTCGAGAGGTTTGTACGTATGCCACACCCCCGGCATAAGAAAAAACATTTTACCTTCTGTTATGAAGCAGGATTGCTTTGAATTCCCGAAAGTAAAAACGCCATTTCCATCGGTAATGTATAGAAGTTGGTATTCATTCAGAATCCTGCCTTTATCAACATTAAAATAATATTCAAGCGGATGATTCTTAGGCGGATATGATTCATTTTCAGCAATTTTCTGATAACCGACAGTTGTAACGGTCAGCCCCCATAATTCATCTTCTTCCGAAGTGACCGGATAATTAATATTTGAATTTAGCCCGTTGTTATTCATTTGTATACAATCGTATTTTGGAGTAAAAGTGATTAAGAGTACAAATATAAATAATAATAACAGTATTTGATTCGAATAAAAAAAGGAGATACATGTTTCATGTATCTCCAATGAATATAGTTGTAAAAAACAGGCTTTACAGTAAGTTTGGTATTATTAAAGAAAAAATCAAAATCAGCATTCCCAATGCCAATACCATAATCGTTTTTGATCCTGCACCTTTCCATTCTTTCAGGACAATTCCCCACACATTACTGAATGTTACGTTCAGTGACATAAGGATGCTCCACGAAAAGGCCATCATGATACTACCTTCGCTGAAATAACTTTTACCTAATGCCAATCCGAAAAATTGAGAATACCATAAAATACCTGCCAATGCACAAAACAAAATATTATTGATAAAAATCCCTGCAGGAACCCCAAAATAATCTTTACCTGTTTTGTTTTTAATATTTTGAAACAGGCAATAAACTGCATTGGTAATAAAGCCTCCGGAAGTAATCATTAAAATGGCAGGTAAGCCGGCATAGAGTGAGTGCGTTCCTAATTTTATAGCTGCTACTCTAATCGGTTCGGCTGCTTCGAGTCCAAGGCTGAAACAGGCGCTCATTACCCCGGCTAATAAGGCAACAAGTAATCCTTTCCCCAACGCAAAATCCTTTACTGCTGCTTTCTTTTGTTCATCTGTCATGTTTTTTGACCGTAAACTCCCGGCATATCCGATGACTGCAATTCCTGCAATGGCAATACTTACACCAATCAATAATACGAGTCCTTTACCTGTAAACAAATCTGTTCCGAGCATTAGGGCCGGAATTAAAGTTCCAAAAGCAGAACAGGTTCCCAATGAAATAGATTGTCCAAGAGCCACTCCCAGATAGCGCATGCTCAATCCAAAAGTCAACCCGCCAACACCCCAGAGTGCCCCATAGAACATGGCATTTAATGCTGCGCCCTGACCTGATGACAAGACTTCCACCAGCGAATGTCCTTCGGGTACAGCCAAAAGAGCTCCTAAAAAAGGAAATAATAACCATGCAAATATTCCCTGAACGAGCCAAAAGCTTTCCCATGCCCAGGTTTTTACTTTTTTTATCGGCACATACGAACTTGATTGTCCGATGCTGCCTAATGCGATAATAAATAATCCGATGAGTGTGTTCATGATCTGAATTAGAATTGCAGGTTAATACCGGCAATAGGTGAATAGTATTAATGTTAAGTCAATTTGAAAATTAATCAATTTGAAAATTTGAAAATGAAATAAATTGATGAGTTATGAATAACTCAAAACATAGAATTATTATAACATTACATTAGTTGATGAAAGGTAAAAAGGACAAAAGCAATATCCTGCAACTTGCTTTTGTCCTTTTTTAGATATTAAACCCGTTTTGATGTCACGTCTTTTTCGTACTGTTGGATGTCTGCAATATAAGCTTCGCCTGCAATAGCGCCTTTTTTCAGGCAATACTGATCGTAAACAGCTGCCCAGGGTAGAGATTTAGCTTCTTCCAGCAAAGCCAGCCGTTCGAAATTCTGACCGTTTGCTTCAAAGGTACGTAATTGTGCGATTGGTTCCAGTAATGCCTGTAAAAAGGCCTTCTGTGTGGCACGTGCCCCAATAACATAAGCCCCGATCCGGTTAATGGAAGCATCAAAGTAATCAAGGCCGACGTGTACCCGGTCGAGTGCACCGGCACGGATGATTTCCTGCGAAAGTGCCAGTAATTCGTCATTCAGAATTACAACATGGTCGCTGTCCCAACGTACGCCACGACTTACGTGAAGCATAATCTCAGAAGCAAATAGCAATAAGGAAGATATCTTATCCGAGATTACTTCGGTAGGGTGGAAGTGGCCTGAGTCAAGGGTAATCATTTTGTTATTTGCAATGCCGTAACCCATATAAAATTCATGCGACCCAACCACAAAGCTTTCGCTGCCTATGCCGAACAATTTACACTCAATACTGTCGAGCATATACTTGTCGTCGGTTTTGTATTCAAAAATTTTATCCAGTGATTCTTTCAGATTCTGACGGTAAAGGGAGCGGTCAATCGTCAAATCTTTCGATCCGTCAGGAATCCATATATTATGAATACATTTCGAACCCAATTGACGGCCTATTTCTTCTGCTATTTTACGGCAACGGATAACGTGATCAATCCAGAATTCACGGATAGCCGGATCGCGATGCGATAAGGTAAATCCATCAGCCGATTTTTCGTGTGAAAAACAGGTACAATTAAAGTCAAGTTTATATCCTTTTTCCTTAGCCCAATCTATCCAGCTCTGGAAATGTTTTGGCTCAATCTGGTTGCGATCTACCGTTTCTCCTTTAAAGTCACCGTAAATAGCATGGATATTTACCCGGTGTTCACCTGGAATCAATTCCATAGCTTTATCAATATCAGCGCGAACTTCGGAGATTGTCCGGGCTTTACCCGGGTAATTACCTGTTGCCTGAATACCACCTGTCAGTTCTCCATCGGCATCTTCAAACCCTTTTACATCGTCAGCTTGCCAGCAGTGAAGTGATATTGATACTTTATCTAATTCTATTATAGCTTTATCTACATCGATACCTAATTCATTGTATCGTGTTTTAGCATATTCAAATGCCTGATTGATTTGTTGTTGTTTCATGGTTTTTCTTTTCTTTTATTTTTTTACAAAGTATATTTATAAGTAATTAATAATTAAAAATTAATAATTAATAATTGGTATTTTACTGAAGTTTAAGCTTTTGTATATTAACAAACAGATCATTTAACTATCTATGAATCCTTATATAGTCGCTAAAAACAGATAATTTTTCATTGACGGAATCATCTGATTCTGAATAAGGATTATACTGCTCCTGATAAAATTCAATTCACGTGAAAAGATATCTGAAATAATGAATCAAAAAGCTTTCTTATAAAGATCAAAAATTTCGGCTATTTTCACTTCACGTGGATTTCCCGGTGTGCAAACATCGTCAAATGCTGATTTTGCAAGCCTTTCAAGATCTTCTTCTTTTACATTTAAGGTTCTGAGTTTTTCAGGAATACCTACTGTTACAGCAAGCTTTTTCACGGCATCAACAGCAGCTTGTGCTGCAGCCTGTGGTGATAAACCATCAACCTTTACACCCATGGCACGTGCAATATCCGCATATTTACCAATTGACGATTCAGCATTGTATTGCATCACAACAGGCAATAATAGAGCATTCGCTACTCCATGAGGAATGTCATAATAAGCCCCGAGTGGGTGAGCCATTCCGTGAACCAGTCCTAATCCGACATTTGAAAATCCCATTCCTGCAATGTACTGTGCAACAGCCATCCCTTCACGGGCTACTATATCCGAAGGATTCTCTACAGCAACAGGTAAATATTTTGCAATCATTTCAATGGCTTTCAATTCAAACATATCCGACATTTCCCAGGCACCTTTTGTTATGTAACCTTCAATAGCATGTGTCAGGGCATCCATTCCGGTTGCAGCAGTCAGACCCTTAGGTAAGCTTAGCATTAATTCAGCATCAACAATTGAAAGAACAGGGATGTCATTAGGATCAACACAAACCATTTTCTTTACGTTTTCTTCGTCTGTAATTACGTAGTTGATAGTGACTTCTGCAGCTGTTCCGGCCGTAGTTGGTATTGCAATGACTGGTATTGATTTATTCTTAGTGTTTGCAACTCCTTCCAGTGAAACTACATCTGCAAATTCAGGGTTAGTGGAAATAATCCCAATTGCTTTTGCCGTATCAATTGACGAACCGCCACCTATTGCTACAATCACATCTGCTCCTGATTGAGTAAAAGCCTTAACGCCTTCTTTCACCTGGACAACAGTTGGGTTCTGCTTTACATCTGAAAAAACAGTATATTCGATTTTTTCTGAATCAAGTAGTTCAGTTATTTTACCAACTACCCCAAATCTCACCAAATCTTTGTCGGTTACAATCAGGATTTTCTTCAGGCCACGTTTTTTTATCTCATCTGCAAGCACAGAACGACTTCCTGCCCCAAAAAAGGACATTTCATTTAAAATAATTCTTTTAATATCACTCATAATTTTGATAGATTTGTTTGGATTTTACTTTTAATCCTCTGCTTTTGGAATTATCCGGGTTATTTTACATTAAATGCTATGCGTAATTCATCTATTTCAGCATCTCCCATAGGACATAGAGGCCCGACGGAAGCAGCCATAACCAACGAATTGGCACTAAATTCAGCCACTTCGAGGTAATCAAAAGTGTTTAATAATTTATCCCCGGTTACAATAGCACAATCATTTTCAAGTATAAGAACACGATTTTTGTTAAACATTAAAGCTAATTCATCTATGTTCTCATACAATGTTCCAAAAGGAATGGAAGGAATATCCTGTAAGAAAATCCAACTCTCAGGAATGGTCCGGACATCGAATTTTGTTCCACTCACTCCATGAGCCATCAAATTCGTAGATTGAGTGGTTATGATGGAGTTTATGTGAGGGTTCAGTTCGTAAATACGTTGATGGATTGAAACCTCCCGACTTGGAGTTTTTTCAGGTTCGGCCATTCCATTCTTCATCTGAACTATATCACCGGCTGTCATATTCCAACGGGATACATTATGAGGTGTGATAAGGAAATCGTTTTTATTCCAACGAACAGAAACCGTTCCGAAGGAAGAAATCATTAATCTCTGGTCACAGGCACGATGGATGATTTTTACCATGTCCGTACGGATTGCACGCTCATCAGATGGATAATTAATATCCTTAAAATGAGTTATATCCGGGGAAAAGTGAGTGTGGTAACTTTCAATTTGTTTATCAGTCAGGGTATTTACTTTTCCAAGTTTTCCTGCATTCACAATAGTCCTGCAGCAAAATTCCAGTGTTTCGAATCGTTGATAGGCGTCCATCAAGTCAGTTCCGCCTAAAACAACACCATGATTTTCCATAATCACAGCTTTGTTGTCACTATTGGCAAACTCCTTTGATATTTTTCTGCCTAATTCTTCGCTGCCGGGACAACCATAAGGTGCATAACCGACTTCTCCACAAATGAAACGGGCATGTGGAGTTATGTTGGTCATCGGAATTTTACGGGCGATACTAAATGCTACTAATGCGGGCGGATGAGCGTGTATTATAGCAGTCAGTTCGGGACGTGCTTCATAAATAGCTTTGTGAAAAGGATATTCTGATGACGGTACGTGTTTACCCACAATGCTTCCGTCTTTTTTTACACATACTATGTCATCTATTGTCAGAGTGCCTTTATCCACTGCCGAAGGTGTAATCCAGATGTCCCCGTTCTGGTCTCTTACCGAAATGTTTCCACCCGATGTCGTAGTCATTCCTGTTTTGTAAATTCGTCTGATCACCATATTGATTTGTTCAACCGGATGCATCAATTTAACGTCTAACTGTTTCATTTTTTATTATTAATATATTGTATTTTGTTTTTCAAACGTAAATAAATAGTGTTAAGTAAATTTGAAAATAAATTAATTTGAAAATTTGGAAATGAAATAAATCAATGATTTATGATGATCTCAATACATAGATTTATTTTAACATTATTATAGGAGCAAGAATCTTATTTTAGCTGTGTAATCATCAGAAATCTTTTGTATGCTTCAGCCCAGACATCTGAATTATCAGGCAGGAATTCATCTAACTGAACCGATTCGCGAATAATCTGACGCATTTCCTGCAACGAATCCACACATCCGGCAGCTTTGGCCTGAATCATGATGTTTCCAATAGCAGTAGCTTCGGAAGGACCTGAAATTACCGGAATTCCAATTGAGTTCGCAGTCCACTGGTTCAACAACGGATTTTTAGAACCACCACCAATCACATGCAATTTTTCAATAGGGAAAGGAGCCAGGTTTTTAAGTTTTCCAAGTACATAATTGTACTTCAACGAAAGACTTTCAAAAATACAACGGACAAATTCTGCATGTGTCAAAGGGGCGGTTTGACCCGTAGCTTCGCAATATTCAACTATTGCAGCGGTCATACATGCCGGATTACCGAATGAAGAATGGTCAGGTTCAATAACAGATTGGAAAGCAGGAACACTGGCTGCCATTTGCACCAGTTTTTCGTAGGCGTAAGTGATCCCTTCTTTTTTCCATTCTTTCAGGCATTGTTCAAGCAACCACATGCCGGTAATATTTTTCAGGAAGCGTGTTGTTCCTTCAATTCCACCTTCGTTGGTGAAGTTCAGGGCAAAAGTTTCTTCGTTGATAATGGCATCTTTGACTTCAATGCCCATTAACGACCATGTTCCCGAACTGAGGTAGGCAAAGTTTTCGTTCGTAGCAGGAACTGCTGCAACCGCAGCAGCTGTATCGTGTCCGGCAACCGCAACAACATTGATTTTGCCTAATTCACTTTCTTCTGCTATATCATCTCTTAGCTTTCCAACCACGTGCCCCGGCATAACAATTTCACCCAGAATAGAAGGTGAAACACCGGCCTTTTCAAGTAACAGGGCTTCAAATTTTTTAGTACGTGGATTTAAAATCTGTGAAGTAGAAGCGATGGTATATTCGACGACTTTATTCCCGGTAAGCATATATGCCAATGCATCAGGCATAAACAGAATTCCTTTGGCAGCTTTCAACAGAGAATTACCTGACTGGCTCAAAGCGAAAAGCTGATAGATACTATTGAAATTCATCACCTGAATCCCTGTCAATTCATAAACTTTTTCACGGGGAACAATTTCAAAGTATTTTTCAGGGATACCAATTGTTTGCGGATCACGATAGGCATATGGAGCGCCAAGAACAGAACCATCTTCGGCTATCAGGGCAAAATCAACACCCCATGTATCGATACCAATAGAAGATATTTCAACATCTTCTTTTTTAGCAGCAATCAGTCCCGTTTTCAATTGCTCGAATAAGGAATAAATATTCCAGTGAAGATGATCACCAATCTGAAGAATCTGGTTTGGAAAACGGGTAAGCTCCTTCATTTGAAGCCTGCCATGGTCGATTGTACCTAAAATTGAACGACCACTGGTTGCGCCCAGGTCAAATGCCAAAAATGATTTATTATTCATTCGTTATTGATCTTAAATCTAAGATTAAAAAGAAAATACTATACAATTGTCTTATATACAGTTGTTTTAAACAGTTGCTTTAAAACTATATGCAAAGGTATTATTCAGCACGTAAAATAGCAATCGATTTTTGATCTTTTTACTTGATTATTTGATATATTTCCAGTCACTTTAAAATGATCCTTTACGTTGATATTGTAATTCTCAGTTTCCATTTCTTAATTTGTTGTGTCGATTATAATTCTTATACCTGATTTTAAAAATTTTAATAGTTGTAACCGGAGGGTTGTGTAGATTGCAGGTAAGAAATAGAAAGAATTGAATGACCATTTAAATTTAAAATAAGACATTAAATTCTTCCAATTACTTGCATAGGATAATCGTAAATATTTGAACAAAAAAATAGAAAAATTAGCTTTTAAAATCCTCATTTTAGTTCGAAATTCTCCTGAACATAGCGTGATATTCCGCGGCTCTATTAACTCTCTATCATACATGTTTCAACTCTCTACCATAGACGTATCATATTAATATGATATGGTACATCCCTGGTACAGAATAAAAACAACTATATCCCGTGGAACTTATTAATCCGGAGTATCGGGAGATGCAGAAGCAAATATTTAGTTATATTTTAAAATATATTTAGGAACTAATACAATAAATAAAACGAATATGAGTTAAATATTACAATTAACTTAAATTATTTACTTAATACATTAAAACTATGGCAGTTGTCAGAGGAATTAATCAGATTACAGGTACTATTGAAAACGTTACCTATTACACCATGCATGGAAGTGATAAAGTGTTTCTACGCAGGAAAGGCGGTCCTACTAAATACAGGATCCAAACAGACAGTAAATACGCAACACTCAGGTTAAATAACAGTGAGTGGAAGGGTTGTGCATTCATGACTCAGTGTTTTCGGAGTCAAATGCCGGATATCAGACCAATTGAAGATTACCCGGTTTGCGGATCATTGAATGCGATATTCAAGAAAATTCAAAAAAAAGAACCGGTAGCAAATCTTGGAAAACGAAGTATTCTCCTGTCACAAAATAAAGATCTCCTGAACGGATTTAGTTTTAGCCGTAAACAGGCATTAGAAAGTATAGTAAAAGTGCAGATTGAATCATCCATCAATCGTGAAAGCGGTCAGATTCAGGTTAATATTCCAACTATAAATACGCGAATGCAGTTGTACAATTTCCAGAAATTACCCTATTTCAGAATTGCAGTAGACTTAGTGGCGATATCCGACCTGGTTTATTCAGAAAGTGAATCAAAATTTATACGTGAATATGACGTTAAAAGAGATGTAAAAAATTGGGTTAAAACAGAATGGTTCCCAACTGCAGGAGTAGTGCCGGCAATACAGCTTAATTTTCAACACCCTGATTTTGGTCCTACACTACCCGATTGCGAAACTCTGATACTTATTGTTGGTGTTGAATTTGGTAGGATGGATGACAACCTGATTCCTCAGGCAGTTAAATATGCCGGAAGTGCGAAAGTGGTGAAGGTAGGGTAGAAGTATAATCCGGTTCTTTTAATTTGTGTATAAGTTGGTTTAACTTAAAGGGAATTTTCATTTGATCTACTTTACCAGTTTAAAAATTTAACCACATAGACACATAGAACACAATAGAAGAACACAATAGAAAATTTGTGAATTTGTGGTTAACCGTTTTTTATTTTTGTAAAGTAGAATTAGGAATTATTTTTTTGAGAAATAAGTCACTATTTTAAACTAAAAAAGAAAAAATTCCTTGCACACTTAAATTGCAAATGCTTTTTTGTACATTTGCAACACATATAGTGAAGGCTTCACTTTGGGTGAGGCTTTCACTAAATTGAAACATTACGAATATGGTTAATCAGTCAATTATAGAAACTGCTGAAAGGTTTGCAAAACTCATACCTGCAGATTTGATGGTAAAAAAAACCTATCTATTTGGTTCGTATGCAAAAGGTAACGAGCGTGAAGAGAGTGATATTGATATTGCTATTGTGTTGGGCAATATGACTGATTTTTTTGATACACAGATGCAATTAATGCGTCTACGACGGAAAATTGATTTGCGCATTGAACCACATCCAATAAGCGAATCAGATTTTATTGATTCTAATCCTTTTGCTTATGAAATACAAAGAACAGGTATAGAAATTAAATAATGATAGACATTATCGAATAAAACAATTTTCAACATATTAATATACTGTGCCAACTAAAGTTCGCACATCTAAAACCAGGGTACTAATTTTAAAAGAAAAATTCTATGCCTGAAATATCGGGATTTTATGGACTCATAGTACTTATGAACTTTAAAGACCATAACCCACCACATTTTCATGTTTGGTATGGTGATTTTAAAGCAATTGTAACGATTCAAGATGGTATTATAAAGGGAGAAATGACGCAACGAGCTTTAAAAATGATATTTGATTGGCTGGAAATCCACCAACAGGAATTACTCGCAGACTGGAATTTGGCACAACAAGGAGATGAATTATTTAAAATTGAACCTTTAAAATAGTCCACTATGTTTTTAGAAATAACACAAGCCAGCTATATAACTGATTTCAAAGTATCATTGACCTTCAATAATGGAGTTGAAATGACAGTAGATTTAGAAAATGAATTGACCGGGAGTGCTTTTACCCCATTGAAAGATAAAGAAAAGTTCAAAAAGTTTGCTATTGTTTTCAATACTATTGAATGGGAAAACGGAGCTGATTTTGCACCCGAATATCTGTACGAGTTAGCAACGTTCCAAAATCAGATTGCAAGCGAGCCAAAGACTGGATATAAGTGAAAATGAATGTCATAATGACGTAAAAATTAATAATATAAGGATACAGCTCGCTGCAACTATAAAAATAAAAATAATTTAATATTGCAGAGCGCATTGTGAAGCGTCATTACACAAAAAACAAATAATCTATCGAATAAAACAAATTTCAACATTTTACAATAGCATTCTTCTATTGTACGCAGTTTTAATTTAAAATTTTAGAGAAATGAATATACAAACGCAAAAAATAAACTTAGCAAAAATGATACTCGAAACAGATAATCCGGCTATCCTGGAATCTGTAAAGAATATCTTTGAAAAAGCTCAAGAACAGGATTTCTGGGATACTATGCCGGAGGAACGGAAACAGGATGTCGAAAAAGGCTTAACTGAAGTTTTGAGAGAAGAAACAGTTAAATACGAGAGTATCATGAAGAAACATAGAAAATGAGGAAAATATATTTATATTATACACACTCAAAACCACTATGCTTGTTATAATATAAAATTATTAATTTAATAGAAACGATTATGCCAACATTATCCATGTTTTTCGGAATAATAATCCGCATGTATTATGCCCCAAAAGAGCATAATCCGCCTCATATACATGTTTATTATCAAGATTATAAGGCTGTTGTAGATATTACTAACTGCGAATTACTTGAAGGAATATTACCTCCTCGGCAAACCAGATTAGTATTTGCTTGGATAGAAATTCACCAGGATGAATTATTGGCTGATTGGAAAATGTGCCAAAACGGAGAAAAACCATTTTCGATTGATCCATTAAAATAAACAATTATGTATTTAGCAATAAAAGAGGTTCAGCCCACACCACACTATCAACTTATCCTGACTTTCGAGAATGGAGAAAAAAGGCAGTTTGACATGAACCCATATTTAGGGATAGGAATTTTTAAGGAACTAAAAGATGTCTCATTATTTAATTCTGTAAAAGTAAGCTTCGATAGCATTGAATGGGATAATGAAGCCGATTTAGACCCGGAGATACTCTATAACAATAGCAAAAAAATAAATTAACAATATAAGGAAGCGGCTTGCTATACCTAAAAAAATAA
>Ga0302265_1000800_pt1 | contig 20063 bp, 23 predicted proteins | sample III_Bog_E1_1_FD_194556 | JGI IMG/M metagenome (GOLD analysis project Ga0302265, IMG submission 194556) | Peat permafrost microbial communities from Stordalen Mire near Abisko, Sweden - III_Bog_E1_1 | ecosystem: Environmental > Terrestrial > Soil > Wetlands > Peat | place: Sweden: Abisko...
CACATTCTTAGTGGTCTCTCCCGGTAGTAACGTTCCTACCGCCGCAGGTGACTTGGTAAACATATCGGGTGTGACCGGAACCGGTGCGGCCCTGGTAAATGGTACCCAGACAGTCAGCTCCTACACAAGCAACACGAGTTGGAGCTTCCAGATTGCAGCAGCTTCGGGTGCGATTTCAACCGGCGCATTGTCTGGTACGATTTTGCTGAACGAAGGGACTGTGGCGTTGCCAGTAAAGGTATTATTTGTTAATACAAACAGCAAGATCGTTACCTACAATAATACAACCGGCGCATTAACATGGACTGTTGGCGCTGCCGCCATCATCCAAATTTAAGGAGAAGACGACATGGCAAACCTATTTCCCGCACAGGCTAAAGTACATCCGAGTTTTTCGGAACCTGATTTAATCATCACGTATGCCCAGCCGTCAGGTGCTTTTGCTGCTCTGGCGGAGGGTAAACCTCGCGTCAAAATCGGCAGCGAAGATTTGTATGTCTATGTAAATGGACTCGATTTGCGTACCGAAACATTGACCGCTCAAGCGGCATCTAACTTCCTGCCTTCGTCTACTCTGGTTGGAAGTTACTACAGCACGGCAACGTACTTGATTCGCGCCCGCGCTACTTGGGATCACCATGATATTGCGGCCGCTGCACGGTATGCTATTAGTCTGCCTCATGCTCAAGACTTGGCGATGTTGCAAGGCTTTGCGCAACAAATGCGTACCATGCTGCTGTATGGATACAATCCTGCCAACAACGAAGGCCTGCTCAATGCGGTCAATGCGGTTAAGCAAAACCTGCCGCCCGACACGCTAGGGCATACGACAGTTAGCACATATGACAACGGGCAGCTTGCATTGTGGCTCCAGTCTCAAATCGTTGCATTGTTGGCCGGGACGTACCAAGGCGGGATGCCTAGCGAGATTGTATTTGTTGGCCCGCAGCGCATTATTTTGACAATGCAACTGCAACAGGTCGTGCAATTAACCTCGGCACAACGCCCAGGCGGTGGCTTGCTTACGGTCGCTCAGGAAATCGAACTTATTTGCAAGGAGTTCGGTTATAAGATCAGCTTCCATTTTGATGACACATTAATCGGCAAGGGGGCTAATGGTGCGGATATGGTCATTCTGACCACGCCAGAATTGAATGTGCCTGACCTTCCCAATCTATCGGTTAATACCGGCGCGTTTAATGAGATGGAACCCGCCATGAAAGCTGTAAACGTGATGTATGCAGATATGGCGGGACCGATGAACATTCCAACTCAAGTGCCTGATGGTGGAATTACAACGGTTAAGGAAATACGTTGTTCCAGCGGTTGGAATTTGCGGTCTCAGGGGCTTTATCTGCTGTCGCTGCCGTTCTAAATAACAGAGCCGCAAAGCGGCTCCGGCCTGAGGGAAGTAGCGGCTTCCCGGAGACGATAAATAGTAACATAACCCATTCATCTTAGCGGAGAAAAATATCATGCCAATTTTTTTAGCCAATTGCACACGTCAATCGATCAACTTTTCATATCGCGTGAAAGGGATCAACCAGATACTCTGGTCATTAGTCCATTCTGGAAAGCAGGTTCAGCTTGACGAAAAACGGAAGTTCACGCCCGATCAAATAGCTCAAATTGTCGAACAGCTTGAAAACTATGGTGCCAAGGAGTCATCTGCGGTCAGCAGAAAAATGGGAGAGTTCCATGGTATTCTGTTCAATACCAGCAAACCTATCGCAGAAAGTGACTTCAAAACTGCAAATGCCGCATTGATCCGTACTCAAGAAGTTCGATCTGCGACCGAGGCGGTTAATTCCGCGTTGGCGTTTGATCGTGGTACGAAAGACGAAAAAACCAAACGGCGTAATGCCAAGACAACCGCAATTGAAATTGTGCAAGATGTTCCTTATGGCGAAAAGCTCACCGGCGATGAAGTGCATATGAACCTTGAAGTGACCCCTCAAGGCCGGGACGAAATACATATTCATTAAACGCCATGTTCACCAATCCGTCCACGCCGAACCTCGCTGATTTTATCGTATTTGCCATCGCGCAAGGGGTTCCGGTGGCGGATTTACCCTCCGGCTCACCTTATCCATCATGGGCGCTAGGATATGCCTTGAGCGTCGCTCTATGCGCGCCCGCTGATTTGCCCGCAATCGTCTATGTAATGGCGGTTTATAACCTGGCCTACCATCAACTGTTGAAGACGGCACAGGATCAGTCCGGGATTTCATTCTTTACCGAACAGCGCACCGCATTTGGCATGCTTTCTTTTGTTGCCGGGCCTGTCGCAAGTTCGGGTGATGAGGGGACAAATCAAACGCTCGTTGTTCCTGATTGGATGAAGACCATGACAATTTCATCCAATAATCTGCTGAAAACACCGTGGGGACTCGCGTATCTGGAATATGCACAATCCTATGGGCCAAACATTGTGGGGGTAGCATGACCACACTTCATCTTGGCGTGACCGATATTGCGTACACCGAGGATGGACAATCTACCACGACGGGTGATGTTGCACAAATTCTTGAAAAAAATTACGGTGTCATGCAGGTATTTTTTGATCTGCACGGCGATGAGATAGCGAGTCAGATTGCGGCTAAATTAATTGGCACGATGCAAGATAAGGACAATAGCACCGCGCTGAATATGCGCGAATTGGTTATTCCAGAGATACACGCCCTGTTTGCGGAATATCTGGAAACGGAAGAATATGCGGCAACCACTGGAATTACGACTTGGGCGGCACTGGAAGGCCACCGTTCGACAAATAAATCTGTGACGGCAAACGGAAAAGGAACGCGGCCCGCTTTTGTTGACAGCAGCCGTTATAAAGATTCGATGAAAGGGTGGCTCACGCCATGACCATCACGCAGGAAGCCGCGCAAGCCCCCATGTCATTGCAGGCCGCTTTACAGGCCGGTCTTAACTCGCTCTCCAATACTCAAACCGTCTCTTTTCAATCCTACTGCAAATCCACTATGCCGATTGACGGCTATGTATTTTGGGTGGCAACGGGTAATAGTTCGGAGTATGTGGGTTCGGTTCATCAGATCACACAACGCCGCCAAGATCACGACCAAACGATTGCCGTTAACAAAATCATTTTCACCAGCGAATCGGAAATAACCCAGTTCAACTCGATCAATCCACAATCGCTATTGGTTGGATCGTGGGAGGTTGACGGGGTTTGCCTGCGCATGGTATTCACTGACCAAGCCGCGTTGTACCGGCAAGCGGATTTATATCATTATTCGGGGGATACAGTTTATCCCGCTCTAGAATCGCAGCTTATCGGATCGATCACCGATTTACCTAGCGGGCCGATTGTATCGAACAGCCTACCAATATGGCTATTGCAAAACAGTATCGCACCGGTTTATCCATCCTATCTCGTTCCGCAGAATGTCGAACCGCCGTATATCGCCGTGCACATACCGGCAGAGGATACGGAGGTTTTGGGGCAGTTTCCAACATTCTCATGGCCCGGCGTGGTAAGCGGTACGGGTGTTGACCCGCTGCATCAATTGCCGAGCAGCCAACTCATGCGCGACAAGGTGGAGTTGACGCTCTATGGCTTTAATAACCAAATGGCAATACAATATCTCATCGGGCTAGAAGAGTTTTCGTTAATGACGGACAGTTTCGGGTTTTGCAATTCTCCTGCCATTCGCGACGATAAGCGGATACAGTCAGAAATATCTGCCATCGCAATGAAAAAAAGCATTACAATATTGGCGAGTTATTATCAGGGTACGGCGGACGCAATTGCCCGCAGATTAATTTTATCAGCAAGTGTTTCTACAACCATCAATTAGGAGATTGAAATGTCAAAAAATATAGCTTACGGATGCCTCGCTGTGCTTGCCTTGATTACAGTATCAATGTCTACTCGGGCGGGTCAGAATTTTGCGGCCAACGTCGCGCAGTTTTTAAACACCGGATATGTGACGTATCTGCAAACCGATAATCAGGGCGCGTTGCTAACCGCGCAGGGGGCATCAGAATCTTTGGATGTGGCCGCATCTTCCGTTATTCAAACTGGGGCCGGTCGCGTCGGAAGAGTGAGCGTATTGGTGGCGGGTGCAGCCGGCGGAATGTATGATTCCGCTACGGTTGCAAGCGCGGCGGCGGCAAACGAAATAGCGGTCATCCCTGCCACCCAAGGGAATATCGCAATCGACATGCCATTTACCAATGGGCTTGTCTATGAACCCGGTGCCAGTCAAACGGCGAGCATCAGCTTCAATAAATAAGAGGTTGCCATGTCATTCGTACCTTATGCCGGAGGGAATTTCTCCTCACTCGATGTCACGGCGGCATCTGTTGTGAAAGCCACGCCCGGTGTATTGGTTACGATTACCGTCCTGGTCGCTGGCGCAGCGGGTGCCGCTTATGATTCCACATCCACCAGCGGCAATACAGCGGCGGATCAGATTTGCGTCATCCCGGCGGCGGTTGGAATATATGCGTTGAATTGGCCTTGCTTCAACGGAATCGTGATTGCGCCAGGCGCATCACAAGTTGTATCGGTAGCTTACTCATAAAGGTGGAACTATGACTACGACAGCACAGATCGTCAATCTAAACACGAAAGTGGCCAGAGCGCCAACGCCGTCGCAATTACAGCAGAGCGGTGCGCTTATATCCATTGGCGGAACTACTTTAACGCCGGGTGCGTATCAATTTTGCAGCACCCTTTCTGCTGTATTGTCGATATTGGACACATCTGGAAATTATGTCGAACTCACCAATATGGCGACAGAATTTTTCGCCCAAGGTAGTTCTATCGGGGTTTATGTTCTAGAACTAGGCGTAGAGAATAAAGAGGTCGCCAGCGTTACGGTAGGCGCGGCAACCTATACCTACACAAGCACACCGACTGTGACATTCAGCGCACCTACCAATTCTGGCGGCATTCTCGCGACTGGCGTGGTGGTTCTGAGCGGCACCCAAGTATCGGGCATAACGATTACCAACGCGGGATATTATCCCGGCCAAGCCGCACCAACTGCCACATTGAGCGCGGCCACGACAGGAACGGGACCCGTCTTGACCCCGGTTCTCGGTTCGCTGGATGTTGATACGCAAATCCAGTCATTGCAAACTTGGATCACGGCGAATCCAGGCGTGTTCTACGCATACCTGACTCCGGTCAATTGGGATACGCTATCGCAGGAAGTCGGCAGCGTTCAAATCGGCGCGGCAACCTATACCTACACAAGCACACCTACCGTGACGTTCACGGCGGCAACCGATGTTGGAGTGACCGCAACGGGAACGGCGGTATTGCTGGGAACGCAGGTAATCGGCATCACGATCACAAATCCCGGTTACTATCCCAGCCAGCCAGCCCCAACTGCGACATTGAGCGCGGCGACCACCGGCACGGCCCCGGCGCTCACCGTCACGATGGCAAATGCGTTGAATGTATTGGCCGAGAATTATTCCTCGCCATCCGGGAAAACGTACTTTTTCGTTACAACAGAATTGGCGCTGCTTCCAGGCTACGCAACAAACAAAAGCGTGATTGCAACTATCCCAAGCCCGACGGCGGTATCGACAGAATTTCAGGCCGCTACGGCATTCTGGAATTGGCTGAGCAACAATCCTGGATCAGCTAATCCGTTAGCTCCGATGGCGTACCGGTATGTCTATGGAGTAACCCCGTGGGTACAGGCGGGTAATACGAACGCGATCAACAATATATTGTCGGATTACGGGAATATTATTCTGACAGGCGCGGAAGGAGGCATATCGATTGCTTGCCTGTTTAAAGGCTTTACAATGGATGGCGCTCAATCGGCATGGTGGTATGGGGTCGATTGGTTCCAGATAAATGTCAAGCAGGCACTGGCAGCCGCGATTATCAACGGTTCAAATAGCAATCCGCCATTGTTGTACGATCAGGCCGGGATTAATACTCTGCTGAAAGTAGCCAACACCACAGGACAAAATGGCGTTACGTTCGGCTGTTTGCTGAGTTGCGTTGTTACGGCAACGCCTTTCGCCACCTACATCGCCGAAAATCCCGGCGCGTATACGGTGGGTCAATACGGCGGATTCTTGGCTACAATCGTGGGGCAAAATGGATTTATCGTTTTGCAATTTTACATCGATGCGGTTCAATTCTAAGAAGGATAAATCATGGCGAACCCCACAATTCCGCAGGGAACTTTAAACCGGCTCAAGTCGAGTGTGATTCTTCCCGGTATTCCGGCGCTGAATATCACATCGGCTTACATGAGCAAGCAGTTTGTGAGCATCAATTTTGAGGGTTCATTCGACAATCTGATACCTACTGCTACGGGCGGCGTAACCAGCCCAGAGCCGTATGTGTTTGCCACGATCACCGTGGGTATTTTGAGAACGCAGGCGCTGGCGACAGCATGGAAAACTCAGTCTGAGACATTATCCGACTTGGGGAACGTGTCCGTGTTTCCAGACACATCGGCCTACCCTGAGTATGACCTCGTGAATTGTACATTGCAGCATATCGAACCGGCTGCATTTGATGGCGTTGATCCGGTTGTTCGCGTGGTCATTCGCGGTATTTACTATATCAATAATAGTTTATGGGCGATTTAACGGCCATGAAGATTGATTCAGACTTAAATTTAGTCGTTAATGTACGTTCCGACGAAAAAGGGAATGGGCTGATTTACGGCTATCATACCCCTATATCCAGACAGATATTCGAGGCGAATTATCGCGTCTTGGCCGCGACCAAATCCGCGCTTGCCAGCAAGGGAGTCCATTATCAGATGGACGCCGGGCCAAGAATAGCCGGGCTTGTGCTTTTGGATGAGGCGGTGCGTGATGCGCGTGAAATTGGCAACGTGGACATGGATGGCAAGCCCATCATTGACGGGGCTATTGCCCTCCTTGCCGACATTAAGCGGCTGACGATGGTATTGGTGCCCACGGATGCAGGATGGCAGTCGCGCCCTGTTGATGTGGCAATTTCAGCCGGACAGATCGATGCCGAAGAATGGAAAGAGGTAGAATCTTCCATCGTTTTTTTTACCTGCCATTATTGTTTGGCGAAGAAGTCGGAGCGGCAGACAATGGCGCGGGCTACAGCTTCAGTGCTAAACGGGCAGAGCACGTCATTATCAGTTACGGAATACGCGAATTCATTAACGACATCGACGAAGGCCGCAGCTTTAGAGGCGAAGGCGGAATAATTGGCGAGGCATTGCGCTGGGCTTCCGGCATCGGCTTCGCGGAAATATTTTCGGAGGACGTGCTAAAATATCGCAGCGCCCGTGACTTCAAAGAGCGGAATCTTATTGAAGCACTAAAAAATCAATCTTAGAGGATACTATGTTAAAAAGCATAATTGAGATTGATGTTCAGGACGACAAGTTCAAAGCCTTTCACGACTTATTCCAAGAGTACCAAAAGCGGGTGGATTCTCTGCCAGCCTCTTGGGACAAAGTAAATAAATCCACCGATGCAAATACAGATGCTTTCTCCGCACTTGTTGGCGAAACCGTAAAATCAGTCCATCACGCCTCGAAAATGGTGGAGCAACTCCGCAAAGCGACCGTCGCCCAAAAAGAATTTCATGTCGCCGCGCGCGGGGCCGGCAAAACGCTCTCCGATATGGCGGCATCTGCGGCATCAATCGGGTCATCTATTTTCGGTATTGGTAAATTCTTGAGCAAGATGGGTGCGCTGGGTATCGGTGCACTGGGGACTGGCTTATTTGCAATGGACGCGCTTGGAAGGGGCGCGGTATCGGGTCAAAGCAATGCGCGCGGACTCGGTCTTAATCAAGGTCAGGTAAAAGCGTTTGAGGCAGATTATGGGCGTACCGGACTTCTCGATCCATCCATGCTCGGTACGGTTGCGAATGCCAAAGGCAATTTTACCGGAAGCGTATGGTTGGGTATGGCATCAGGATTGGACTATAACCAAGTCCAGAATATGGGAGCAGATGAGCTTTCAATCAAAATGGCAAAACGCGCCCATGACTGGTATGTCAGCACTCCAGAAAATCTGCGCAAAGATGTCGTGGCGGCCTCAAAAGGATTTAGGTCTGAAACAGGCTTTGACTGGCAGACAATCCAACGGCTAGGGAATACGCCTGATTCTGAATTTGCGACAGCCGAACAGCGTTACCGGCGCGATTCCGCCGACTTGAACGTTCCCGATTCTCAGGTTGCCGAATGGAACAAGCTAACTAATAGCCTAAAAATTGCGGGTGAGAAGATAGAAACTGTGCTGATTAAAGATTTATCCCGGCTGGCCCCTGTCATCGCCGATCTGACATCTAAAATGGCCAACGCGATTGTGAGATTGACCGACAAGGCAACAGCGGCGGCAAGTGCTACTGTCGACGCCATCCAGCATGGTGCCGCTGTTGTAGGCAAAGGAACGTGGGGCGGCACGCGCCCACGCTATTCATCTACAGGTAAGAGCGAGTTGCCGTCTTTGGGAGAAATGGGGCAGCGTGCACTTGACGCCTTCAAATCCACCCGACCGCGCTTTGGAGGAAAGAGTCACGATGTCAATACTCAGGCATGGATGAACGAGCAAGACAGGCTGCACGGGAATCCGGTAGGGACACTATGGGGGCTTTATGGGGCAGAATCCAGTTATGGAATGAATCCTTTAAGTTATTTTGAAAACGGAGCCGGTGCATTAGGCCCGTTTCAATTTCTGTCGGGTACAGCCAAGCAGTATGGCGTGAAGGATCGGCTAAACACTGAACAATCCGCCATGGGTGCAGAAGCCTATCTGGACCATCTAAAGCGTCAATATCATGGGGATTTACGCCGCGAACTCGCAGCTTACAACGGATATGCCGAAGCATCCGCGCTTGAAAAAAAATACGGTTCCGACTGGTACTCCCATATTCCAAATGATGCAAAAGGAAACGCGTTTAAAAACTATGTCCATAAAGTTGAGGTGAATTTGAAGATTGCACCCGGATCAAATATTTCCGTCCAAACCGCACAGGCGGCAGGGCGATGAGCTTATCGAACGCATTAAGCTCGGTTACAGCTACGCTCAACTCGGCGGCGCGGTCTGTCTACGACCTCTCTTTTCAGGTATCGCCGATCATTTTTCACAATGGAATCGCATCGGGTATGCCCGGAAATTTGTTGCCCGTGATTGCCCTGACCGGGCAGGTCGCGGCGCTTGCTCAAGGTGCGCTGTCAGGGATTATTAATGGCAGCGGATTATCGCTAGACGACTTCTATGCCCGCTATCTACCTATTCCTGGCGGAACCGTCATCAACCAGGCTTTGGGAGCTTATCCGTTCGCCAACCAAAGTGTGGCGGCAAATGCCATCATCACCCAGCCTAAAAATATTTCACTGATGATGATAGCGCCTGTCAGGGATATGGGTGGGTATCTCACCAAACTGGCCTTATTTACTTCGCTTGTAACTTCATTCGAGACACACAATCAATCGGGTGGAACATACCATATCGCTACGCCATCTTTCATTTACACGGATTGCATCATGCAGGGAATGACCGACATAACGAGCGGCGACACTAAGCAAAAGCAAATCATGTGGCAACTGGATTTTGCTAAACCTTTGGTAACGATGAACGATGCCGCCGCCGCGTTCAGCAAACAGATTTCCGCGCTATCAGGCGGGCAGCAAATCGTATCCTCTGCCGTATCCGCTACGACTGGTGCGGTAGCCTCTGCCACGCAAGGAATTACGGGTATGGCCGGTTCGGTCAATACGTTCCTGAGTTCGCCTATTTCGGCTGCAACAGGCAAGCTGCTATGACGACTTTAGTTCCATTCAATCCGCTGCCGTTTTCATCCCCTCCATTCCAGTCTAATTTCACGCTGGACGGGCAAAGCTATCAGGGAACCGTGACATGGAACATATTCGGTCAACGCTGGTATTTTACGCTCACCGATTCGAGCGGAAATATCGCATGGAATGGGCCATTGATCGGATCGCCAACGGGTTACGATATTCCGCTGGCGTTGAGTGTTTTTACTGCGTCGACTATTCTGTACCGGGAAGACAGCGGTAATTTTGAAATCAATCCTTGAGGTGATCCTGTGCGTTTTTATTCGATCATTCTTACCGATACGTCGACTGGTAAAATAGTCAAGAACTGGACTTCTCATCCGAATGGACAGCTTGACCCAGGTGCGCTGCTGATTGAATTTGATGCCATCGTATCCCCTCAGAATGCACCCACAGAAGGGCAGGGCTTAACGGTTCATGGCGTATCGCTTGCCGACATACAACAAGCCAAGCAATTCACCGGATTACAGCTTTCCCTTTATGGTGGAATGAAAGCCGGATTACCCCTTGCGAATCCCAATCAATCCGGGTTGTTAATGGTTGGATTTATCTGGCAATCGTGGGGAACATGGGAAGGCACTGAAATGAAGATCGACTTCATTTTACAGCCCGATCAGTTCTATATTGGGAATCCGGGTAATCTGGTACTTAATTGGCCTGCCGGTACACCATTATCAGCCGCTCTCACGTCAATGCTAACCACGGCCTATCCTAAAATTCCAATCGGCATGATGAGTATTGCCAATATCGTGCAATCTCAACTGGAGATAAAAACAGCTTCCTCCCTTACCGATTTTGGGCCATGGCTTTATCAGGTTACGCAAAACTTGGGGCATCCTGTGCAAATTGTCATTCAGGCGGGGAAATTTATTATTTTTGATGATACCTACACACCCAAGCCCACGCAGATTAATTTTTCCGATTTAATCGGTCAGCCTGCTTGGATAGAGATAAATATTATGCAAATCAAATTAATTTTGCGCGGCGATATTTTGCTCGGATCGCAAATACTCATGCCAAAAGGTTTGCAGTCTGCGCCGGGTATGGTAATAACTCAGGGACAGTCCACGCTATCCAGCCTAAAATATAAATCTTCTTTTCTGGGTGCGTTTAACACCACTCAAATGCGCCATGTCGGGAATTACAAGGCACATGAAGGCGCGGCATGGGCAACTATCATCAACTGTACGCCGACCTTGACAGATGGCTGATTACGCTAAATTGTGGATGCAAAGCAGCCTGAACAAGGTCGCCGTCAACCGCGCCCGAGAAGTGATGAGCCAAATCGGATCATCGCTTCCTTGTACGGTTGTTGGCGTATCGGGTTCGGTCGTGCGCGTGTCTTTTGAGGTTGATTCATCGCCGTGGACATTGCCCCAGATAACCATTCCAAAAGCCGAAAGTCCATGGTATCGCCAGCCTACCCAAATCGGTGACACGGGGGTGACAATAGCGGCTGATGTTTATCTTGGGCTGATTTCAGGCATGGGGGGAGGACTTCCAAATATCAACGTGATACCGGGTGATTTTTCAGCTCTAATATTCTTGCCGGTAAGCAACCAAAACTCGCCGCCATCCGATCAAAACGCGGCTATTGTTTCAGGCCCAAATGGGGCTATAATCGAAACAACAACGGGCACAGAATCATCCGTTATTACCGATACAGTTGGAACAACAATCACATTTGGGGGCGTAACTTTTGTGGTCAACGCGACAGGAATAACGGGGACGATTGGGGCAAAATCCTTTGCGCTTACAGCGGCAGGATTTACCATTAATGGGATACTTTTTAATACCCATGTCCATCCATACCTGCCGGGAACGGGCGCATCAACTGATACGGGAGGGCCTGTTTAATGCGCGTATACGGGAGGGTGACCGATGAGTTAGGAAATAAAAAATGGGTGGTTTATACCACGGATGCCAATGGCTTGAATGATGCTTGCTATTTGTGCGCGCTCGAACAATGGATATTGCTCAATCTTGGCGAATCGCCGTTTTATGCCAATGCCGGGATACCGGCCATCCAGAGTGTGGTTACGCAGGTATTCCCTGACTTTTATGTGATGCAGGCACAGGCTCGTTTTGCACAATTCTTCCCGTCCATTACAATTACACGAGTACAAGGCAGCAATCCGCCGGTGTATAATGGTACGGTACTGACGAATGCGGGTGCTAATTTACAGCTAACTAATATCGGAAACGGAATTGAAGTTTTCGGGCAATAGGGTGAAAAATGTCTACTCCACTTTTAATTAGTTCTGCCGGAGCGGTTTCGGCCAGCCCGCAGGCATTACAGACTTTATTGCTTGCCAATGTTTCGGCTCTCGATCCCGATTACACGGCAAATCTTCCCGGAATCCTAATCGAGGATATATCCTCTACAGATGTGGGCGCGATGGTTCAGATAGACCAAGCTCGGGTAGACGCGGTGAACTGCATGACGCCCTATGCGTCCAGCCCCTATGTCTTGGCACAACAGGGCCAAATGCTCGGCATCGCGCAAGGTCTTCCAACGAATACAAATTGCTTTGTTGTCATTAGCGGCAATCCGGGTTACTACATTCCGAAAGGATTTATTGTTTCGGATGGAACCTATCAGTATTCGGTTCAAGACGGCGGCGCGATTCAAACAGGAAGCTCAACCGTCCCGCTTTATGTCGTCGCAATTCAAGCTGGAACATGGGCGGTACCTATAGGATCAATCACAAATATTGTGACTTCCGTTCCCTCTCCATACGCCTTGACGGTAACAAATGCAGTCGCAGGCATACCGGGAGGGGTCGCGCAGAGCGTGCAAAGCTATCGCGCACAGATCATGCAGGCCACGACAGCCGCCGCGCAGGGAACCCCCGCATTCCTGCTCACGCAGATTCAGAAAGTACCCGGAGTACTTTCGCGCCTTACGACAATTATTGCCGCCACAAGCGGGTGGAAGATTCTTTGTGGTGGCGGTGATCCTTACGCCGTTGCGGGAGCTATTTATTCAGCCGTTCTCGATCTTTCTACCATTGTTGGATCATCCACTTCGATCAGGAATGTCAATGTTACGCTGACAGATTACCCGAACAATTACAATGTGGTTTATGTCAACCCACCCCAGCAAATTGTAGGGGTTTCGGCCATATGGAATACATCGCTAACCAATTTCGCCGCCGCCGCGCAAGTCGATCAGTTGGCGCAAGCCGCTATTTTGTCTTATGTAAACAGCATCAATGTCGGACAGCCGTTGAATATTTTTGCTTTGAATTCAGCATTTCAGCAAGCCGTAGTAAGTGTTCTCCCAATCAATTATTTAACTACGCTCGAATTCTCAATAACCATTAATTCAACGCCCGTCTCTCCAGAAGCCGGCACGGGGATTATATCGACGGATGCCGAATCCTATTTCGAGGCATTCGCCACTGGAATAACGGTGGCGCAAGGATGACAAACGAATCTTTTAACCAGGTGCCACTAGATAGCATTATCCCCAGTTACGCCTATTTCCAATATGCCGACGATGAAAGCATACAAGCCTTTATTTCGGCCTATAATTCGATCACTCAGAGCTATTTGAATTGGTTTGTCGATACGCCATTATCTGTTTATACCTCGCCTGCTATCAGCGGGTTATTGTTGGACTGGATCGGGCAAGGTCTTTATGGCTACGAAAGGCCATTTCTGATAACAGGAGAGGTCAACGGAAGGGTATCGGGAGGCTATGGTTTTTCTGTCATCGGGAAAAGTCCTTATGGGAAAAGACGGCAAAAAATTACACCCGGCACCGCAACAGTGGTCAGTGATGATGTCTATAAGCGCGCTTTGACTTGGCATTTGTATCTCGGCGACGGCAAACAAATGACAATTCAATGGATGAAACGACGGCTTGCGCGGTTTCTTTACGGCGTTGGCGGAGGGGATATTCCGGTAGATGACTTGCAGAATATCAGCATCCAATTTCTGACAATCAATAATGCGGTCGGATATTATGGGTCACATGCGCCATATGGCCGGGTTGCTTACGGAAAACGAAAACAACTGACTACAACAAGCCGTATAATCAAGGTGACATTGCCAAATATTCCATTATCAGTTACGCTACAATCTCTCATTAATGGCGGATTCTTGGCGGTTCCGTTTCAGGCTAAATTACAGGTGAACATATTATGAGTTTTGTAATCGCAAATCTGGTTGACACGACACTGAGCGCGGCAAGCGCATCCGGTTCGACATCAATGACATTAGCTAGCTCTTCCGGCCTCCCCTCGTTGTCTGCCGGACAAATAATGCCTTTAGTTTTAAACGATGCTGCCACGGGGCTGATTTATGAAATTGTCTATGTGACGGCAATTACAGGTGCTGTACTTACAGTAGAACGCGCCCAAGAAGGAACGACCGCACAGAACTGGAATATCGGAGATTATGCCTATTGCGCTCCGACCGCAGGAACTTTGGCCGTCGAAAGCATTAATGTAAATATCCAGTCCGCATCTTTCACGACCGCCGCCGATGCGGGGGCAGCTAATGCCTATGTCGGCGTATTTAGCCCCGTTATTACGGCCTATTCACCGTGCATGAATGTTACGCTTCAAGACCTCGTAGCGTCCAACACGGGAGCATCCACTTTAAACGCTGGTGGTGGAGCGCTGCCAATCAAATTACAAGGTGGCTTTGCTTTGGTTGGGGGTGAATTATTGCTTGGCTCAGACGCCACCTTTATTCTGAACGATGCAATGACCGCATGGTATCTGGTTTATGCAACGGCGGGTAATAGCGGGGGTATCCCTAGAGGAACGATTGTGTCAATGGGTACAAATATTGGCGCAGGCTGGATGCAAGTTCTAAATTCTGCTGCCGCCGCTGTATCCACCACAGGAGCCTACGCCGGGATATTCGGAATGTGGGGTTATGCATTCGGAGGAAGCGGATCGACTTTTGTACTTCCATATGTTCCAGCAGGATACTCGCTTGTTCAGTATATTGGCCTGATAGCGATTGGTGCAGTCACACACGGCAAAGTTAAAGACCACACACATCTTTATTCGGCCGTATATGTTGGAGGTGGAGTGGCGCTAGGGGGCACACTCTTGGGGACTGGGTCTTACACTACGAGTAACCCTAATTCACCAGAGGGCGGCGCAGATAACTTGGCCGCAGCCATCGGCGTTCAGTTGGCCATTAAACTTTAAGAGGTAATAATGAACATCATTCCAACCAAGACTTACTACACTTACGATAATGTAACGCTTGTTGACACCGGGCCAGTTGAGGCGCCATTGAACCTCGACAGCCCAAAAGATGCACCGACTTATTTGGCCCCAATCAATTCTGTTCCAACTAAACCGCCTGCAACCGTTGCCGGACAAGCAGCCCAGCTCGTATCGGTAGAGAATGGGACGTGGCAGGTCGTCGTGGACTTTCGCGGCCAGACGTGGTTCGATCAGACGACCGGCGCACCGACATTGATTGCAACTGTAGGTCAGCCCGCATCGAATCTTTCCGTCACGCAATCGTCGGCATATTTGGCCGCGCAGGTGATAATTAATTTCAAAATTTCGGCTCAAGTTGCGCTGAGCAAAAGCGATGTTACCATTTCGCGGTGCGTGGAAAATTCCGTTTCTGTACCTGCCGCATGGGCAACTTACAGAAAAGCACTGCGGGCTATAGTTGATGGTTCTGATACTGCCTCAACAACATTGCCTGCTGTTCCGTCGTATCCTGCCGGGACATAACCATGACAATTACTCGCACAGTTACGAACGCGGGAAGCCCTTTTGTTGGGCCGGATGGAACGCCATCCGCGAATGTCCAGATCACATTTCAATTGTGCGATACATTGGGTAAGGCTATCGATGCGTGGGATGAGGGAACGAGCGAAAACATCACTGGAACCGTGACCGCATCAACAGATGATACTGGTACATTTTCAGTTAACTTATGGCCGAATGATCGCGGCAATATCGCGTCTCGCTATATGTGTAAATGTGTTGCTCAGAATTTATCTTTTATCGGTTTTGTCGGATCAAATGCGGGAACAAATTTAAGCTTTATTCAATTTTGGCTGGGAGAAACTATGAATGCGAATTTTGCCCCCGGTGAGATTCCAGCCGGTGCGATCAACGGAGTCAACGTGACTTACACATTAGAGAATGCGCCTGTTGGCGGCTCTCTATCCCTGGTATTGGATCATTTGACCGCCTATCCGGGTGTCGATTATATCCTGACAGGGAATATCATTACCTTAACCACACCACTCCAAGCGGGGCAGACTATCTATGCAAACTCATACCGTTTTTAAGTCTATCTCAACATTTATCGCCGGGGCTATTTTTGCCATCGGGTTTACCATGGTCGGAATTGCTTTTGCGATGCCGCAAATCAATCTTCAATACGATGTTACCAGTGTATTGCCAATAATTAATGGCGGAACCGGTAATGCGTCTGGGGTTGCGCCAAATGCAACGAGCGCGGCTTATGCAACGAATGCTGGAACGGCATCGAACGTCCCTTATAGCGGACTGACCGGATCAGTCCCAACTTGGAATCAGAATACAACCGGCACCGCCGCCGCCGCTTCCGCTCTAGCCGCAACGCCCGCTAATTGCGGTGCAGGTAACTACGCTACTGGAATCAACGCGGCAGGGAGTGCGGTAGGCTGTGCATCCGCTGCCGGAGCGTACCAATTACCTGCTGCCACTTCGACCGTTCTCGGTGGCACTAAGCCAGACGGAACTACGATAACAAATAATGCTGGCGCTATCTCAGTTACTTACGGTACTACCGCTGGAACTGCCGCACAAGGTAATGACTCACGCATAGTAAGTGCAGTACAGTCTGGTGGCGCGCTCGGTACTCCATCATCCGGTACGGCTACAAACCTCACTGGCACAGCAGCAGGTCTCACCTCCGGCAACACATCAAACGTCAGTGGCCAGACCGCCGCCGCCGTAGCTGCCGCTGCTGTGATGGTTCAATCCGCTACCGCATCCAACGTGCCCAGCACGATCGTCATGCGTGATGCGTCTGGCAATATGGCCGCGAGCGGCTTGTCATTAGCCGGTAGTGCGGTTACCGCGTGTACTGCTCAATCGGGCGTGGTGACGTATGTTAACGGGTATTCAGACGCCGTAACGGGAATTAAAACCATCGTAACCAGTAATAGTACAACACCAGTAATAGATGGGCAATGGGTAAATCAGTCTGCTGTTCCAATTTCAATCACCGGAACATCCGCAGGAACTTCGGCCCTTACCACAACCAGCAGTTCTACCAACAATAATTTTTTAATCCCCTTCGCGGGCACGTCAGCCGGGACAAATTCAGTAGGGGTTAACTCCGCTATCTGGTACAACCCAGCCTCTAAAGTGTTGGGATCGACTACTGCGCTAGGTTCGTATTCCGTCACTCAAACTTTCTCAGAAACCAGCGTAGGCGTTGGGATTGCATCTAGCGGCGTGGTATCTAATGTTACTGGTAATGCAGTAGTTACATTCACAACCCCAGTTCCAGCACCATACAATGCTGGTGGGGTTGGTCTATATTTATACTATCCGGCAAACTCGATTATTTCAGGACAGACCGCAGCGCAATACTGGACTGTTTTTTCTAGTGCAACAAGTGCGGTTGTTTATAATAATACCTATGCTTCACAAACTACTGATCCTGTTCCTCCCGCGTCACCTACCGCATTCGGAACGTTTACACCAACTCTGGTGAGCACAGGAAGCACTTCATCCGTTATTGTGCATATATCGCAACTACCGGGAAACTGGCTCGGAAAAAACGGCTATGTAGAAGTTTATCCATTCGTGATTGCGAACAGCACGGGCAACAATAAAACAATGGGTATCAGTTTCGGCAGCTCAGGAAATTCGATATTTAACCAGAGCACATCAACATTTACTAATTGGCTTACCTATGCCGCGTTTAGCAACTTCAACAGCACATCACAACAGATAGCCGGTAACCCAACGGGGGGAGCCGGGTTCGGGGCTGCAACCGGAACGAATCCAGCTCTTTTCTCCGTGGACACAACCACCGCGCAGAATGTGCAAATTGTGTTGCAAAATTCAGTAGCTACCGACTGGTTGATTTTGGCTAGGGTAATTATGAGGATCACCCCGTGAAGAAACTATTTTTTGGCTTGCTTCTATTTCCCATAGTGGCTTTCGCGACAGCGTATATATGCTATTTCAACGTCAAAACGTATTACGTTTCCCCCGCCGGCAGCGACGCCAATATGCCATTGTGCGCATGGGCCGCCCCGTGCCTTACCATCGCTACGGTAGAAGCGGAAATGAATCCCGGGGATACACTTTATCTGCGAGGCGGTACTTACTCGCAGTTGCCTGTGCTCATAAACAGCGGAACGTATTTAGCACCAATAACAATCACAGCGTTCTCCGCAGAACTTCCGGTCATAGATGGCGCATCTTCGGTGATGACTACCAATTATCAGGCTGTAGTAGACATTGAGGGCAGCTATGTAAATCTTTCAAATATTACTATCCAAAATGGCAATCTGACTAATCCTAATGGATATCCAACGTACCATGCGGGCATAGGTATCTTCGTGGATAGTACGGCAGGCGCGCACAATGTAACGGGTGTTGTGATAAATAATGTTACTGTACATGATATGTTCAGTGGGGGTATTGTTGTGCAGGGCGACAACACTTTAGTCGAAAACAGCGTTGTTTATCGAGTCAACCTAGACAATTGCAGGTTCACAACGCTTGCCGCATGTGAGCCCACTGTGACCTATACTTCATCCGGATGCTACAATGCGGGGTCTCTTACTCCCGGCAGCATCACTACGAATCAAGCTGGATTTCCTATCGGAACAACGGGTCATGGTTGCAACGCAGGTAATATTCTATGGGCTGGCTCCATCTCAATCGGTAACGACGGTAACCCCGGATGGATAGTGCAAAATAGCACTATCAGAAACTGCCTGTCGTACGATAATTGGGGGGAGGGTATTATTGCCTATACTACAAATGGATCATCGTTTGTAGGCAATAATGCCTACAATAACTACTCTGAAAATATTTACGTGAGCAACGGAACAAGCGTACTCATATCCGGAAATTTTGCCTACAACACACCCACCGCTACTGCTGTAGCGTATTCCAGCAATGAGTCATACTGGGGTAGTGACACACCCCAGTATGAGGCGTGGCCTGGTTTTACTATTGACGACGAATGCACGGATGCCCCAAATTATAATTGCTCATCAGCAGCATATATCCTGTCTCAAAATGAAACAGTAATAGATAATCTGGCCTACAACTCCCCGGTTTGCATATTCTGTTTCACGCTGGTCACGTTGCCTAACTCAACCCACCCCGGAGCAGTTCACGGCGCGGCGCTATCGGGTCTTAATAGTAGCCTCGTGGCAAATAACACCATTGTTTCAACTGTCGATATACCGAATATGCAATTGCAGCTTGGGGCAGCGCATGTCTATGCCTTTGCTACAGGCAATCAAGCTCTTTCTCCGCCTGTTTGGAATTGCAATAGTTGGTTAAAAAATAACATCATCATTGTGCCCGGAGTATCAACGTATAACTATGCCACTTATGGCGCGCTGGTCTTAGCGAACACATCATTAAATACAAATGCAAGCTGCCCATCTCAAGTTACACTGACTTATGATTATCAATACTGGCATTTAACGTCTGCATATGTGCCTGCATTTGCTCAAGGCGCGCATGACGTTTATCAAAACGTAGGGTCTCCGATAACAGCAGTCCCTTCGACAATTACAGCGGGAGCATTTCCAACTAGCTATTTTAATCTCTCCAGCGGTTCTCTGGCCGCTAATGCTGGTACCGCCATTTCTGCGGCTTCCTCGCCATCTGGAACTGGAGTGATCTACAATTATTCAGGCAATCCGGTGGCGTCTCCTCCAAATATGGGAGCATTCTAAATGATTAAAATCATCCCCGCATTTCTGATCGTGTTCTGCATCGACTTTATATTTGATTAGTATTTAAACTGGAATTACTAATGACCTATCCATTATCAACCTTAGCCCCAACAATCAGCTCTACCGGTATTACCATACCCTCGTATAACGATATTTACCAGAGCTTGATTGCCATTATGCAGGGTATCTACGGCTCTGATATTTACGTGGATCCTGATTCACAGGATGGCCAGTGGCTAGCTGCATTGGCTCAAGCAATCAACAACAGTAACCAAGCAGCGGTAGCAGTCTATCAGGCTTACTCACCGACTTATGCCCAAGGTACCGGGCTAGATTCAGTGATTAAGATCAACGGCCTG
>Ga0302265_1000813_pt1 | contig 19883 bp, 17 predicted proteins | sample III_Bog_E1_1_FD_194556 | JGI IMG/M metagenome (GOLD analysis project Ga0302265, IMG submission 194556) | Peat permafrost microbial communities from Stordalen Mire near Abisko, Sweden - III_Bog_E1_1 | ecosystem: Environmental > Terrestrial > Soil > Wetlands > Peat | place: Sweden: Abisko...
TACTTAGAAATGGATTTGAAAAAAAACATCCCCTAATTTGAACGTTTTCTATGCTATGTTTAAAATTAAATATGGTATTTTTACAGAGTCAATATTATCAGTATAATTTCATCTGACTGACCCTGAATTCAGAGGATTATTTAATGTTTCTATTCGTTCTTATTTAAAAAATCTAAGTACATGACAGAAAAAATAATAACAACAAAATTAATTCACATTGAACCACAGACAATAAAAAGAATAACCACATAAGATACAAAAGAATCACAAAAGCAAATCCATTTTACAATAATTGACACGTAAATTAAAATATTAAATTCGTTTTAAGCTAATATTTAAAACCGAAAATCTTTTGTGTGCTTAATATTGACTTTGGTTGAATTTATAATTAACTTTTGTGATTCTTTTGTGATCCCCCCGATAGCTATCGGGGCTATCGGGATGGTTATGTATTGCTTTAAAATATTTATTTAGAGACTGTTAGTAATTATATTGTTTTTTGTCATGTACTAAATTAAAAAATATAAAAAGTATAAATAACCATCACGTTCCCTAAAATGAAAACATTTATTTTTTTTATCACCTTATTGTTTCTTTGCAGTCTGAATATAGTTGCTCAAAAGTATCCTTCAAAATCTGACCTTATAAGTACGATAGAAAATGTAAATAATTACTGGCAATCCACTCACCCTATACCCGGAAATAATTCGTGGGACATAGCTGCTTACCATACAGGGAATATGGAAGCTTATTATGTTACCGGAAATAAAAATTATCTGCGTTACTCTGAAGATTGGGCTAATAAAAACAAATGGGAAGGGGCTGTTTCGGATGATAAAACAAAATGGAAATATAAATATGGTGAGACTGCAGATTATGTATTGTTTGGCGATTGGCAGATATGTTTTCAAACCTATATCGATTTATATAATTTAAAACCCGACAGCTTTAAAATAGCACGTGCACTCGAAGTGATGGGGTACGAAATCAGCACACCTCAGAATGATTACTGGTGGTGGGCCGATGGGTTGTATATGGTCATGCCTGTGATGACTAAATTATATAAAGTTACCGGCAATCAGCTTTATCTCGATAAATTATACGAATATTTCACCTATGCAAGCAGCATTATGTATGATCCGGAAACAAACCTTTTCTACAGGGATGCCAGGTTTGTTTTTCCACAACATAAAACTGCGAACGGTAAAAAAGATTTTTGGGCACGGGGTGACGGATGGGTTTTTGCAGGTCTTGCAAAAGTTTTAAAAGATCTTCCCAAAAATTACAAACACCGTGATTACTTTGTTAAGTATTTTCAGAAGATGGCAAAAACGATCAGGCTTTCACAACAACCCGAAGGTTACTGGTCACGAAGCATGCTTGATCCGTTACAGGCTCCCGGCAGGGAAACCAGTGGAACGGCATTTTTTACGTATGGGCTGATATGGGGGATAAACAATGGCTATCTGAATGAAAAAACCTATCTGCCAACAGCATTGAATGGATGGCATTATCTCTCAACAATCGCCTTGCAGCCCAACGGGAAAGTCGGTTATGTGCAACCTATAGGCGAAAAGGCAATTCCCGGACAGGTGGTCGATGCGAATTCTACTGCTAATTTTGGTGTAGGAGCTTTTTTACTGGCGGCTTCGGAGATGGTCAGATTTTCAGACAAAAAACATCAGTAAAATTCGGACAAATCAGAAAATACAGCATTAATTCACAAATAATTAAGGTTTAAAGGTTATATTCAAAACTGCTTATCTGCTTAGATCAAGTTGAAATAAATTGGATAAATACAAATATAAAATTTTAAAAAAAACTATTTCAGTGTCAGGATATGACCCTAAAACCCCAAATGGGGCATAGCCGTCAAGCTAAGGAACAACCATTTTTATAAATAACTGGTTTTCGGGCTGAAAGCCCAATATATGCTAGCCCAGGGTGACGTCCTGAAGGGACAAAGCCCTGGGGAGACAGCAATAACCCAATTTGCGCCCTGAAAGGGCAATATATAAGATTGTAAATCAACTATTATGCTGTTTTTTATGCTGCCCTTTCAGTGCGAATACCTTAATTGATTCATTTACCCAAGGCTTCACCCCTTCAGGGCTTTACCTTGGGCTAGATTATGACAGACTTTCAGTCTTTAAACCCTTAGCTTGACGGCTATGCCCCAAATGGGGGCTTAAGAGTGTTGAAAAAGGGATCTGAACTGTAATAACTTTAATATACTTCAGAAACTGCGTCTTGGAACCCCCATTTGGGGGCAGGGGGTCAAAAAAGCAAAATAGATATTTTAACCTTGACTAAAGCAGATAAGCAGTTACTCAAAAATATAACATCATGATAAAACCGCACACCCTTCGTCCCGGAAAGATAAAACATCTGGCTATTTTCATTTTTTTATTTTTACCTGTTATCTCACTTTACTCTGCTAAAACTTCAACATCAACCCTCAGAAATAATATCCTGACAACTGATGGTGCCTGGTGTTGGTTTGCCGAACCTCATGCTATCTTTTACAAAGGCATTAAGGAGCAAACTTATTTCACCTGGGTTACAAAATCCGGAGATATGGAAATAGCAGCCTTTAACCACAAAACCGGAGCGTTTACTAAAACAACTCTCTATTCAAAACTTGAAGAAGACGATCATGACGTACCAACCATTTATTTCAGAGAAGATGGACGACTTGTGGTTTTTTTCTCAAAACACACAACCGGGCCTTTTCATCGTTTTATATCAATACTCCCTGAAGATATTAGCTCGTGGAGTTCAGATTATACTTTTGGGAAAGATGTCACTTACCCTAATCCTTTTAAAATCGGGAATCAGTTAGCTCTGTTCTACAGAGGATTAAACTGGCACCCGACAGTAATTTTTTCCAACGATAAAGGTGAAACATTTGGAACAGCGCAACAGTTAATTCAAGGCGGAGGTGCCCGGCCGTATGCTAAATATTGCCAGGATAAAAACGGGGCAATACATATTGCATTTACAGATGCTCATCCCCGTGATTTAACTACCAAAATATATTATGTTTGCTTCAGAAACAATAAGTTTTACAGAGCAAACGGGACGTATATTAAAGATTTTACAGGTAGTAGTACAGCTTTAAACATTGACGCCCATGAAGCTGAAGTAGTATATGATGCAGCCGGTGGGAAAGGTTGGATTTGGGACATAGCTGTTGATTCAACCGGAAATCCGGTGATGGTCTATTCATCATTTCCTTCAAAAGCGAACACAGATCATCGCTATAATTATGCACGTTGGAGCGGTTCGACCTGGGTTAAAACAGAGCTAACAAAATCGGGCAAATGGTTTCCACAAACTCCTGAAGGGAAAACTGAACCCGAACCAAATTATTCCGGTGGAATTTCACTCGACCATGATAATCCTTCTGTTGTCTACCTGTCAAAACAGGTAAATGGTGTTTTTGAAATATGGAAATGGATAACAAAGGATCACGGGACAACATGGGATTCACTGGCAATAACCAGCCATTCACCTTCAGATATTGTTAACGTACGGCCCATTGTCCCAATGCATCATGTCCCTGGCTATTTTGATGTACTATGGATGCAGGGAAAATACAGTCATTATACCAATTTCGATACATCCGTTTTGTTTCGCATGGATTCATTATTCAGTCATACTACAACAAAACTGTAAACACAGATTCAATTCAACTATTCAAATACAATTGAAGCATCCGGTTTAAAAGAATGAAGCAATTCAGCCAATTGAGACTGAATTGCTTATTAGTTGCCGGACTGAACTATCATCATCCCTGAAACTATAATCATTGTTCTACCAGATTTGTTGTGGAATATTAAAATAAAATATATCTCACCACAAAAATCACAAAAGTCACACAAAAGAAAATAAACAGCCACAAAAACATAAGGATAAATTCTTAACGGAAAGTGGCCTCACTTGTTCCAGGTTTGCACTCATCTGGATAGTTCAAGTTTAACGAAGTGTAACTTAGATTGGAAGTAAAGCAGTTTTCAATTGATTAAATTACATAGTTACATACTTTTCGAATTATCAGCACAAGTCCCCGCTTCGCTCAGAACTATCCATTGCTTACAAAGAATCATAATTTTACGAAATAGGAGTATTCAATTCCATCAACTCGCAATAAATAAGTGCGGTAAACAATCAAATGATTGTAAAACGGACATTCCGATATTTATCGGAATAAATTATTGAGAATCCCTAACGCAACGTACAGAGAAGCCACTCTGCTTACTGGCGTAGCCCCTGTCCACGGTGCTGTAGTCGTAGACCATGATCCTGTACCAGGCGTAGAACGTATTGCCCTCGGTAGAACTCCACCAGTAACCGTTGTAGCCTACGCCGTTGAACGTACCACCGCTGCCGCTACAGTTGCCACCCGGAAGGGCAGAAAAGCCGGTAGAGTTATTCAAGGTAAGGTTGCAGCCGACAGTTCCGGTGGCACTATAAGTAGTCCAGTCGGTGGTAGCAGCAGCAAGGGCTTTGGCTACATTTAGAGAAGTACCTAAGTTAGCAGTCACGTAATCGGTTAAGGTTGTCCATTCGGCATCGGTGGGTACATGCCAACCCTTGGGAACTAACTTGCCGGTATTTACCGTGTACCAGTTATACAATGCTCCATAAGTGTCTTTATACGTGGTGGAATCGTTATACCAGCAATAACCGGGAGTGGTCAGGTTTGCCCAGTCAGTATTATCTGTTACCAATGGAATAGCGGTGGCATCATTGTATTGGGTAGTCTTCAGGTTTTCAGCCATCCAGGTCTGGGTACCAATGGTTACCACTGTATAGTTATTACCATCGGCATCCGTGCAGGCGGCAAAATTAAAATTCGTTGTCTTACTGCCGGTTGGAACATCAGTAACTATAGTACTGTAATTGCCCGAAACCGATGTATAAAGTAATTGGTCGCCGGCGGTATAAGCCATGGTAGTTGTGCCAAGTGTGGAACTCTTGCTTTTTTGCGGACTGGAAGATGCCGGCTTTTCTGTACCTGCGTAAGCTATTCCAGATTTACCCTGCGTACCAGTTTGATTCAAGACTTTGGCAGTGTAAGCGTATTCTTTCCCGGTGACCTGAATCACATAAACTCCTTTTGGCAACGTTAACTCAAAAGTGTTACTTCCTGCCTGCAAATCAGTGCTTATTCCGGCTACTTTTCTGCCATCAAGGCTAAATGCATTAAGTTGGGTGCTACCTGCCTGTTTAGAGAAAAATGATACTATCGATTTTCCTCCCACTGAAGCCGGGTAAACACGAATCGTTTCATCGTTTGCACTCAACGGGTCAATAGCAGTTGGCACATCCGATAAATTCAACACGTTTCCCGCAGGTACAGTTACCGATATGCCTTTCGTGAGATTCTGAACGATTACACTATCTACCGAAGAGCTTGCTCCTGTTCCGGTAAAAGTAATGATGTAATTCAACCCAAAACAAGGTAAACTTGCCACTAACAAAAGCGATAAAACAAAAAAAGTAGTTGTTTTCATAATAAATTACTTGTTAGATAAATGATTGGATATTTATTGATTGAATATTTTTACCCAAAAGCCCCCAAATGCGGGCTTTAAGACCAAGTTTGTATTTATTTCAGATTCTGCGCCTTAGAACCCCCTTTCGGGGGGCAGGGGGGCTAATAATCAAATATAGTAAAACGGACATTCCGATATTTATCGGAATAAATTATTGAGAATCCCTAACGCAACGTACAGAGAAGCCATTCTGCTTACCGTCGTTGTCCCTGTACACGCTGCTGCCTCTGTAGCCCACGTCCCTGTACCAGGCGTAGCCCGAACTGCTCTCGGTAGAACTCCACCAGTAACCGTTGTCACCTACGACGTTGAACGTACCATCGTCGTTGTTACGGTAGCCACCCGGAAGGGCAGAAAAACCGGATCTATTGTTTTTGGTTAAGTCGTTACCAATAGTACCAGTTCCAGAATCAGTAGCCCAGTCGGTAGTAGCTGCTAAGGATTTGGCGTAATAATCACCTGAAGTGGAACCATCGTAGTTATAGCCATTCGCTGTCAGGTAATTCTCTAAGGTTGTCCACTCGGCATCAGTGGCCACATGCCATCCTGTGGGAGCTAACTTGCCTGTGTTTACTACGTACCAGTTATATAAAGCTCCATACTTATTTTTATAAGTAGCTGCATCGTTTTTATACCAACAATATGCGGGTGTTGACAAATATGTCCATGCTGTACTATCCGTTACCAATGGAATAGCAGTACCATCATTGTATTTGGTGGTTTTTAGGTTTTCCAACATCCAAACTTGTGTTCCAATTTTAACTGTATTATATACATTACCTTCAATATCAGTAACTGTGCTACTATTATTTGTTTTCATTGTGTAAGTAAATATTAATTTGTCTTTAGCCTACTCTCTCGCTTTTCGGTTAGGTCCCGTTTTTTTTAGTGGTTTCTGGATTCCACTTCTTTGTGTTTTTGTCACTATGGATTGTCAGTCCGTTTGTATTTTGCAAACCGTCTTCGACTTAAACTTGCCCAAATCAGTTCATTTTAGCAGTTATAAGAGATTGCGGTCTACTATTCTATTCTGCAATACCTAATTTGAACATGTATTAATGCTCCATTTACAACTGTAACCCCCGATCGGTTATAAGCACGATAAAACATCCCTTCCCTGAAAAAATATATTTTATCGTGCTTCACAAATTATATAGCTATGATCTCTGTTACTGTCATTTTCTTAAATTTATCAACCGCCTACCGGCGGTAAATAATCAAACAATCAAATATAGTGAAACGGACATTCCGATATTTATCGGAATAAATTATTGAGAATCCCTAACGCAACGTACAGAGAAGCCATCCTGCTTAAAGCTGAAGCTGTCCCTGCCCACGTTGCTGTAGTAGTAGTACATGTACCTGCTCCAGGCGCAGCCCGTACTGTACTCGGTAGAACTCCACCAGTAACCGTAGTTGCCTACGCCGCCGAACGTACCACCGTCGTTACGGCCGCCACCCGGAAGGGCAGAAAAGCCGGTACTGTTGTTTTTTGACAAATCAGTGCCGATAGTTCCTGTATAGGTATCTGTACCCCAGTCGGTAGTAGCAGCTAAGGATTTGGCGTAATAATCTCCCGAAGTGGAACCATCGTAGTTATAGCCATTCGCTGTCAGGTAATTTTCTAAGGTTGTCCACTCGGCATCAGTGGCCACATGCCATCCTTTGGGAGCCAACTTTCCGGTATTTACCGTGTACCAGTTGTACAATGCCCCATACGTGTTTTTATACGTGGCGGCATCATTGTTATACCAAGAATAAGCACCGGTAGTAAGATTAGCCCATGATGTATTATCAGTTACATTTGGAATAGTGGTACCATCGTTGTATTGAGTGGTTTTAAGGTTTTCAGCCATCCAGGTCTGGGTACCGATAGTTACCACCTTATAGCTATTCCCATCGGCATCCGTGCAGGCGGCAAAATTAAAATTCGTTGTTTTAGTACCGGTTGGAACATCGGTTACTATTGTGCTGTAATTGCCTGAAACCGATGTATAAAGTAATTGGTCGCCGGCGGTATAAGCCATGGTAGTTGTGCCAAGGGTGGAACTCTTGCTTTTTTGCGGACTGGAAGATGCCGGCTTTTCAGTACCTGTGTAAACTATTTCCGGTTTTCCCTGTGTGCCGGATGAATTCAGCATTTTGGCAGTGTAGGCGTATTCATTACCGGTTACCTGAATCACAAAAACTCCTTTTGGCAAGGATAACTCAAATGTATTACTTCCTGCTTGCAAATCAGTGCTTATTCCGGCTATCTTTCTTCCATCAAGGCTAAAGACACTGAGTTGGGTGCTACCTGCCTGTTTAGAGAAAAATGACACCATGGATTTTCCACCCACAGAAGCCGGGTAAACACGAATCGTTTCATCGTTTGCACTCACGTGCCCCACAGCAGTTGGCACATCCGATAAATTCAACATATTTCCGGCAGGTACGGTAACTGTAGTGCCTTTTGTGAGATTCTGAACCGTTACACTTCCTACTGTAGTGCTTGCTCCTGTTCCGGTAAAACTAATGGTATAATTTAAGGCAATACAAGGAAAACTTGCCACTAACAAAAGTGATAAAACAAAAAAAGTAATTATTTTCATAATAAATAATTTTAATGATAAATACTGATTGAATTTCCCCCCCACTACTCACCGCAGCAGGCGAAAACCTTTCTCGTCCAAGTTTAAAGTTGCAGCCACCGGATAGTTCAAGTCTGAGCGAAGCGGAGACTTGGACTCAAAATCAGTGCAGTTTATAACTGGTCTTTCTTTACTAGGTTCAATATTAACCATCCCCTTTCCTTCAACAAAATCAATAGTACCACTATATGGTATTTTTTAAAACTTGAAAATAATAATTATATCCCCACACTAAAGTTTGATATGATCAATTAATTGGATATATATATATCTTATTTATAAATGAGGAGGTGGTTTAGCTTCGGAAGGATTCATAAAACACGATTTTTACTATAAATAGTTGGAAATAGGTTAACTTAAACAATGTTTTTACAAAAATACGAATCATTTTTATAAAAACCTGCTTTTTTTTAAATACTTATAGACATATTTAATAAGTGTAGTGTTTATGCGGTTTTGTGTGAATAAGCAAAATCACCCCATCTTGTTCCATGTTTAACGAAGTGTAACCTGGCCTGGAAGTAAAGCAGTACCGATTAAATCATATGTACCATTTTCAGCTAATGATATTACTTAGTCACAAACTTTTCCTATTTCCAACACTACTTGTTCCTTCAAGACGGGAACTCCCCGCTTCACTCAGACTTCCGCCAGACAAAGAGCGGATGAATGTCAATTTATCAGATGCAAAGACCAAAGTTGATGCTATGAAAGCTAAGCACATATTGTAATTACGACTAATTCCGGATGTGCTGGGATGATTGTATTATTTGTTTTTGTGGGGGATTATTGAGTGTGTTGATATAATATTGTTCCTCACGTTTGTATTACTGATTTTTTACTATATTTGTTCCTTTTTACAAAATAATGATGGTGAAATTTGGTGTACTATTGATAAATTAAAATTGAATTTCCGGATTTATTAACTTAAAAACGGGTAAGTTTTAAACAACATACACATTATGTAAAATTGCAACTCGCTTAGATTAAAACAAATAGAATATTTAATAAAAGAAACTCTGTTGAGTTTAGCAATAACTAAACTTTTATGCATACTTTTGTATTCGAAATTATAGATGCCGTACATGGCAAGCAAACATTTTAAAACTTATTGTTGATGGAGTTTGTTTTATAGACGAATTCGAAGCAGAAATTAAATCAGATGGACAGCTGTATTCCGAATACAGAACTATTTTCGCGTATATGAATTTTATTGCAGCTGGACAAAGTTTGCCAAAAACGAAATTCAGAGAGATAAAAGGCGGAAATATTCAGACTAAACGTTACGAGTTCAAAAGCAAACATTTACGTATTTATGCATTCAACAAACCAAATGGGAAGGTTGTAGTCCTGGGTGGCTACAAGCAAACGCAGGAGAATGATATAAATAAACTAAACGCTATTGTAAAAGAGTACTTCAAGTCACAACGCTAACACTTTACAACGCTAACACACAACAAATTTTATGACACGGGAAGAATTAATCCAATCGAAAGAGTATTGGATAGCAAAATTGCAAATTGACTTGTTCAATGAAGTAGAAGACTATATGCAAAAAAACAAGCTAAACCGTACGCAATTTGCAGATAAATTAGGGGTATCAAAAGGTTATATCAGTCAAATTCTAAACGGTGAAGCCGATCATAGAATGTCAAAATTTATTGAATTGGCTTTATCTATTGGACTTGTACCCACTGTATCTTATGAAAAACCGGAAGAACTAATTCAAAGAGAACAAGCTGGTTATTATGATATTACTTTAAGTGATATTGAACGAAGCAAAACTGTTTTGGCTCAATCCGGTTATCTTTATAGTCACAAACCGGTAAAAATCTGCATGAATTCATTAGATACTTCTGAAACAAATCCAAACTGGAAAAAACTTAGTGCAAAATAGGAAAAAAATTCATATTCACTTGTATCATGATCATGATAGCGAAAAAATCGGATTTAATTCTTGAAAATTTTGTAATTGTAGAAAGTCATCTATCGTTAGTAATTCCTAACGAACAAGGTAACTTTCAACCTTTGATTGCCACCGAGGCCTTTCCTGTTCTAATAGATTTTAGGTTGGAGCAAGAAAATGATACTGGAAGGTTTAGAATTGTAATCTCTGTTGAGTTAAATAATTCTCAGGAAAAGCAACCGGGTTATTCCTTTGCGATTACAGGGATGGGATTTTTTAAATTTGGAGAAGATACAAATTTAACTGAAGAACAAAAGATTCAAATTCTTCAAATCTCAGGATTAAGCATTTGTATTACTAATATCCGTTCATATATTACTAATCAGACTTCGTATTTCCCCTGGGGTAGTTTTACATTTCATGCAGTGGACATTAATGCATTACTTAATGATAAAAAGGAAGCAGAGGGAAAAGAAGGAGTCAATTAATAGACAACAACTATATAAATTGAAAGCCGTATCATTTTTATGTTATACGGCTTTTTTCAATAAGCAACTTATATCATCTGATTAATAGCTTATTACAACTTGTTATAAGTAAACTAATAATCAGCATTCTATTCTTTTGCAACAGGATGTAAAACGATACTTAACTGACCCTTTCCTCCCCGCAAAATCAAAAGCACTACTATACGGATAGTCTTCCGGATGGTATACAAAATCCGCTTTTACCAGTTATTTCGTTTATATCAATTTTACATATTAATCCTTTATACACCGCACTGAGGACCCACTCGCCCTGAAAAAAATTCCCATGCCCACGCTGCTGTTGTCGAGGTTCATGAGCCAAGCGTTGCTCGTACTGCCAGCGGTAGAACTCCACCAGTAGCCGCCGGTACCAACGGAGTTGAACGCACTATTGCTGATGCTGATAAGCCTGCCACCCGGAAGGGCAGAAAAGCCCGTAGAGTTGTTGAGAGTAAGGTTGTAGCCAATAGTTCCGGCATTACCGCCAGTAGTCCAGTCGGTGGTAGCAGCAAGGGCTTTGCCTACGCTTAGAGAAACGCCAAGATTGGCACTTACATAATTTTCGAGGGTTGTCCATTCGGCATCGGTAGGCACGTGCCATCCAGTTGGTGCTAATTTAGCCGTGTTTACTGCGTACCAATTGTACAAAGCTCCATACTTATTTTTATAGTCAGCTGCATCGTTATTATACCAACAATATGCGGGTGTTGATAAGTTATACCAGACTATATTATCCGTTACCAATGGAATTTCTGTGCCATCATTGTATTGGGTGGTTTTTAGATTCTCTACCATCCAGGTTTGGGTGCCAATGGTTACAGTGTGATACACATTACCGTCTATGTCGGTGATCGTTTTATTCGTAAAACTTACCTGATTTCCATATGCAGTACCTATACTGTTGGTGGCATAAGCACGTATAAAATAGGTAGTGTTTGTTGATAATCCTGTCAAGGCACTTATAAAGGTACCTGTCCCTGTGCCATCAGTGGTTATTGAGTCGGCTATAGTCGGATTTGCAGAAGTACTCCAACAGACTCCTCTTGCTGTTATCGCTGCAAAACCATCATTCGTTATATTTCCGCCACTCGTTGCGGTAGTGGTTGTAATGGAAGATGTTACTGTGGTAGTAAGGGTTGGAAGTAGGATTGGAATTATTCAAAAATGGCGGGTAATAATCCTCTGGATATGGCAAACATTATCTGCTACAACAAGACTACCGACCAGGCTGTTTTAGATCTGGCTGTTTCCACCCGTGAAGCCGCCACTTTCACGGTAGAGTTACCTGACATTTGGATAGGTGGTAATATTCATTGCTGGATGTATTTCTCATCTCCTGATGATATGACAAATTCCATTAGTCAGTATGTCAATGTGGTCCAACTTTAATGATTTCTATTGCTATAGATTCAATGATTAAAATCGAAAAGGAGAAACGGGATTAGTTCCTGTTTCTCCTCTCATTCTACCGTACTTACTCTTCAGTATAAAGTAGAAACTTTTAAGCATACTTTTGTAACTCGTTTATTTCGTTTTCACATAAAATTAAGTTTTACTATAATTATGGAATGGTTTAATTGTTTAAACAAAGATTTCAAACAGAATAAATTATTCTCTACCTTATTGAATGGATTCTATACCTGCTGTCATTTAAGATTCTTTAATTTTGTAGTACAATCAGACAGTACATTTCTTTAAGATGATTTCATGAATTCAATGAATGTTCTAAATGCCTTATTTGTAATTCTACTTTACCAAAATAAAGTACGAACTACAAAAGTTACAATAAGACACAACAGAACTCATATTTTTCAACCATCTTCCTAAGGTTATTATCTTAAAATACCGTCAGGTATTTTACTTTTGTGTATTCTTTTCTTTTGTATTTGTATCCTTTTGTATCCTTTTGTGATCCCGATGGCTATCGGGATGGTTTTAATTATTTATTTTAATTTAATTTAACAAAGTAGAAGTAAAAGCAATTTCCTTTAAAGATATTCTGTAAATGAAAAAGAAAAATAGTTGCAGATCATTTCTGCATTTCCTGACAATTATTGTAACAGGTTTTCTATTATCCGGTGTAAAAGCGCAGGATCAGATTCCTTCAATAAAAACAAGTATTATTAACGGAGCTGTTCAAACCGACACCCAAGGCAACCCACTCAATTCGCATGGAGGAGGTATTCTCAAAGTAGGTCATTATTATTACCTGATCGGCGAAAACAGAACCAAAGATATATTGGTTTCTTGCTACCGCTCACTTGACTTAGTAAATTGGGAATTCAGAGGTGATTTATTGACAAGGTCTTCGAACCCTGAACTGGCAAATGCCAATATTGAGCGTCCAAAAGTAATTTACAATGAATTTACAAAGAAATTTGTCATGTGGATGCATTACGAGATTCGTTCCAATTACAGCTTTGCCCGTGCAGCTGTCGCCACTTCCTCTGATATTGAAAAACCATTTGTTTATCTCAGGAGTTTTCAGCCCTTGAATAATATGTCGCGCGACTGCAACCTGTATAAAGATGATGATGGAAAGGCTTATTTTATCTCGTCCACCCGTGAAAACCGTGATATGAATCTTTATGAATTAACCAATGATTATCTGGATGTAAAATTAAAAGTAGCCACATTGTGGGTAGATGCCCAACGGGAGGCACCGGCAATTATGAAACGTGGCAAATATTATTTTATCCTGTCTTCTTTCTGTACAGGCTGGGAGCCTAATCAGGCGAAATATTCGTATTCAAAATTACTATCCGGTCCATGGTCAGGGTTGAAAAATATAGGTTCGCCTACTACTTATAATACCCAACCGACCTGTATACTTCCTGTTCACGGTAAAAAAACAACAACTTATATTTATCTGGGCGATCGTTGGGATCCTTCAAAATACTCCAATTCAACTTATATTTACCTACCATTGATTTTTAAAAACGACACAATCATGAAAATGGATTGGGTAAAAATTATAACTCCCGATCTTGAATCGGGAGAAGTATTGACAAAGGATGAATCTCAACATCAATACCGTATTAAGAGTAAATGGTCTGGTGAATATTTGTCAATCCAACTCAACCAGGATAGCACGACCGATATTACAGAATATAAACTCGGGTATTTGAAATCCAATTTACGCTGGGAGGTCTGCCCCTATGAGAAAGATCTTATAAAAATAAAACATGTTCAAAGTGGAAAGTATATTGAAGCTGTTGAAAACAATAAAACAAAACTTAGTGAAATAAGAAAAACCGATTCACAACTATGGAAAGAAATCCGTCAAAAAGATGGATGGTGCAAACTTGTAAATAAAGCTACGGGAAAAGCTCTTACTATCGAAAGACCTAAAAACAGGAACGTGGAATTGCTTTATACCAGTGATTATAGTGATAAATATGATGCAAATTATGATAAACAGGGCTTTCTTCTCGCTCCTGTTTACGAATAGGATTCCTAAAATAGTTGAAGTATAGTTTCCTGTAACTTTACCCGGTATACTAAAAAGCGTTCGACATAAAATATGTCGAACGCAATTAAATTAGTGTTGAAAATCGTTTGTTACTCCAGGTTCACTTTAGAATTTTGAATGAAGTTATCACTAGCTCACAAAGGCACAACGTAATCTTTGTGAGATGTTTGTATTTATTTTACATGATAGACTACCCGTAATTCTTCAATTTCCTTATCACCCATGGGTTTAAGCGGTCCGATAGATGAAGCCATAACCAACGAATTAGCACTGAATTCTGCCACCTCGAGATAGTCGAAAGTGTTCAATAACATATCCCCGGTAACAAATACGCTGTCGTTTTCAACCAGAATTACGCGGTTTTTATTAAACATTCCTGCCATTTTATCCACATCAGTATACAACAATTCGAATGGAATTGAGGGTACATCCTGTAAGAAAATCCAACTTTCAGGAATAGTCCGGACATCAAATTTTTGCCTGCTGACAGCATGTGCCATTAGATTGGTTGGCTGTGTAGAAATAATAGAATTGATGTGAGGATTCAACTCATATATACGTTGATGGATTACCATTGAACGGCTTGGCACTTTACCTGCTTCGGCTATACCATTTTTAACCTGGACAATATCAGATTCAGTAATATTCCACCGGGCTACACCATGAGGAGTAATCAGGAAGTCATTTCCACGCCATCGAACCGAAACAGTTCCGTAAGTGGAAATCATTAAACCCTGGTCACATGCACGACTGATAATTTTTACCATATCCGATCGCAATGCACGTTCATCAGATGGATAATTGGCATCGTTGAAATGTGATGTATTTTCAGGAAAATGATTGTTGAATTTAGATATCTGTTCATCTGTCAACAAATTTACTTTTCCTAATTTTGTGGCATTTACAATCGTACGACAGCAGAATTCAAGTGTTTCGAAACGTTGATAAGCATCCATCATATCCGTTCCGCCTAATACGACTCCATGGTTTTCCATAATCACCGCCTTGAATTTAGGGTTCTTAAACTGTTCAGCAATTTTTTTACCCAAATCTTCACTTCCCGGACAGGCATAGGGTGCATAACCAATTTCACCACAAATGGAACGAGCCTGGGGAATAATGTTGGTATCCGGAACCATTCGGGCAATACTAAACGCCACTAATCCTGGTGGATGTGCATGTATTATGGCCTTCAATTCCGGGCGGGCTTCATAAATGGCTTTGTGAAAAGGGTATTCTGAAGATGGTATATGCACACCTGTCATGGTTCCATCTTTTTTCATACATACGATATCATTGTCGGTCAACGTACCTTTGTCAATAGCTGAAGGAGTAATCCAGATATCTCCGTTATCATCCATGATTGAAATATTTCCTCCTGATGTGGTTGTCATTCCACTCCGGTAAATTCGTTTCATGATCACATTGATCTGTTCAACCGGATGCATCAATTTAACATCTAACTTATTCATATTTTTATAGTTGAAAAATTACTTGATATTTATTAAAACTCTTTTAAAGTTATTCTACTATCTGATAACCTTAATCTACAGATTTCAACAACCTGATCTTATTTATATAAAGCACCATAAGTCTGACAAGCCCGATAATCCGAACCTTCCGCATCCATTCCAAAAGCTGCCCATGCACTTGGACGGAATATCTGATCTTGCGGTACATTATGCATACATACAGGTATTCGTAACATGGCAGCCAATGTAATTAAATCAGCACCGATATGGCCAAAACTTATGGCTCCGTGATTGGCTCCCCAGTTGTTCATAACGCTGTACACATCTTTAAACTGCTGAGTTTCGTTCAGACGGGGAGCAAACCAGGTTGTAGGCCAGGTCTTATCAGTCCGTTCGTTGATAACCCTGAACACCTTTTCAGGGAGTTCTACTGTCCAGCCTTCAGCAATTTGTAAAACAGGTCCCAGTCCTTTGATGCGGTTCAGGCGCAACATGGTCACCGGCATACCTCCTTTGGACAAAAAGCTTGAGGAGAAACCACCTCCGCGGAAATAACCCTGATCAGCAGGGTACCATGTTGTGGCATCAAGACATTTTAGGACTTCTTCTTCCGTGATGTCCCAGAAAGGTTTCATAACTGGGTTTTCGTCTTTATCTGTTTGCTGGCCTGTTGCGTCCAGACATGTGGCGCCTGAATTGATAAGGTGAATAATCCCGTTTGCAGCAGCACCTTCAAGTTGATAACCTGTGACGCGTTTTACTGCTTCCGGACTCCAGAATGTACGAACATCGGAGAAAATAGAAGCTGTGTTTGTGAGTAAATGACCGAATAACATGGATACACCATTGAGTGAATCGTTTTCTGTAGCCAGTACAAAAGCTTCACGGATACCATTCCAGTCGAAGGAAGAACATAAAAGGGCTTCACTAAGGTCACCATTAGGCATAAAATCAGTCCACTGACGCTGCCCTTGAAAACCGGCCAGTATAGCGTTGTGTCCAAGTGCTTCTTCTAAGAAACCAATTTCATTCAATTTAGGGTTTCCTATCATCAGGTCACGCATAATAAGGGTCATTTTCACAACATACTCCCAATCCTTTTTCTTTTGTTCAGGACTGCTTTTCATTTCCGGAGCGTTGTAGTCGGTACCTTCGTTTACCTTGCAGTATTTTTCAGTCCAGGCCATAGCCTTCACAAATTCTTCATGATCGAAAATTCCCTTTTCAACACGGCGAATGATTTCTACTTCATCTACAGCTTCCACACGGATACCCAGATAATCCTGAAAGAAGTCATGATCTACAACAGAACCGGCAATGCCCATACACTGGCCGCCAATACCGAGATACGATTTACCGCGCATCATGGCCACAGCTATACCTGATTTAATGAAACGAAGAATTTTTTCTTCAACATCGGCGGGAATGCTTGTATCGGTGCTATCCTGAACATTTTGTCCATATATGCCAAATGCAGGAATACCCTTTTGGTTATGACCGGCCAGGGCGGCGGCTAAATAAACGGCACCCGGACGTTCTGTCCCGTTAAAGCCCCAAATAGCTTTTGGATAATACGGATTGAGATCAATAGTTTCTGTTCCGTAACACCAACAAGGAGTTACGGATAAGGTCAGGCCAACACCTTCTTTTTCAAATTTATCAGCGCAGGCAGCTGCTTGTGATACACGACCTATAGTAGTATCAGCAATAACACATACCACCGGAGTGCCATCCGCATAACGTAATTTTGAAGAAATCAAAGCCGCTGCACTTTTAGCCATATTCATTGTCTGGTCTTCCAGACTTTCACGTACACCACCCTGGCGGCCGTCAATGATGGGGCGAATTCCTACTTTTGGGTTTTCCCCATGTAATCTTCCTGTATTCATATTCTTTTTTATTTTGAGTTTTATTAATATTACGATTTTTCTAAGTACATGACAAAAAAAATAAATAATAACAAAATTAATTCATATTGAACAACATACAACAAAAAGAATTACCACATAAGAAACAGAAGAATCACAAAAGCAATTATATTTTACAAGAATTAGCACGTAAATTAAAAATACGAAATGCGATTTAAGCTAATTATAATCGAAGGTTCTTTTGTGTGCTTAATATTGACTTTGGTTGAATCTAAACTTAACTTTTGTGATTCTTTTGTGATTCCCCCGATAGCTATCGGGGCTATCGGGATGGTGATGTTTTGCTTTAATATATTTGTTTTGTGACTGTTAGTAATGATATTGTTTTTTTGTCATGTACTAAAACGACTTTTATAAATTTAGTTGAATGACCTGAATAGATTTTTCTCTTTAGAATTCATTTTATAACTCTAATCCGGGATAATAACTGTGCTGAACTATGCTGTTAACTGATTAAAAAATATATTCACCGTTAAATGGAACTCCTGATGATCAATTCAGTCGGGAGATATTCCTGAATCGATTGTTTACCCGTAATGAAACGAGCCGCTTTTTCACCCATTAATCCAAAGTCAATACTAATAGACGAGATACCGTTTTTTATCACTTCTAATACTGGCTCATCATTATAGGCAATCAAACCGATATCACTGCCAACGATGTATCCCACTGAATCGGCAGCTTTAATGATTTTGACCAAGTCTTCCGATAAGATACAAATATAGGCTGTTCCACGTTCCACTCCTTTCCAATCAGACTCTTTTCGAAGCACTTCGTACTCAAAATTTTGAGTCAGACAGAATTTTATAAAATATTCAATTGCACTTACCGGATGACAAACCTCTTCAGGAAATACAAAAATCAGCTTTTTATATCGTTTTAAGAATTCAATTCCCTCATTTAAACAATTGTAAAACGACTCATTGAAATCCTGACAGATATACGAATATTCCGATTTTTCAAAATTACCAAAATCAAGCAACAATAACTTGTTTGAAGGAATTAATTTAAGTGTGTCCGAAAACTGTTCATTCGAGAAATTCATAATCACATACATGCTGTATTTCCCTATACTTTCACGAACAATGGTTTCAAACAACCTTTCGTTGTATTGATGAAAAATCAGGTCGACCTTATAATTCTCCGGCAAATCAGCTACAAAACGATGATAGAGATTTTGTTTAAATGACGAATAAGTATCAAGCAACAACAATATGTGATTAACTTCACCTGTTACGAAATATCCTTTTGTAGGAGTGGAATCAATCAGCCTTCTTCGTTTTAATTCATTATACGCCTTAAAAACAGTATCACGCGAGACTTTGTAATATATCTTAGCTTCATTTATCGACAGTAAATTATCACCCGTTCTCAGTTCACCCTGCATAATGGATAAACTGATTCCATCAGCAAGCGATTTGAATTTTGATGTGGAATGAGTGAATTTAATTGTTGACATATGAGTGTATTTAGCCAATTAAATGTTTAAGAACTCAGTTATTAATATTCAATAACTTATCTGTGCTGAACTGTGCTGTAAAAATAGAACTATATTTTGATAAATATCTGTTTCGTTTCTATGTTCTTCAGCATAAAAAAAATAGAATAGTTGATTGGTTGATTGGTTGATTGGTTAATTGGTTAATTGGTTGATTGGTTAATTGGGTGGTTGGTTGATTGGTTGATTGGTTAATTGGTTAATTGGTTGATTGGTTGATTAGTTGATTGGTTGGTTGATTGGTTAATTGGTTGGATGGTTGATTGATTGATTGATTAGTTGATTGGTTGATTGGTTGATTGATTGGTTGATTAAGTTAGTTGTAAATTGTAAATGAATAAATTGTACATGTATCCAATGTGGTTAATTTGTTTCATAAGTGATTTTAATTCCGCCCTACGGAACCAAAAACGATATGAAACAAACGGGAGTTAAATGGCAAATTGTAAATTCAGATTTCCTGACTCCATAATAGATATCAAGAAGTTACAATGTCCATATCGCAAATTTGACTGTAGCACATATCGTAAATTTGTCTTATTTTATATGTAATATTTTGATATTTACAAGGATTTAACTGAAGTTTGCTGTATATTTCTAATAAATAACAATAACTAAATTTGCGAGTAGTCAGGGAGTATGTAAATTCCTTATTTTCTAAACCTTATTTTTGTTTTGTCCCCTACTATATAACTAATTTCAAGTGCCTAATAATCTGCTTATTGTATTGTATTAAAAAACCTTATTTTTCTTCTTTTTTTTACCCTTCGTAGAAAACCTAACTACCACAACCCCACCCTTATTCCCTTCTATGTTGTAATCCAAATTAAAAGAGTATTATTATGTTTTTTTATATTTTCAATAAAAATAAAGTATCTTTGTTCTCAGG
>Ga0302265_1000817_pt1 | contig 19773 bp, 11 predicted proteins | sample III_Bog_E1_1_FD_194556 | JGI IMG/M metagenome (GOLD analysis project Ga0302265, IMG submission 194556) | Peat permafrost microbial communities from Stordalen Mire near Abisko, Sweden - III_Bog_E1_1 | ecosystem: Environmental > Terrestrial > Soil > Wetlands > Peat | place: Sweden: Abisko...
TACACTTTGTGTCAGATTGTCAGAGTCATTTTTCGTGAATTATAATCACCAAAAGTTGTACACTTTCAATCAGAATCGTTGTACACTTTGAATCAGATTGGTTGTACACTTTGTACCAGAATACTCAATATTTCCATTAGTTGAAAAAAATACTCCTCCACAGAATGCATTAATGAGACTTTTTACAATTTATCGTAAAGAGACTAGTGAGGCATTAATGCATTCAAAAATAATTATACCCGAAGGTATTACAGAATACTATTGGTTAAATAAATTGATTAGTGCATTCATAACCACTGAGGGCTGGGATGTTTCAGATTCAATTACATCATTTGGAATAATTCCTACACAAAATTCTAATGTGGTTCAAACTTATAATGAAATTTCTAAAATAGGTTCATTCTTAATTCCTTTTGTAGATGGAGATGCGGCAGGAAAGGGATATGTTACTAATTTGAAGAATATAACTTCCAAACCTCCATATATTTTACAATTAAAGGACAATCATTTTCTCGAGCATTTAATAGGCTGGATTATCTTACCAAATAATGCAGGTGAAGAAATGAGTCTAAAAGCTCTTCTAGATAATAAACAAATTAATTACTTTGATATATTTGAATTGGGTAATTTACTCGCTTCTGATTACAAAAGCCACTGGAAAGTACATGATGAATTAATTGAATTAATGGTTTCCAATGTAGACATAACTCGTAAAGTAAGATCATTAATTAAGGCTCTTGACAAGTTGGTTTTAGGGTGTAGTCCAGAAACAATGGCACCAGATTGGATTGTTAATGTTGCCGAATCTAATGCAGTCACATGTGTATTAACGTTGAACATATATTAATATGGGTAGAGTCATAGCGTATACTGGACAAGCTGGAACTGGAAAAACTTACTCTTTAATGCAGCACCTAAGAGAACTTATTCCTCAAAGAGAATGGTTAAAGTTTGAAACAATACTTGCCTTAACCTTTATGCATGGCTCTAGGAAACGTTTAGATTCTAATCTCGAATTTGTAAAAAAAGATTTTCAGGTTAGATATGAATGTTCAACTATAGATAGTTTCGCTTTAAATATTATAAATAGATTTAGAAGTTACATATATGTCAATAAAATTATTCGTCCAAGTGAGGATGTTTCTGAGAATGAGATAGAATGCTTCTATAATAGAGAAACAATTAGAGAAAAAGCAGTACACCTATTTCAATTTGAGTCTGTTAGAAAATTTATTTTCAATTCTTATCCTTATATTATAATTGATGAATTTCAAGATTGTGAGGGATCTTTATTAGAGATTATAAAACAACTCTCACTATCAACTAATCTTCTCATTGCATCTGACCAATTTCAACAGTTGTCTAATCCTGAAAATTTAGATGGAATGCATTGGATAGAAGAAAATAAGTTTGAACTAATAGATTTAAATTCAACTGGAATTAAAAGAACTAGAAACAATAGAATTCTTGTGAGTGCTACTTCTTTAAGAAAAGGTGTATTACAAGATGGAAAAAAAATTGATATTTTTGCTTGTCCAGCCATTGGACTAGCTGCATATCATTTGAAAACTCAAATACATTACAATTTAGCATATGGAAATATTGCAATTATTTCTCCTACACAAAATGATCCATTTATCAGCAAAGTTTTAAGTTCTTTATCGACATCATACACCTATAAAAAACCACCTTATAATACAATTGGTCCATACAATCATTTACTTGGATCTGAAAAAAATATTGATATTAACGAATTAATAAAAGACATTCCAAAAGTTCCTTTGATAAAAAATACTTTGAAAGAAATAAAAAGAAGGAATGACTTTGTCCTAAATAATTGTTCAGATAGATTATTAAGAAGACTATCTATTAGAAATTTAGAAGAAATTTCTTACAATGATTTTCTTTACGTAGTGCAACAAATTGTTCATACTCATGACAACTTTTATAAACGGGAGAATAAATCTAAGATAGTTTTCACTACAATTCATGGTGCAAAGAACCGAGAGTTTGACAACGTAATTATATTATGGTCATACAAGGTATCAGGAGATTTATTATATAAACGTAAACTTCTCTACAACGCTATAACAAGAGCAAAAAGGAACGTGGTTATAATCGTTCAACACAGAACAACTGAACTTAATGACTTAGCTAATAATGAGTTATTTAGTTTAATTATTGACAAAGAAAAAGTGAAAAATACTACTGTATAACACATGCTATGTTAGGTGTATTTTCAGGAAGCCCAAAGAATTACTAATGGAAAATAAAGAGGATTTAATAGGAGAAGGATCTCATTGGTGTGTCAAACGAATTTTCATTATTGAAGATGGAAAAGAAAAGACATACGTACTGAAGAAATCTAAAAATAGAAGTATAGTTAACGTTGAAAAAAATCTCAAAAACTATGGATTAATTTATTCATCAGGATTACCAACACTTTCAAGGTTTACAAGAGCAAAGAATGAAACTGAGATTATTGAAGCAGAGGACTTAAATCCACCAGATAAATGTGATGGATATTTTGTAAGTCCTAATACAGTCAGAGGTTGTCCTTCTTATGGTAGTATATTAATGAAATTTTATAGTCCAAATTTTGATTATGAGACATTTCAAAAAACTAATGATATAAATTCGGAACTTAAAGAATATCTAAAAAATCCATCGAAAATTATAGAAAATATCGAAATTAGAGATACATTAATTGTTAAAGGTGCAGAAGGTAAAGTGTATTCAAAGAAAATTATTGAAATTAAAAACTTGAATGATTTCTTGATAGAGGCAAGAGATGATATGAAAAAAGCTTCTGAATATAATATAGAGTTGTTTTTTGATGCATTTTTCTTTAGAGTCAAAGAAAGTATCAGCCATATAGAATATAAAATCGCTGATTTCGATTGTATTAATATTAATCAAGAAGAACAAATAGACAAAAAAGAGTTATATATAGGAAATCTCGAATATTTGACAACATCTTTATTGGAATACATCGAGTATTTTGTAGTTAAAGAGAAAAAAGAAGAGTATTTTGGGATAATTAAAGAATTCAAAAACAACTACATGTCATAACAAACGCCTCGTAATTTGTTTACTAACTTTCATTTAGCAGTATGGATAGTTATTGGGAGTTCCTGTATTCACCTTTTCACTGGGTGACAGTAAATGCTCCTACAAAATGATAAATGAATAAAGACTCGATCATTAGTTACAAAATAAAAAAAAATGAATATGACAGTAATTTCAGCAGTTTTTAGTACCCGTTGTATTGCGATTTCTTCAGACTCGTTTTTGACTGCATATAACAACAGAACGAAGAAATATGAGATACTTGAAAAACAGAAAACAAAGATAATTCGAGTTGAAAGGTTTACTGGGGCTTTTTCTTATTGGGGACTTGCTGCAAAGTCAAAAGATAGCAAATGGACAACTTATACCTGGTTATCAGATATCGCAAGTAAAGCACAAAATTTTGACCAATTTGACCAATATGCTGAATATGTTAAAAATCAATTATCTATAGAGATTATAAGAATAGGTATTAGTAATAAGGATAGGGGAATAGGTATCCATTTAGTTGGCTATGAAGAATATGATGGAATGAGAATCCCAGAACTTTTTCTAATAACAAATTTCACTGATCCATCATATTCTAAAACAGGGGAGTTTAGTTTGTCAAGAAATCTATTCAATAAATTACCTGAAGAATTAAGATTAGGAGGTGAAAGTTTATCTATACATGACAAACAATTAATAGTTAACAATTATCTATCAAAGGGTAAGCTTTTTCTATTTAACAATGGTGACCCAGCCATGTTTAATACATTGTTCGGTGGTTACAGTGAAGCCATGGAATTAGCAAAAAAAAGAAATATAGTTAAAGATTCTTCTGATATAGAATTATATCGTAATATGGCTAGAAGACCAATTGAAATGGTTGCTAAAGCACAAAAAGATTTTTATAAAGAGGGTAATATTATTGTTGGCGGTAGAATTCATGACCTAGTAATTGAAAAAAACTCCAAACGATTCTCTTCTACAAGTCGAGATTAACTAAAAAACTGTGTTAAACGCACCCTGCTGGGGCGGATTTGTAATCCGTGCCATTAAAAGTTACAACAGAACATGTGATTATGTGGAAAAAACGGAATACTTGATTTATTTATAATTGAATTATAGTATGGTCAAATGTATTGAAGAATAATAGTTTATGTTGGCACGGATTGCAAATCTGCGCCAGCGGAGTATATATTGGTGTTATGTGGCATTTTAAAAAATGAAAAAGAAAAACATTATACTGTCAAATAAATATTATTGATCATGAAAACTACAGGTACAAAACAACTCAAATTGATTTTGCTTTTAATCGCTATGACAAATCATTCTTATGGTCAAAAATTTACATATTTCCCATTAGCCGTTGGTAATAAGTGGTATTTTTCCGCAAATAATGATGGCAAAATTTATTCAAAATTTGAGATTGAGAAAGATACAATCTTGATTGATGGAAACGAATACAGCAAAATAAACAATTATGCTTTTCCAGAAGCTGATTCTGAAAATCTTTCATATATTTCCCAAACTATATATATTAGAAAACTAGATAACAAAATAATAATGTATCCGAATAAATTGTTGCTCGACTTTAATATGGTTTTAAAAGACACTGTATTTGATATATTTAACAACAAAAAGGTTTTACTATCAATAGGCAACATGAATATTTTGGGGCGCAATCTAAATACTTCCTTTTTTAAAGATCCTGAGAATGATGATACTTATTATGATTATTCTTGTTATACTGACAGTATTGGATTTAGTACTTTATTTGGGTCTTCTTTTCAAGACTATTTTCCAGTCAGGTTACTCGGTTGCGTAATTGATAACAAAGTATATGGCAAGGTTGTTACAGGAATAAAAACAAATTATGAGAACAATTATTTATTTAACGTTTATAAAAGTGAAAATGGGAAAATTAGAATCAAATACTCAATTCCAAACAGCGAATATGTTTCAATAAAATTATATGATATACGAGGTAAAGAAATTAAGACTATCGTTAATAAATTTGTACCAAGTGGAAATAACATTGAAGTAGAATTAAATATAAATAGCTTACAAAAAGGCATTTATTTATGTGAATTAAAAACAGACAATTACATTACGACAAAAAAACTTCTCCTATATTGAGACTCAACTAATTTAATTATTCAAACTGATAAGACACTTAAGTAAAAGAAAAAACGACCACACACACGCCTATTTTCATTGGCTGGCAGAAGTGCAATTGTCTGAATCAGAATTTGCAGAATTATTTGATTTACAGAATTAAAAGAGACAGATAGTAAATGCTCCCGCAAAATGACAAATGAACATTACCTCAGTCGTTAGTTCAAATAAATAGAAAAAAAGATGAAGAAAGTATTTTGCATTTTGACTTTGATTTTAGGTATATCGAGTTGTTTTTCACAAGACAAATTAGTTGATGGATTTATTGTTACAGTTAGGAACGACACTGTATTTGGAAAATTAAAAGTAAAAGACTATTCGATTTCAAGAAGTGTAAAACTATACAATAATAAAAAAATCAATACTTACCCGGTAGGAGAACTGAAAGAGCTAAATGTAAATGGAGACCTTTATGTAGTCAGTGAAAACGGAATTTGGACAAAATATTTGTTTAAGAAGACTGTTTCAGGCTCAGTGAATTTATATAATTTTAGAAAGAGAATTTATTTGGGTGCATACGATCATGACATTAACATTGAAAATCTAACCAGCTCATTGAAATTTTATTGTAACGATTATCCTGATTTTGAAGATTCAATTAAATACATAAATAGTTCAAATGTTATCGGTTTTATTGAAAACTATAACAACTGGAAAAAGAATAAGGCCGACAGCAAATCATATTTCGAAAACAATATGCACAAGAAAGATTTGCTTAACTTTAAATTAAGCTTCTTTCAACCATGTATAGGACTGGAACTTGGTCTAATGGAGAATATCACCATCAACAGTATGTTAAAGTTCGAAATTGGCTGGAATAACCTTGCAGGATTGAATATTGACCCGGTTCTTGATACTCAGTTGCGTTTTTACCACAACATAAATCAACGTAAAAAGGACAATTTAAGAACCTACAAATATACCGGGAATTATATAAGTCTAGTGCATTTATTGGATTTAAATAAAACAAACAATATTGTTGGATTAGAATATGGTTGGCAAAGGACATTGGGAATAAACAGATATATAAATATTGGTGTTGGTCTTGGAAAAGGAATTGAGAATAACAACATTTACTTATTATACGACCTGGAATTTGGGTTTAACCTTTAAAAAATATACTGGTGCTTACACTCCTGTGTGCACTGCTCCCGCGCGATTATATCGTGTGGTAGAATCAGTAAAAATGCCACACGATGCAATCGTGCGGCAGCGAGTAAGAGATAATGATAAAATAACAATCCCATGAAAAAAGAAATAAAGATATTTGACGAGAAGCAGGTCCGTACGTTATGGGATGAAGACACGGAAGAATGGTATTTCTCGATCATTGATGTGGTGGAAGCACTGACGGATACAGACAGGCCTCGCAAATACTGGAACGATTTAAAGAAAAAACTACAAAAGGAGGGAAGTGAACTGTCCGAAAATATCGGACAGTTCAAAATGGTTGCTTCTGATGGAAAGAAGCGCATCACAGATGTTGCTTCCACCGACCAGCTTTTCAGACTTATACAATCTATTCCATCTCACAAGGCAGAGCCCTTTAAACTGTGGATTGCTCAAGTAGCCAAAGAACGACTGGATCAAATGCAGGATCCTGAATTGTCGATTGAACAAGCCATGATGGATTACAAACGATTGGGTTATTCCGACAACTGGATTAATCAACGGTTAAAAAGCATTGAAATTCGAAAGGACTTGACTGATGAATGGAAATCAAGAGGTCTGCAAGAGGGGGTTCAATTTGCCACACTTACCGATATCATTTACAAAACATGGGCAGATAAAACAGCCAAAGAATACAAACAATTCAAAGGTTTAAAGAAAGAAAACCTGCGGGATAATATGACCAATACGGAATTGGTATTGAATATGCTTGCCGAGCTTTCCACCAAACGTATTTCAGAAACAACTAATCCCGAAGAGTTTGACAACATGCAGAAGTAGCCCGTCAGGGAGGGGAAATTGCCCGCAATGCCCGACTGGAGTTGGAATCAAAGACAGGTGAAAAAGTTATCTCACCTTTAAATGCTAAACAAGGTATTTTGAAGAAAAAAGGAGATTGATTAAACAGAAACATTCAGCGCTAACGCACGATTATATTGTATGGGAGTAAAGTATACTAAAAATTATTCATATAGTAGAACAGTAGATTATATGGAGGTAAAATATATTGGATAATGTGATTATAATTTAGTAATGCCACCGATACAATCGTGCAGCAACGAGGCTGAAAAAAAGATAGCTAAAACAGAAAAATAAGATGACGACAAAGAAAAAAAATTTTAGCTGTTCAATAGTTTGATAAAAAGCATATGATTATAAACTGCAGAAAAATGTCACCAGAAACGGAACGGTAAAATCCATAATAAAACCCTGGTAAATAGAGACAATGGCATAATCCTTTCCGGAATTATGGATGATAACAGGAAAAGTGGTGTCCATCGTAGTGGCTCCCCCGGCACAAATGGGTGCCAGTTTACCAAAATACTTCACCATCCAGGGAGCAAAAAGGAGAGTAATGACTTCACGCATGATATTGGAGAGTAAAGCGATAGTTCCCAGTTCTGCTCCTTTGTATTGGGTAATCAGGATACTGGAAAGAGAATAATACCCAAATCCGGAACCAACAGCCATGCAATCGGCCATGGTGCGGTTTTTCAGAAAAAAGCTGACTGTAATGACACCAAGCCATGTGCCTAAAATAGTCATTAAAGGAAGAAAAATCAACCGTGGATTCAGATTCCGGAACTGATGGTAAGTAGACGGGTCATTGCCAATACTGATTCCGACTGAAAACATCAGCCCACAAAGCACATAAAAGCTTATGTTGTGATTCATAAACTCCAGAGGGATAAACCGGAAAAGTCCAAGCAATAACCCCGTGGCAAAAAAAGAAAGAATGATTAAACTGCCTTTCATTTGGATAACGGTTTTTTACTGACAATTAACCAAAGAAACCATGCAAAAATCACACTACCCAATGTTCCGGCGAAGGCAAGGAGGAATGCTTCGAAACCAAGTTTCCCGAATTGTCGTATGACCGTTTCATTGGCACCGACTTCCAATCCAAGCAGAAACAACAGCAACCAAATAAGGGTCAGTATAAACCGATGTATGAAACGGAGTTTATGCCGGCGTATCAGATAGCCAACAGCAATTCCGGAAATCATACAGGCAATGACAATAAACATAGGATTTTGTATTTTAGATGCAAAGATAGATTAAATTTAAAAATCCGTGAATGAATTCAATTGAAAAGACAAAATACTTCATCAGAAGTTTATATATTCAATCAAAAAATATTGATACTGATATGAATGCTACCTGCCAAAAAATGAGTATTTTTGCACCTTCTTAAAAATGGAATAAATATGAACAAAGATTCATAAGTAAGAATAAAGAAATCAACTAATAATCAAACAACTAAAATGAGCAAAAAAGCAATCCTACTGATTTTGGATGGTTGGGGAATTGGGAATCATACCCATTCGAATGCTATCTACAGCACACCAACGCCTTACTGGAATTCGCTGGTGGAGAAATATCCTAATTCACAATTAAAGGCATCGGGTGAAGATGTCGGGCTTCCTGACGGACAAATGGGAAACTCTGAAGTCGGTCACCTGAATATTGGTGCCGGGCGTGTGGTGTATCAGGATTTAGTCAAAATCAATATCGCTTGCCGTGATAACAGCATATTGAAAAACCCTGAAATTATCAATGCGTATTCGTATGCACGTGACAATAAAAAGAAAATTCATTTTTTAGGATTAGTTTCCGATGGTGGCGTTCACAGTTCGCTGGATCATTTACTGAAGTTGTGTGATATTGCCAAAGAATACGGTATTGACGATGCTTTTGTTCATTGCTTTATGGATGGTCGCGATACTGATCCACGCAGTGGAAAGGGTTTTTTGGAAGAACTGGAACAGCATTTGCAAACATCAGGAGGTAAAATAGCTTCTGTCATTGGCCGATATTATGCAATGGATCGTGACAAACGTTGGGAACGTGTAAAGTTAGCGTATGATTTACTGGTAAACGGAGTAGGAACAGCTACAACCGATGTGGTTTCTGCATTGCAAACATCGTATGATGAAGGAGTAACCGACGAATTTATCAAACCGATAGTAGCGGTGGATGCTGCAGGGAAACCATTAGCCACAATTGAAGCCGGCGATGTGGTGATTTTCTTTAATTACAGGAACGACCGTGCAAAAGAATTAACCGTTGTCCTGACACAAACAGATATGCCTGAGGTGGGAATGCATACTATTCCACTGGAATTCTATTGTATGACCCCTTACGATTCTACATTCAAAGGGTTGCATGTATTATTCGACAAAGACAATGTTCAGAATACATTAGGCGAATATATTTCCGGTTTGGGACTGAAACAATTGCGTATTGCCGAAACAGAAAAATTTGCTCATGTAACATTCTTCTTTTCAGGAGGTCGTGAAAGTGAGTTCAACGGAGAAGAACGGATTCTGGTACCCTCTCCAAGAGTGGCAACCTATGATCTTCAACCGGAGATGAGTGCACCTGAAGTAGCAGAGAAGCTTGTTGCTGCCCTGAACACCCAAAAATATAATTTTATCGCATTAAACTTTGCAAACTGCGATATGGTCGGTCACACCGGTGTATATCCGGCCATCCAGAAAGCTGTTATTACTATCGACAATTGTCTGAAACTGGTAGTGGAAGCAGCCATAGCCAATGATTATGAAGCAATTATTATTGCCGATCATGGTAATGCCGATCATGTTGAAAATGCAGACGGATCACCAAATACAGCCCACTCTTTAAATCCTGTCCCTTTTATTTATGTAACAGGCCGCAAGGATGCGAAAGTTGAAAATGGTATTCTGGCTGATGTAGCTCCCTCAATTTGCCAGATCCTGGGAATTGAACAGCCTAAGGAAATGACCGGAAAAGGACTTATAAAATAGGAATGAGGAGTGAGGAATGAGGAACGAGGAATAAGGAATGAGGAGTGAGGAATGAGGAATGAGGAATGAGTAATAAAGAAGAGTTTTTCCTCAAGAAACCAAATAGAAACGCTGAAAGTTAGTTCATTCAGCGTTTTTTATTTTCAAATTATTGTAATTATGAATTGTGAATTATGAATTATGAATTGATATTCATTATCTTTGTACTTTAAAAGCTGAAATTATGAAACTTAGAACAGAACTCGAGAACCGCATCCTTGTATTGGACGGGGCAATGGGTACAATGATACAACGATATAAACTCACTGAAAAAGATTATCGCGGTGAACGGTTTGCTGACTGGGGAAGCCTTGTAAAAGGGAATAATGACCTGTTAATACTGACACAACCTGATATCATTCGCTCTATTCATGCCGAATACCTGGCTGCAGGTGCTGATATTATTGAAACAAACACATTTAACGCCCAGGTGATTTCGATGGCTGACTATGGCATGGGAGATCTTGTTCGTGAGATTAATCTGGAAGGTGCCCGTTTAGCGCGGCAGGTTGCCGATGAGTTTACAGCCAGGAATCCTGATAAACCAAGATTTGTAGCCGGAGCTGTTGGTCCGACCAATAAAACAGCCTCCATGTCACCGGATGTAAATAATCCTGCTTTTCGTGCGGTTAGTTACGATGACCTTGTTTCAGCCTATAAAGAACAAATACTGGCGTTGATTGAAGGAGGAGTTGATGCACTGTTGATAGAAACTATTTTCGACACACTGAATGCAAAAGCGGCCATTTATGCAGCGGAAGAGGCCATGAAAGAACTCGGAAAAAGGGTTGAAATCATGCTTTCGGCAACCGTGGCTGATACCAGTGGACGTACCTTGTCTGGCCAGACGATCCGGGCATGCCTTGCCTCTGTCGGGCATGCCAATGTGCTTTCAATAGGTCTAAACTGTTCGTTTGGAGCCAAAGACCTTAAACCCTATCTGAATGAAGTAAGTGCACATTCTTCCTGTTTTGTAAGTGCCTATCCGAATGCCGGATTACCGAATCAGTTTGGTGAATACGATGAGACTCCCGAAACAATGGCAGTGCAGGTAAAAGAATATATTGATGAGAAGCTGGTCAATATTATAGGAGGTTGTTGCGGCACTTCACCCGATCATATAGCTGCCTATCAGGACCTGATAAAAGGTGCAGCGGTAAGGGAGAAAAAAACAAAGAGTAATAATTTAGAGTTAAGCGGGTTGGAGTTGCTGGAAATCATTAGTCTTTCCCCGGCAATATCATCCGACCTCTCCCCTAACCCCTCTCCCAAGGAGAGGGGCATAAGATCTGAGGAAAGCAAAGATGGTCTCGGTCTACTCGCTGGGAGCTATTCCCCTAACCCCTCTCCCAAGGAGAGGGGCATAAGACCTGAGGAAAGCAAAGATGGTCACGGTCAACTCGCAGGGAGCTTTTCCAGGGAAAGGGGCATAAGACCTGAGTATTATACTTCATCCGTTGAGAACTGGAAAATTTTACAACCAATTGCAAAGGAACTTAGACATAATCAAACTGAAGCAGAAAATAAACTTTGGCAAGCAGTCAGAAGAAATAGTACAGGTTATAAAATAAAAAGACAACAAGTAGTTGATGGTTATATTGCTGACTTTATTTGTATTGAAAAAAGAGTAATTATCGAAGTCGATGGAGAAATACATCTTAATTCAGAAAACAAAAAAAGAGATGAAGAAAGATCAAGAATATTAGGAACTCAGGGATACCAGATTGTTCGATTTACAAATGAAGAAGTTACTGACGATATTGTTAAAGTGGTAAATAAAATCAAATCACTTTTAGACAATAAACCTACGCCAGCACGAACTTCTTTTTCCAATGGTCCCCTCTCCCGGGGAGAGGGGGCAGGGGGAGAGGTCGAATACTCAGATCAGAAAGATGAAACTCCTTTGGTGAGGTCTCTTTTCGTCAACATCGGCGAACGTTGTAATGTAGCAGGTTCCCGTGCATTTCTGCGATTGATTAATGAAAAGAAATACGAAGAAGCCCTGAGAATTGCCCGCAAACAGGTTGATGACGGTGCTCAGGTTATTGACATCAATATGGATGATGCGATGTTGGATGCTAAAGAAGAGATGGTAACCTTCCTGCATTATCTGTCTTCCGAGCCTGAAATATCGCGGGTACCGGTGATGATTGATTCTTCAAAATGGGAAGTGATTGAAGCAGGCCTGAAATGTGTTCAGGGTAAATGCATTGTCAATTCCATTAGTCTGAAGGAAGGGGAAGAAGATTTCCTGATGAAAGCCCGTAAGATTCGCGCTTATGGTGCAGCTGCTATTATTATGGCTTTTGACGAAAAAGGCCAGGCCGACAGTTTTGAACGTAAAACACAGATATGCAAAAGGGCATACGATTTATTGGTTGACAAAGTTGGTTTTCCACCTCAGGATATTATTTTTGACCCGAATGTTCTGGCAATTGCCACAGGTATTGAAGAGCATAACAATTACGGGGTCGACTTTCTGAATGCTACCCGTTGGATTAAACAAAACCTGCCGTATGCCAAAATAAGCGGTGGAGTAAGTAACCTGTCTTTTTCATTCAGGGGGAATAATGTTGTACGTGAGGCCATTCATTCCGTATTTTTATATTATGCTATCAAAGAAGGCATGGATATGGGAATCGTAAATGCGGGCATGTTGCAGATTTACGAAGACATTGATGATGATTTACTTGAACATGTGGAAGACATTGTGCTGAACCGCCGGCCGGATGCCACAGAGCGAATGATCGAACTGGCTGAAAAAGTAAAGGATTCAGATTCTGGCGAGAAAGTGGAAAAAGTGGATGAATGGCGTTCACGTCCGTTACAGGGCCGGCTGGAATATGCATTGATAAAAGGGATCAGTGAATTTCTCGAAGAAGATTTAGCTGAAGCACTGACTCAGTATGACTCAGCGATTGAGATTATTGAAAAGCCGTTAATGAGTGGAATGAATATCGTCGGTGATTTATTCGGCGATGGGAAAATGTTCCTGCCACAGGTAGTAAAAACTGCCCGTACGATGAAAAAAGCGGTGGCTATTCTTCAACCCGTCATAGAAGCTGAGAAAGTTCCCGGGCAAAGTTCATCCGCAGGGAAGTTTTTAATTGCTACCGTAAAAGGCGATGTTCACGATATTGGAAAGAATATTGTTGCCGTCGTACTGGCCTGTAATAATTTTGAAGTAATCGACCTGGGGGTTATGGTTCCAACGGAGAAGATCATCCGGACTGCAATTGAGCAAAAAGTGGACATTGTAGGATTAAGCGGATTAATCACCCCTTCACTGGAAGAAATGACGAATGTAGCTGCTGAAATGCAGAAAGCAGGATTGACTGTTCCTTTACTGATTGGTGGTGCCACAACTTCAAAGATTCACACGGCTGTAAAGATTGCACCTAATTATAAAGGACCGGTGATTTATGTAAAAGATGCTTCGGTGAATACCCATGTAGTTGCACAACTTATGAGTGAAAAAAATCATGTAGCTTATGAGACTGAAATAGCAACAGAATACCAGGCCCTGCGTGACAAGCAAACTAAAAAACCGGATCTGTTAAGTCTTGATGAAGCAAAAAGACGCAGGCCGAATCTTTTTTAGTCTACAGAATAATTTACTCCCATTATCAATGTATTTTATGACTCATAATTCATTCAAATTATGAGTTAAGTACTAGAAAGAATAGAATTACCTATTTATTATTAAAGAATAGAACGCGGATTTTCACGAATTCAGCGGATTAAAACTGATTAATATCCTATAACGGATTTAAATACGGATTTTATTCATACAAGTATGAATGATAAAGATATAGATCTTAGACATCTTTCCGATGTATCGGAATAAAAATCCGTATTTCATCCGCTATATCTGCGTTTATTCCGACAAGTCTGAATGTACCATCAGCGTTCTATTCTTTTGAATTTAAAATGTGACATTAAATTGTTCCTATTATTTATAAATCACATGATCTTCACATTTTCACATTTATAAATCTATCCCGAAATGACTTTTACAGACTTAGGCATTAATGAAAATATTATTCAGGCACTTGTTGAAAATAACATTACCGAACCTACCGGCATTCAGCTTCAGGTAATCCCTCATATTCTCCGGCACGATACGGATTTAGTCGGTATTGCGCAGACCGGAACAGGGAAAACAGCTGCTTTTTGCTTACCGATCCTTCAGACCATTGATTCAAAACTGCCCAAAATACAAGCTCTGGTTTTGGTTCCAACACGGGAGTTGGGACAACAGGTGGCACGGGAGTTTTTCCTGTTCTCCAAGCATTTGTCACGGGTATTTGCCGAAGCAGTGTATGGTGGAGCACCTATTGAAGACCAGATACAGAAATTAAAACGTCCTACCCATGTGGTAGTGGCCACTCCGGGAAGACTGATTGATTTACTCGAACGAAGGGCGTTGAATCTGGATGATTTGAAATATCTGATACTGGATGAAGCCGATGAAATGATGAATATGGGTTTTAAAACAGAAATCGACACCATTCTGACATCCTGCAAGAAAGGCATTACCAAAATGCTTTTCACTGCAACAATGCCTGATGATGTAAAACAAATCATACGTGAATACCTGCGACCGGATTTTGTGGAAATACAAATCAATGCTGAAGAGTTTGTGAATCAAATGATCGAACACCATTATCTGATATATCCCCGGGAGGAAAAACTGGAATACCTGAAAGCCTTTTTATCTGAACGTACACATCAACGTGGAATTGCTTTTTGCAGGACAAAACTGGATGCCAAACGATTGGCAAAACAATTGGCCGGTTTTGAAGTCACAGCCGATGCCCTTCACGGAAACCTGAATCAGGAAATGCGCGATAAAGTAATGCGCGGTTTTAAGAACGGGCGAATAAACCTCTTGGTAGCAACCGACATTGCAGCACGAGGCATCGATGTCAAGGACCTGGATTATATTATCCATTATCATATGCCTGAAAAATCAGAATATTACACTCACCGGAGCGGACGTACAGCACGTGCAGGAAAATCAGGGATATCGGTATGTTTCGTGCAAAAAGATGAATTAGAAGACATAAAGACATTAGAATCGGAACTAAACATTCAGTTTACTCCGTTAACCATCAGGTTAAAACCTGAGCAACCCTCTTTGCCTGTCACCATTTATACGAATATAGGCTTTTCCCAGGGCTTTACGAAGGGAAGTCTGCGTGATTTTCTGGTAGAGGAAGCCGGACTGAATATGGATGATATCCAAAACACAGTGGTTGAAGACAACCGGTCGTATTTTGATATTCCCCGGAAATACGAAAAACAGTTGCTGCTGAATTTGAAGGGTTATAAACTCTCTCACAGAAATTTGAAGTTCACACAGGATGGTGATAACAGCAAGAGGAATATCTATTAAGTAATCATAAATATTTAACGATCTATTTGCTAATCTACAAAAGAATAAATATCAGCAACATGGCAATTATTAATTTTTCATTATTAATTATTATCAATAATATTATCCGCAGAAGCTCCTAAAACTTCAAGTAATTATTTTTTTTCTTCAGTATTATAATTCCGAAGGAATTAAATGTGAATAGCCATGTATAAAATGCATGGAAAATGATTGTTGAAAGACACCAACCACGAAGTGGTTGAATTGATAAAGCTAATATTTCTCATCATATTCAATCAAATACTTTTCAATTTATCGTTCAAATCTTAAAGCTTTATTTATTGTTATTCAACCCCTTTCGGGGTTAGGTTCATCCTCTTTTATTTTTACCATACATTTCATATATGGCTATTCACATTTAAATCCTTCGGATTTAAGAGATCGTTTTATCTTAGGACACTTTGGGGATAAACATTAGTATTATTAATTACTTAGAACATGAGGCTTTGTATTTAAAAACTTAGAACACTTAATATCTAACTGAAGAAGCTTCAGTTGGATTTTTAAGTTCAAACATCCTGACTTCCCGCAAATTTAGTTGTCAGTATTTATTTATACTATGAGAGTTTATCTGTTAAATTAATAAGGAAATAAGGTTGGGGTTTAGGGTGTTTGGTTTTCTATTAAGGGTGAAAAAATAAAAATAAGGTTTTAAAAAAAAATAATGTAAATTAAGACTTCCTGACTACACGCAAATTTAGTTGTTTTTTTTATCTCTAATACAAAGGACTTTATTCAAACCTTCTAAATAACAGAAATTACAGATAAAATACAACAAATTCAGGATATATGTAACAGTCAAATTTGTGACACAGACATTATAACTTCTTGATTTATATCACATATTCAGGAAGTCTGAATTTATCCTCATTCATTCAAAGAAATAAAACTTACAGCATTCATTATGTGTCGGAAGCTTTTTGTCCTCGAATACGATTTTTCTTTTATTTATTCACTTTAATTTACTCTCTCCACTTTCTTCAAGCTCACATAACACACATACCCGGTTGTCTGATATCCCATTTCACCAATTAAATCCATGTATCGTTTAACCTGCTGCAGGTAAGTTTTACTTTCCTTGTCACCGAATTTATAATCAATGATGGTTGCTTCATTTCCACGGATAACAACCCGATCAGGGCGGTATTGTTCCCCTGTTGGAATCAGGATAGTGGTTTCGTTCAGGACACGGACATCTTCGGCAAACCATTGTTGTGTTTCGGGTAAATTCCAGAAATGGTTGAGTTCGTTTTCCACCAGGAGGCTTTCATCATGGCTGATACGACCACTTCGCACAAGTTCGAGAATGGCATTCGGTTGATCGGATTTGTGAGTAATCTGCCGTAGAATATCGTGCATGATGATACCATAATTCAGCCGGCTATCTGTCAACTGTTGGTTTTCGAGTAAATAGTCAAGACTTTGATGACGGATTCGCAGCCTGTCGGAACTGCTGACCGAAGGATAAACGATGACCTTTTCGTTCCTTTCGTCAACAGGCTTGTCGTGATAAATGGCATGAGTAGGTTCGCCCAGTTCAAACAACTTTGTATCGTCATTGAATGAATCAGACAGTGATATTATTTCCATATCCAATCCCGGAGTTTTCACACTCATACAGGCTATTAACAAAGTAGATAAGGAATTTATTTTATCCAGACTGTCCGGTTCTTTTTTTGGAGCAGGAGCCATACAAATCAATTCATTCTTAGCCCTTGTAAATGCCACGTAGGCCACATTCAGGCTGTCGATAAACAAATGCATTTGTTCGTCGAAATAGTTTTCGGCAAAAATCGACTGGCCTAGTTTTGAGCCATATTCTATTGGTAATAAAGGCAATTCATTGAAAGGAGCCACAGCAGGTTCACACCACAGGATATTCCGCATGCGGCTGTCAAGGTCCCAGTCGCAAAAAGGAAGTATCACTATTTTAAAATCGAGCCCTTTTGATTTATGAACTGTCATAATGCGCATCGCACTTTGATTGTCGGGTGTGGAAATGCATTGTTTCACACCATTCTTATTCCACCATGTAAGGAAGCTGTTCAGATCGGCAGTCTTCCCTGTTGTGAACTTAAAAACCACATCCTGAAAAGCCTGGACAAACACTGCTTCATTATGCCATGCTCCTATTCCGAACAGGAAAATGATTTGTTCTACCATGTCGTAAAGTGAACAGTGAAGGACTTCTTTTAAAACAGAATTTTCTTCTGTTGTAAACACGGAAGAAAAGACATCTCCTTTGGTCTCTGTGTTTGAAAAACAGTCATTCAGGGCTTCGTTTTCCGATTTGTTTTTTTTACCACGGGCATATTCATAATTGACTATTGTTTGCTGTATACTGTCGGAAGGATTAACAAACAGTTGCAGAATGCCCAGTATAAAACGTACTGAAGCAGCAGCACTTATCAGTAACCCTTCGTTACCCATTATATCATAGCATATTCCGGGTCTGGCATCTGATGTGGTTTTATAGTTCAGCAGTTTATGAATGACGTCCTGTTCTTCACGATTCGTACGTACCAGTATAGCAATATCAGCCGGGCGGTATCCACGTTGCTGCATATCTTCCAGAAGGGCAGGGAGGCGGTCGAGGCTTTCAACTTTCCAGCCATCTTCATTTTCCTCACGCTCTATAAAATTCACCTGTACCCTTCCGATTCCTGCTTTGGGTGATATTTGTTGATGGATATTGGCATAGGCATGTTCAATTCTTGTTGTCAACACGTCCAATGCCGGATATAAAGGCAGAACAGGATTCAGGTTCTCGTTCAGTTTGGCTTGAAGCAGTTGAGCAGCACGGCGGAAAAATGAATTATTAAAATCAACGATATTCCTGTCACTCCGCCAATTGGTTTCTAAATTTTCTTCGTGCACCTGATCCTGACGGAAATCAGTAAGGACCTGTTCATCCAGTAGTTTCCAGTCGGAATTGCGCCAACGGTAAATACTTTGTTTCACATCACCTACCACCAGATTAAATTTGCCAGCCGACAGACTGTTGGAAATAAGCGGGTGAAAATTTTCCCATTGCAGAACAGAGGTGTCCTGAAACTCATCGATCATAAAATTGTCAATATGGATTCCTGTCTTTTCGTACACAAAAGGGGTATCGCTGTTATCTATAATTTTATTAAGCAGCATATTGGAATCGGAAATCAACATGGTATTTTGCTCGTCGGTTAGTTTCTTGATTTGCACTGCCAGATCGGACAAAATGCCCAGTGTGTTGATATGCTTCAACACCATGACCGCTGAATTATACGTCACAATATCTGTCTGAAACAACTCTGCCAGCTGAATGAAACACTGTTGAAGGCCTCCCTGGTAGGCAGTTTCAATAGCATTTTTTATGTCCTGAGGTTTCGATTTTGTATAACAGTTGCTTACATCATTCGCAAAACTGATAAACCTGTTGCTGATTTCCAGTTTCCCTTTAAGTAGTTTCTCAAATGTATTGGTAGTTTTATACGAAAAATCTTCGTGGGTGAGCCCGTTCCTGGCCATGATGTTCAATCCATCAGTTGCAGTCTTTTTCACGTTATTTTCAAAGTCTGTTTTAATCTCCCGAAGACTCTTACGGTAATTTGTCAGGAACTCGCGTTCGTGTAGTTTACGGTTGGTATCTTCAGCTTTGTGCTGATAGCTTTCCTTGAAGATTTCTTTACCGAGTTCCATGATATTGCCGCGCATGTTCCAGTTTTCCGATTGCTCAATACGATCTTCGGCATATGAAGTAAGCCATTGCAACAGTTGTTTGTTCTCCTCTTTGGACAGGTCGAGGAACAGGTTATCCACCGATTGTTCCAGTGTGGACGAATTATCCAGTTCAAGGTTATAACCGCCGTGCACGCCAATATCACGGGCAAAGGACCGGATAACCTGTTGGAAAAAGCGGTCGATAGTACTAATGGAGAATGACGAATAGTCGTGCAGGATAGTGGTGAGAATATGTTTTGCCCGTATATTAACCGCTTCTTCAGACATCCTGAATTCAGACATCAATCCGGCCCTGTAATCAGACTCTTCACCCTGTGAAAGTGCATGCAATTCTTTCAGAATGCGCGATTTCATTTCGTCGGTGGCCTTATTGGTAAACGTTACAGCCAG
>Ga0302265_1000820_pt1 | contig 19738 bp, 8 predicted proteins | sample III_Bog_E1_1_FD_194556 | JGI IMG/M metagenome (GOLD analysis project Ga0302265, IMG submission 194556) | Peat permafrost microbial communities from Stordalen Mire near Abisko, Sweden - III_Bog_E1_1 | ecosystem: Environmental > Terrestrial > Soil > Wetlands > Peat | place: Sweden: Abisko...
CGCCATCCTGCCATGCAGGGTCATTGCCGATCGATCCCACGCCGACGAAGAGATCGACATCACGCATGATTTCTGAAAACACCAGCGTCGGCACTTCATCCATGCGGAGGGGCTCGTTGGCCTCGTCTGCTCCCGGCCCAAATGCGCGCACGCGGTAGCCACCACCCCCAGCATGGGCGCTGTTCTGCGCCGCGCCGGTCCGGTAGAAGCGAACCTGGTCAGAGGCCAGTCGCAGATATGTTCCAGCTTCATTGGTGTCCTGCCCATACGTGTCGCCGACACCCTCGATCCAGAATTCCGCCCTAATCCCCCAAGGCACAAGCTCACGGCTCGCGGGAGGATACTCGTCATCCACCATCAGCCGCAACTTATTTTTCCAATGACGCGCACCGCATAGCGCATTGAACTGGTGCTGACGCAGAATATGCGCTGCGAACCGGTTGGAATAGCGCTCCGTTTGCCGCTCGGCATCGGTAACCAGATAGACCTCGCGGTGCGCCTGCTTGAAGGGCTGCACCATGCCGAGCAATTCGACGCGCCGCCGCCACGCCACAACTTCTTCAACGCTCCGACCGGCCGGATGCCACAGCCTGACTGTTGCAGTATCGGCGATGACTACTGTATCTCCCGCGAGGTCATGCGCCTGACCTTCAACCATCGTCACCGCTATGTCGTCTACGCACCAGATCAGCCGACGACCAATCGTTCCCACAATCGGATGATCGATGTACCGCTCGCGCCACACGCAGGCGGGCCAGGTCTTATGCTCAAGAAAGAGTCCGTCAATCCTCTCCTTCTGTGCCGAGATCATGGCCTGCAAATCCTTGATGTCGCCCTGCAATTCCTTCCAATCCTCGGCATGCTCCTTCTTTACAGCAGCGGGGACGGACTTCAGCGGCTTGCCCTTTCCGTCGAACCAACTCACCTCGACGTCGCTTCCTTTCACTTCCACTCGTACGCGATAGTCACCGATTTCCTCTTCGCGGAGGCCAACGCTCCCGAGCCCACAGTCCGGCACGCTGAGCTCTTCGATCTCTTCGCGCGGCAACTTCAACTCGCGTGCCGCAGTGTCGAAGGCTTTCTCGACCTCCTTCTGCGCCGTGCCGAATCTCACCCGCACCTTGAGCATCGCCAGCTGCCCCATTGACTCAGGCCCAACCATCTCCGAGAGCGCGTAGACTGCCGCATTCCCAACCTTTACTGCTCGCGGCCCCACGCCGGGCACCTTCCGGTACGCCGAAAGCGCTACTCCCGCCGCCAACCGGGCATCGCCCTCGCGCCGCTTGAGCAACGGAAGCAACCACAGGAACCCTCGAAGCGCGTTGGCGTTTTCATCCTGGATGGTATCGCCGATCCCGCGCGGATCCTTCGCGATGGTATGCGAACGGCCTCTCGCAACTCTTGGCAGCCAAGCCTCCATCGCCTGCCTAAAGCTGTCCTCGCCCAGCGCGGCTACCAGTTCACGTCCCGACTTCTGCCACTTGGCAGACGGACGCGCTCCGGTGGCGGTCAGCGCATGGCGCAGCACAGCGACCCATCTATCCTGGGCAATTTGCGGAAGCGAAGCAATATCCGCGTTTAGCGCATCGCTCCAATTCTCTCCTGGAACCAGGAAGTATTTCACCCGGTCGCCAATCCAACGTGTCAGGCGGGCAATATCGACAGGAGTGGTTCCCAGATGCGGCCCGAGGACGCGGGCCATCCGCCACAGCACCAGCACGAAGCGCTCACCTTCGGTGAGACTTCTGCCGTCGTCGGTGAGGGTTCCGACATTCTCCAGAACCCATACATCTGAATCTTCCGAGAGTTTCGCGCCGCGAGGAAAAGTGTGATGAGGACGCATCGCAAGATACAAGATCAGGTCAAAGAGATGATCTCTGTTGGAATCGAGGGGCTTTCTCCCTAACCTGCTTACGATGCCCGGAAGTGTGTTGTGGGACTTCCAGAAAGGCGGATCGCTGTAGTCCACGTTTGGCCCCATTAGTGAAGCCATGTGGCGCTCCATCGCAGCCACCATGACCTTGCTGCGTGCGGAAGGATTGAGCCCAAGAATCACTTGCCCTGCGGCGAACGCATCCAGTTCCGTTCCATACTTTACGACTTGGACCTTTTCTTCGAGCAATTTGGTCAGGAGCGCGTGTTCGGATGCCAGCGGAGAACTAGTGGGCATCGCGTACCGGTCCGGTCCGCACAGAGTTGTCTCGGCAGACGAATCCGTCGGAAACATCCCAAGCTTGATCTTCAGAGGTAGCAACACAAGCGGATCGCCAGCGGTGGAAGGAACTGGAGCCGCTTTCGGGTCTCCTTGCTCGTCCTCGCCATCTTGCTGCGGGAGCGAGGCGCACAATTGGTCCACTGCCGTTGCAAGGCGTTTGGCATCGTTGCTGTAGTCCTGGCGCAACGAGGTCGCGAAGCGCCCTGCCGCCGCTCCAAGCTCTGCATCGATCTCGTGTGTCGCTGCGTAGCGCTCGAGAGACTTCGTAGCGTAACCGAGAGGTAGGCCGTACGAACGTCCCCGCTGCGTCAGCCATTCAAGAAGCTGGAGAAGATCTGTGCGATCGAGCGGCAAACTCCGCCTCAGCAACGCCGCGATGACCGCGATCGTTTTATTTTCGCCCCCCCGAGCCTCTGGCCATCCGACAACCTGGGTAAGATTTGTCCCCTGTCCATCGCGCACACCGCGTTCGCGTAGCGTCTCGGTGGTGGTATGCCAGAATCTTGCCTGCACCAAAGCTGCCTGAACGAGCAGGCGGCCACGCTCAGGAGAACTCGCCAACAAGTCGCGCCCACTTGGTGAATCCTTCAACTCGACATCTTCGTAATAGCGACCGACCGGAAGGCTGGCGACGGCCTCTCGCACCCAGCGGCTGACCAAAGCATGTTCGGCCGCAAGAGGATCGTCGGGTGAAAACGAAAAGTTAAGCGGCACGTCCGTACTTGGCAAACCTATCCCCCCACCAGCGGAGTCAGCTTAATGAAGCTGACCTTAGTTTGTGGCCCAACCACAATCGTCTCGTCAAGAGTCTCCGCCTGCCGGTCGTCAACTATTAAGAAATAGGCGTTTGTGGCGAATCCCTCTATCGCCAAAGCGAACTGCGCTTCCCAATCGAGCGGTCGATGCGCCTTCAGCTTGCTGCCGTTCAGCGTGCGTTCTGTATCCTCAGGTTCCACAAGCCCGTGAAAGATGAGCTTGTCTTGTTGGCGGTTAAACTCTCGGACCTCGTGATGTACGCGCTCGCGTATCAACTCCCGTACCGTAACGCACTCGCTCAGGAACTCAAGCGACAACTCATACAAACTTTGACCTGAAATCGTCTCATCGCGAACGCAGACCTGCATTTGGGCACCTCGCGCAAATTCTGGCAGCGCCGGACACTTGCCAACAAAGGCCCAAGTCCGCCGTCGGACCCGATGTCTTAGAGCCTGTTTCCCTGCGGCCAGCATCGGAGTGGTTAACCCGGCATTCTGGTAGCGGATACGGCTCCGTTTCGCTACTACTCCCACACGCCAAGCGGTCCCGTGGACAAGGTGAACTTCGATACGACTCCAAGAGTCGTGGCAGGGATAGGCTGACTTCCCGAGAAGTCGCGAACAAACTGCCGTCGGCCAGCTTTTGCTCATTGCGGTTTTCGAATGGCGCAAGCCGAATTCTGTCCGGACTACGGTCAGTTCCGCCAGTAACCAATCGTTCATTGTCCCAGTGTCGGGGGCAACTCTGGGGGCAACTCTTGCCGAAGGCTCCCCAGCGAACTCGCAAGATCCTGCATATTGCGCCCATTTTTCGCGAATTCAGCGCCGGCATTGTGCAATTGAGACGGATATGCGGTAGCGTCTCTGGCCACCACTTTTCCGCCCTTCAATCCATCCCCTCGAATCAGGAAACGCCCAGAATAGAGCGCGCCCCAGCCCGAGCCCGAATCAGAAAGTGAATCGGGAGCCGAACTGGAACTGACGCGGAGAGTTTACGGTGCTTGTGATAAGTCCAAAGACCGCTGCCACCGAAGGATCGGCTTGTACTCCGGTGATGCTGGGGACGCCGGGCATTCCAAGCTGCGCGCGATTGCCCACGTTGTATGCAGCAATGTCGAAACGAAGGTCTCTTTCTCCGCCGAGTGAAAAATGCTTGTAGGCGGATAGATCAAAGTCCTGGGCCCCCATGGTACGCACGTGGTCTAGGTAAGCAGGCGCGGTTCCCGCAACAAAGGAGCTCGCGGGCATGGCGAAGCAGGAATAGTTGAACCAGGTGGCCGCGGTGTGCGGTGCTCCCTTGGATGGGTCGCAGGTCATATCCGGGCGTTGATTGAAATACTGAGTGGCAGCGCCAACGGTTGGCGAAGCAATAGGAACGCCGGTGCTGAGATACGCGATGGCGTTGGCCGTCCAACCACCCAGAAAGGCGTTGCCCACTCCGTTCAGGCCTACAGCCCGGCCATGACCGAAGGGCAGATCGTAGGAAACGTCGCCAGTGAATTGATACTTCACATCCTGCGGGCTCACGGAATGTTCCAGGCTAAGATTCTTTTGATCCTGCGGTGCGCCAAGATGGGAGCCGACAAAGCCCAGCGGCGGGTTGGCGTCATCCGTTATAAGCTTCGCCCAGGTGAAGGCGGCCAGCGCCGTAAAGTGCTTCGTCAACCTCTTCTGCAATTTGGTCTGCAGCGAGCTGTATTCGGAATCGCCGCCCGGATAGCCATGGACGTTGATGCCGTTGCCCGCGCCGTAGCTGCCGTCTCCGAATTGCGGATATTGCTGCACCGAAACCCACAGCGGAACCGTGGAAGAGCCATAGTTGGCGTTGGTGGCAGGCTGGATGTTCGCCCATTGATTAGGCACCGTTGAATTGAGCAAGTCCGACTGATACTTGCCGATAGTTGCCAGGTCGAGTTGGTTAATATCGAAACTGCCAAGCGGCAGAAACAGCCCGCGGCTTCCAACGTACCCTGCGCTCACCACCACCTGGTGAGGTAACTCATATTCCAGCCCGAAGTTGAAGTTATAGATGGTGGGCGTGCGCTGAGACTGCAGCATGGTGTTAAGAGAGGTGCCCAGGTTGTTCGCAAGTCCAGAAGGATTGTGGAGCAACGGCACAAGACCGTTGGGAAACGGGTTGTTGAGCGGAGTCAGCATGACGGTGTTGCCTGAGTCGCCACAGACCTGAAAGTTGTTACAGTCGTACGCAATCGTGTTCTGGTCCTGGTTATAGGCCGTCGCATTCCAAATGTTGCTGGTGGAGTAGCCATCGCTATCGAGGCCTGCGCTGCCGACCGTATGTGGGCTCGGACCAAAGTAGAAACCGCCTCCACCGCGAGCCACAAAGTGCGCAACGGGCTGCCACGAGAACCCGAGACGAGGACCAAAGTTGGTGAGGTTGGTATTGAATGGCGTGCGATGAGAACCATCTGTGTAAATTTCAGCTCCGGTATAGGGAACACCCTCGACGGTGCTGCTCAAATTTGGATTGAAATACTCCAGCCGATTGTGCCGCTCCGTCTTGCCACCAAAGATATCCCAGCGCAACCCGGCAGTAATGGTGAGTGTGGTGCTCGGCCTGAAAGTATCTTCAACAAAGGCTGCGTTGTATGGGTTCGATTCAGCCGCAAACAAATCCTGGGTGAAGCTGGGGTATCCGCCGGATTCGGTTCCAGGTTCGGTTCCCATGCCGAACAGGGCCGATGCAAAGTCGCTGCCGCCGATGGCCGAGCCAATGGTCTGATCGGTTGCTGAAATGTCGAAGGCATATGCGCCGGAAGCAGCAGGGGGCTGGCCGACATTCAGGAAGCGCTTCATATATTCGTAGCCGAATGAGAGTTCGTGCTTGCCGAGCAGCTTCGTCATGCTAACGTCAACATCGCTGTTTTCACTTGCGAACTGAAACGTGTTGTAGTCCGCAGTGCCGCCTACGCCGCTGCCAGAATCGTTGAACAGCATGAAGGGTAACAGCTTGAAGATCTCCTGCGATGCCAGGGAAGATGGGAAGCCGAGAGATGTTATATCCGTACCAACCTGCGAAGGATCGCCGCCTTGGTTCTCGTAGTGCCGGGTGAAGGAGTACCGCAGTTGCAATACTGTATTGGCATTCAGAGTCAGGTCGTCGGCCAGCAGAAAGTTCCGGGCATTCGTGACGTTCTGCGCGTAGTTCAGATCCCACATATTTCCAAAAGCGTTGAAGGTTGAATTGAAAAGCCGGTCAAAGGAGAAACGGCCGAATATGCGCTGCTTCTCACTTTTGAGCCAGTCCATGCGAACGTCGAATCGTTGCGCAGTTGTTGGATCAAGTCCCGGCTTGAAATAGTTGTAGGTAACGTCATCGGATTGCTGGTCGCAAGGTACGCCGGGCACGTTGCTTACATTGCAGGTGGGCATCTCAGATAGAAACTTCAGCGCAATGGGATTGGGACTGGCGATCTTGTTGCCGGCTACAGGCTGGCGTGTCCCCGCAAGAGGGCCGCTGGCAATATCGGGCTGCGTTGGGTCGTAGATGGTAAAGCCATCGGCTGAAAAGTCGCCCGTACGCTCCGCGCTGGTCGGAACCGTGAAGTAGTTTGACCCGTCGAAAGATTCCTGTTGCGTTGCTTCGTAGTCCGCGAAGAAGAAAAGCTTGTTGTGCAGAATGGGACCGCCGAATGCACCGCCTTCCTGATAGCGATGGAATGATGGCGACGTATTGGGCGTTCCCGCATTAATCTGGCTCTGCTTATTGAAGTATTCATTGGCCGCAAGAACATCGGGACGGAAGACGCCGAACGCATCCCCGTGAAACTGGTTGGTACCGGACTTGGTCACCAGGCTGATCACGCCGGCACCGCCGCTTTGGTAAGAAGCGGGCGTATTCTGCGTCTCGACACGGGTTTCTTCCACCCCGTCTTCTGGAATTTCGAGCGCGGGAATGATTGCTCCCGCGTTGTTTTCAGCAATGCCGATCGGGCTCCCATCCACCATGTAATAGACCGAGCCCACAATGGCGCCGTTGATGGTGTATGACGAGACATCCACACCCGGGCGACCACTCGAGATGTTTTCGATGGCAAACGAACTGGACGAGTTGGGCGCGCCGTTTGCAGGCGTAACGCCCGGGCTCAACTGCACCAGGTCGAACACATTGCGTGTGAGCAGTGGAACTCGGTCAATGGTTTCTGCAGTAATGAGTTGGCCAACAGTAGAGTTGCTGGGCTCCACCAGGTCGACTGCCGCGTTAACGGTGACAACCTCGGAGGTTGCGCCGACGCGCAATGCGATGTTGACCACGGTCATCTGGTCGACGGTCACGGTGATGTTGTTCTGGGCTGTCGTTTCAAAGCCTTTGTGACTAGCGGTGATCTGGTATTGCCCGGGATTAAGCGAAACAAATGTATATAGCCCTGCCGCAGTGGCCTCGGCATGCTCAGTCAATCCGGTGTCGTGATTGGTAAGCGTCACGCTGGCGCCGGGAACCACTGCGCCACCGGGATCGGTGACCGTTCCGTTAATGCTCCCGCGTCCGGCCTGCGCCCGCGCAGTGGTTGCGGCGAACAGTAGATACAGCGAACAACACAGGGAGAAACGGAGAAGAGCGGAAGGTGAAATCTTGATCATTTTGGCCACCTCTCAATGAATTTGTTGACATTCAAACGTTTGAATAGTAGAAAGCCAATGTAGGATCAATCGAGTCGGCTGTCAAGGGAAAAATCTGATTTATCGATTTAGGTCCGCCTTGGCGCCCCATGTGTTGTAGTGGCGAGCATCGGCGAGCCCTGCAAAATTCACGCGATGAGAACTGAGAGGTAACAAGTTGGCCCAGCGCAAATCCGGACACGTAACGCTGATGGATGTGGCGCGCGCATGCGGCTTCTCAGTGTCGACGGTGTCGATCGTGCTGAGCGAGGCGCCCCTGTCTCAGAACGTTGCCGAGAAGACGCGGCAGGATATTCGCGCCATGGCGCAGAAGCTCGGATATCATCCGGACGCATTCGCGCGGTCGCTGCGCCGTCGTCGCAGCCAAACCATTGGCGTGCTGGCTTATGACCTTTCCGATCCGTATTGCATACCCATCGTCCGAGGCATCCAGGAAGGATTGCGGCCAGCCAGCTATCTGCCGCTGCTGATGGATGCGCAGACGCAGCGCGGACTCTTCGACAGTTACCTCGAGATGACGCTGGAGCGACGCGCGGAAGGCGTCATCGTAATTGCAAGTTGGGTGTTCGATGAAACCAACCTGCTGAGCGATATTCAGAAGAACAACGTGCCGATCGTGATTGTGGGCCGCGATTTGACTGAGCGCAAAGTCAGCTCGATTCTTGTGGACAACGAGACGGGCGGGACTTTGGCGATGCGCCATCTATATGAATTGGGCCATAGAAAGATTGCCGTGATCCGCGGACCTGAAGAGATGTTTGACAGTGAGCCGCGCTGGGCGGGCGTGCAGAGTGAGGCGCAAGCAGTTGGCTTGAAGATCGATCCGCGGCTGGTCTTCCAGTTACCGAATCTTGTCGATCCCACATCGGGTTTTGAAGGCGGACTGGATTGCGCGAGGCGGCTGCTTGCCAGCGGGCGCGCCTTCACCGCAGTGTTGGCCTTTGACGATTTGACGGCGCTGGGCGTAGTGCGCGGGTTGCTGGGCGCCGGTGTGCGCGTGCCGCAGGACTGCTCAGTTTTGGGATTTGACGACGTATTGCCCGCTTCCGTGGCGACGCCCGCCATTACGACGATCCGCCAGCCACTCAAGGAGATGGGATGGTTGTCCGCGCAGTGGGTGGTGGATGCAATAGAGGCGCGCGAGCAGCGAAGGGAACCGATCGCGCGTTTGCATCGGGCGCAGCCTGAATTGGTTGTACGCATGTCATCGATAGCGCCGGCTAAGCGTGCAAAGTCGGCGCGGGCCAGGGCTTGAAGCAGATTTCGCAAGTGGAAGACTTTAGCTGTTACACGGGGCTGTACCACGGGAAGAGGGATTGCCGATGCTCATACTGAAACGAATCCTGTTTTGTTATTTGACAATGACGTCCATGGCGAGCGCGTTGTTTGCTGGAACCGTGACGCCACTCCGTGAAGGCTGGCAGTTGCAATCCGCTTGCAAGCTTCAGGCCACCGGAGATGCGATTGCGACCGATGCGTTCAAGCCGGATGGCTGGCTGAAGACAACGGTTCCCAGCACGGTATTGGCTGCGCAGGCTGCTGCGGGCGCGGTTCCCGATCCCTATTACGGCTTGAACCTGCGTACGATTCCGGGAACGACATACGCGATTGGCGAGATCTTTGCGAACAAGCCGATGGATCCAGATAGCCCCTATCACTGCGGTTGGTGGTATCGCACGCAGTTCACAGCGCCGACAACCATGCACGCAGGCGAGCGCCAATGGCTGCATTTCGGCGGGATTAACTACCGCGGCGAAGTGTGGCTGAATGGACAAAAAATAGCGGACTCAACCAAGGTTGCAGGCGCGTACCGCACTTACGACTTCGATGTTACGGATGCCTTGAAGCCGGGCAAGCTGAATGTGCTGGCAGTCGAGACGTTTGCTCCGACGGAAAAAGATCTGGGCATCAATTGGGTCGATTGGAATCCTTGTCCGCCGGATAAGGATATGGGCTTGTGGGGCGCTGTGGACCTGGTTAGTACAGGCACCGTGACGCTGGGCTCGCCGATGGCGGTGACGCACTTTACTGACTCGTCATTGACCACTGCGGAGTTGACCGTTTACGCGGAGCTTCACAACTCGAGCGATCGCCCTGTGAAGGGTGTCGTCGGGGGTTCTGCGGCCGGCGTGAAGCTTGAGCAGCCCGTGGAGCTTGCCGCGCATGAAGACCGTACGGTGATATTTACTCCCGAACAGTTTGCGCAACTGAAGCTTCGCAATCCAAAGCCGTGGTGGCCACGCCAGATGGGCGAGCCGCACCTGGAACGCCTGACAATGAGCTTCCACGAACAAGGGGAAGTGACAGACGAACTGAGTGTTGACTTCGGCATTCGTGAGATCACCTCTGAACTCACGCCTACTGGGGCGCGGCTGTTCAGCATAAATGGAAAGCCGATTCTGATTCGCGGCGCCGGCTGGTCACAGGACATGTTACTGCGTACCGATGCGCATCGGTTGCGCGACCAGTTTCATCTGGTCGAAGACATGAACCTCAACACCATTCGTCTCGAGGGCAAACTGGAGACCGAAGAGTTTTTCCACCTGGCCGATGAGGATGGAATTCTGGTGATGCTCGGATGGTGCTGCTGCGACCACTGGGAACACTGGAAAGATTGGACGGCGGAAGACCTGACCATTGCAACCGCATCGCTGCGATCCCAAATGCTGCGCCTGCGTCACCACGCAAGCGTGCTGGTGTGGCTCAACGGCAGTGACAACGCGCCGCCCGCAAATGTGGAGCGCGCCTACCTCGACGTCGAAGCCGACACGCACTGGCCCAATCCAATTCTTTCTGCTGCGTCATCGCAGACCACACCGGGCGGTGGGTTGAACGGCGTAAAGATGACCGGGCCCTACGATTACGTCGCACCCAGCTACTGGTACGTAGATAAGCAGAATGGCGGGGCATACGGATTCAACACGGAGACGAGCCCGGGGCCTGCGATTCCGTCGCTGGCAAGCCGGCAGAAGTTTCTTCCCGATCCCCAAGCATGGCCACCCACAGCAACATGGAGCTACCACTTCGGCAGCGGTGAATTCGCAAATCTGAAGGTGATGGATTCAGCGATGGCTGCAGTGTATGCCAAGCCGCAATCGGCTGCGGACTACGAACGCATTTCATCGGCCATGGAGTATGACTCCGAGCGCGCAATGTACGAGGCATACAGTAGGAATAAGTATGTATCGACAGGCGTAATTCAGTGGATGTTGAACAACGCCTGGCCTTCCATGATCTGGCACCTTTACGACTACTATCTCGAAGCAGGCGCCGGCTACTTCGGAACCAAAAAGGCATGCGAACCGTTGCATATTCAGTACTCGTATGACGACCGATCGGTTGTGGTCGTGAACAGCACCTACGATCGCGTCACCGGGCTGCATGCAAGCGCGCATGTGCATAATGTGGCATGGAAGGAGCTATACACAGAAGAGGCGTCAGTGGATGCGGGAGTAGACAGTTCGCAAATTGTGTTTTCGCTTCCTGAGAGCCTGTACACCGATGCAGAGCGGACCTTCTTCATCGACCTGACTTTGACTGACCGAGCTGGCAAGGTAGTCAGCCGCAACTTCTATTGGGTGCCCGGCACGCTGACCACATTTGACTTCCCGAAGACCGACTACACACATACGCCCGCATCGCGGCACGAGGATTTGACCGCACTCGCAAACTTACCGGCCGCAAAGCTGGTTGCGCGTGCGGAGATGACGAAGACCGCACGCGGCAGAGAAGTCCGTGTGGAACTTGAGAACCCCAGCACAGCGCTGGCGTTCCAGGTAAGTACGGCGATGCGCACCAAAACAGGCGGACTGATTGCGCCCGTCATCTGGTCCGACAACTGGATCGCGCTTATTCCTGGCGAGAAGCGTGAACTGACAGCCATCCTGCCCGACGATGCGGCAGATACGCCGGTAGTCGAGATCGGCAGTTGGAATGCAGGGTCGCAAACAGTTGCGATTGTGGCGCACTAAAACTTCCAGACCTGAGGACACGTATGGCAGACGCGCAGGCAAACTCGCAACCAAAACCCGCCAGCCTGAATCGCACGCTTGGCCTTTGGAACCTGATCATCATCGGCATGGTCATCATTCAGCCGACGGCGCCCATGGGCATCTACGGCGTCATCAGCAACAAGGCGCATGGGCACGTAGTGACCGCGATTCTGATCGCGATGGTGGCCATGCTGTTCACCGCCATCAGCTATGGACGCATGGCGAGAATCTATCCCAGCGCAGGGTCCGCTTATACATACGTCGGCCAGGAAATGCATTCCGCACTTGGCTACGTGGTCGGTTGGGGCATGGTAATGGATTACCTGATCAACCCCCTCATCTGCACAGCGTTCTGCGCGCAGGCAGCGATGAATATCCTGCCCGGCCTCTCGTTTTATGTGTGGATCGTATTCTTCGCAGCGTTCTTTACATGGACCAACCTTCGCGGTATCAAGACGTCAGCGCGTATGAATGAGGCGCTGTGCGCGGGCATGGTCGTTGTGGTAGCGCTGTTCCTTGCTGCGGTAGTGCGTGCGGTGTGGGGCGTGCAACACGATCCGGGATACTTCACGCATCCCTTCTACGAGGCAGGCAGCTTTCATCCTTCCAGCATCTTTGCCGGCACGTCCGTAGCGGTGCTTACATATATCGGCTTTGACGCGGTCTCAACGTTTTCTGAAGAGGTGGAGAACCCGCGCCGCAACATCATGCTGGCCACGGTGCTGGTATGCCTGATCACTGGAGTATTGTCCGGTGTGGAAGTCTATGCGGCGCAACTCATCTGGGGATCGAAGGAATTCACCGGCGACGATGTTGTTTCAGCCTTCGCAATCATTTCGCGCCAAGCTGGCGGCGCGATCCTGTTTCAAATCGTCAACTTCACACTTCTGGTTGCCAACATGGGTTCCGGTATGGGATCGCAACTTGCAGCCGGACGATTGCTCTACGGCATGGGCCGCGGGAACGCTCTACCCAAGTCGTTCTTTGGAGCCATCGAGCCGAAGCGTCGAATCCCACGCAACAACATTATCGCTGTCGGCGGATTCGCGCTCGTCGGCGCCGGACTGCTCCAGTTCTTCAGTGACAAGCTTGGCGGAGGCGCATACGAAATCGGCGCGGAGTGCCTCAACTTCGGCGCGTTCGTTGCCTTCATGGGCGTGAATGCGGCAGCATTTGTACATCACCTCCGCGGAGAGAAGAGCGGCAACGTTGGCGCGTACATTGTTCCGGCCCTGGGCTTCCTCATCTGCGGATTCATCTGGGTGCATCTCAGCCAACCTGCGTTGGTGCTGGGCGCTGTTTGGATGATTGCAGGCATTGCCTACGGAGCGGTACGCACGCGCGGATTTCGGTCCGAACTGGTGACGTTCGAAGTACCTTCCGACGTAGCTTAAGGATCCAATCATGGCCACGGATTAAACCTGCGCAACGTGACCCCGGAATTCATCAAGGCCTCCAACCTCGATGAATTCCGGGCGCCACGTCAGGGTGCGCTGGAACATCCGCATCGCTACTGTTCCGTATAAACGTAGTCGTTGAACTGCCACACTCCGTTGATCTTTGAGTACAACCTTGCGTAAACCTTCACTCCGTTTGCGGGCAGGCTGGGCACGTTCGCGGAAGTTGCCCCGCCCTTGTAAAGGAACAGGTCGCTCGCTCCAGGCGATACGGCACTCAGGTTGAGTTGGTAGAGACTAACCCCAGTGCCGGCGCTCCACTGGAAAGCCACATTGCTCGTGCCCAGCAAGGTGCTCAACCCCGGCGTGGGCGATGTTAGCATTGCCGGCGTCGGCGTACCGCTCTCGGTATAGACGTAGTCGTTATACTGCCAGGAACCGTGGATCTTTGAATAGAGCCTTGCATATACAGTTACTGCGTTATCGGGCAGGCTGGACACGTTCGCGGAAGTTGCCGCACCCTTGTAGAAGAACAGGTCGCTTGAGCCAGGGGCTGTCGTGCCGAGGTTGAGCTGGTACAGGGTGACTGCGGTCCCGGTAGACCACTGGAATTCCACACTGCTCGTGCCCAGCAAAGTGCTTGAGCCAGGAGTGGGAGATGTCAAGGCAGCCGGAGTCGGTATGCCGCTTTCGGTATAGACGTAGTCGTTATACTGCCAGGCTCCGTTGATCCTTGAATAGAGCCTTGCGTAAACCGTTACGGCGTTTGAGGGCAGGCTGGGCACATTTGCAGAAGTTGCCGCGCCTTTGTATAGCAGCAGCTCACTTCCACCCGGCGCAATTGCGCTCAGGTTAAGCTGGTACAGGCTCACTCCGGTTCCGGCATTCCATTGGAAGGTCACATTGCTGGTGGCGAGCACAGTGCTCACTCCCGGCGTGGGAGAAGTGAGCGCAGCCGGTACGGGTGTCCCCGACTCCAGGTAGGTATAGTCGAGGTATTGCCAGCCGCCATTGATATATGAATACAGCCTTGCATAGACGGTAATCCCGTTGGACGGCAGCGAGGCCACGGTTACGGAAGTCGTCGTGACGTGGCCCGACGTATAAACATTGCTCGATCCTGGTCCGGTAGTCCCAAGATAAAGGTCGTACGACGAGACCCCGGTGCCGGTAGTCCAGTTGAAGGTCGCATTGGTTCCCAGCACAGTACCCACGTTCGGTGTGGGATTCGTGAGCACGGCCAGGCTTTGTGTGGCAGTGCCCTGCAGTTGAACGCTTTGGGTTGCGTAATTCGGCGCGACTGCGTTCAGGCTGTTATCCGTTAGCGTGAGCGCTCCGGAAATGTTTCCGGCGGATACCGGCGTAAAGCTCACCGGCAGCACACAAGATGCGCCAACTGCCAGTGTCCCCGGCTGAGAAGAGCCGGCGGAGACAACCGGGCATTCCGATGGGTCGCCACTTACAAGATTGAAATTCGTTCCGATACTTGGATCGTTGCCTGAAATTGGAATCGGGAAGGAAAGCGCAGCGTTCCCATCGTTCGCAAGCGTCACCATTTTGGGGCTATCGGCACTGGTTGTTCCTACGGCGGTGCTGGCGAAATTCAAAGCTGGCGCATCGACACGGTCGATCTTTTTTACCGTACCGGAACCATACTCGGAGAAATAGAGATTTCCGCTGCCATCCAACGCAACAGCGTATGGACTGGCGAGGCCGCTTGCAAGGGTAGTGCGCGCCCCGCCGGGTGCAACCTCCACCAGCTCTCCACTTCCGTACACGGCGACATACACATTACCGGCCGCATCCACGGCCACGCCCGATGGGCCTCCTAATCCGGAGATCGTCGATTGCGTTCCAGATGGCGCGACAACATAAACATTCCCAGCGGCGTAATCGGCAATGTACACATTCCCGCCTGCATCCACGGCGAGGCCTCGCGGCGCATTCAATCCAGTACCTACGCTTGTCTGTATCCCGGCCGGCGTCACCTTCATGACCTTGCCCAAATTTGGTTCGCTGATGTAAAGATTCCCAGCCCCATCAATCGCTAGATCGTTCGGGTTCGTCAGGCCGCTGATGTTCAAATTGGTTTGAGCACCTGTTACTTTTGCAATTTCATAAACAGAGCCACTATCGGCGACAAAGATATTCCCTGCGCCATCCTCTGCCACACCAGTGGGATTTACAAAGCCGCTGCCAACCTGCGATTGCCCTCCTCCCGGCGCGTTCAGCAGAACATCCTTTGTTCCGGAGTTGGCGACAATGATATTGCCAGAGGCGTCCACCGTCACGCCAAGAGGTGCATCCATTCCGGTGATCAACGGGGCCGGTGAGCCGCCATCAAATCCCACCAAAGGCGACACCCCCGTGCCCTGCACGTAGCCGGTGGCGAATGGGGTCCCGCTGCCATCGCTGAGAACTACCGCGCCCGCTCTTGTACCAGGAGCAGCCGGCGTCAGGGACACGTCAACATTGCAGGCGTAACCGACGGGGTAGGTCTGGTTCGAATAGCAGGTTCCCAAATAGGAATCGGTAAACTCGGTGTTCGGCACGCCGTCTGTATCTATCGAATAACTTCCCAAGGTACCTGCAGTGTCGAACGTAAAGTACATCGAGACAGGGTAAGCGGTTGTCCCAACGGGCACCTGGCCGAAGTTCGCGCCAGACATCGACTCCTCAATCAGGTTGAAGGTGTAAAGGTCGTCGAAGAAGAGGTCGCCGTTCGCATCGACAGCGAGCCCCGCCGCATCGAAATATCCGTAGGGTGTCGGAATGGCGTTATCGTCGGTCGGAATGTAGCTGGAGGTGAAACCGCCGCTCCCGTTTGGTGTCAGCTTGACGATGGATCCTGGATATCCAGCTATGTAAAGGTTGTTTTGGGAATCCACAGCCATCGCACCGCCGCCGCTATAAATCTGCATTGTGGTGTAGCCTCCGCCTGCCAGCGGCGTGTCCTCAAATATCTCATTCTCCCATCCGTCGTTGAGAAAGAGGTCGCCATTTCCGTCGACCGCGATTCCGTAGATGTGGCTGGTCGGGGCAGGAAGAAAGCTCTGGGTATAGACGCCCCCCGATAACGTCTCTTTGAAAATCGAGCCAACAAAACTGTTGTTGGTTTCGGTACCGTACACATTGCCCTGCTTATCCACCGCAACGGAAACTGCGTCATACAGTCCGCTGCCGATGGTCGATTGGGTATACCCGCCGCTTCCATTCGGAGTTTCCTTGAAGAGGGTGGTAGCAAAGATATCCGTGATGTATACGTTCCCGCTTGCATCCACCGCAACGCCGTAGGGTTGACTGAACCCCGTGCCGACCGTGCTTTGAATCAATCCGCCATTGGACGGCGTGAGCTTCACTACCCGGTGATTGTAGGCATCGGCGACATAGATATTTTCGTTCGCATCCACTGCGACGGACTGGGGCCAGTCCAGAGCGCTGGACAAATTGAGGACGATTTGTGTCTGGCTCAAATGCGCAGTCTGCGCCGAAGCGGAGAAGGTGCAAACTGCTCCGGACGCAAGAAGCATTGTTGCAAGTGGAACCAGCCGCGCCGCGGCGATGCAGCATTTTGAAACGAACGACACGGTAAGAGCACGCGCCGCCGTCAGCAAACCAGAACTCGCGGAAGCAGATAAACGCTGGGTGAAAATCATGACACTCCTCTGGACCCCAGCGATCTTTTCACCTCCGCGGGGACGCACTAATCTGTTGTCCAGAGAGCGCTGCGATTGTGACCGAGCGGCGTCAGATTTTTTGCGTTGTACATCTGATAAACAGGCGTCCGGACGAGATCCGCAACACGTCGAAGACGCGAACTCAGCATACTTTTATCGCAGCGTCAGGCTAGCCGGCGGACCGCCGGTAGAATGCAGAGCACTACTCCCAGGCACCCGACCCAACAAAGCCCGACCAATACCACGGATGCGTGCTCTTGCCAGCGGCGCGCCGTTCGAGCAGAAGCTTCCGCGATGCATTCCACACCGCATCCGCTGTTGTCGCATGACGGCCCATTCGCTCGGTATACATCTCATGCATGAAGTCTCGCGTCGTGGTGTCGTCCACCGGCCACAGCGCCATCACCACGCTGCGCGCGCCAGCCACACGAAATGCCCGCTCAAGGCCCAGTACACCCTCGCCGTCGTGCAATTCTCCGTTGCCCGTGTTACAGGCAGAAAGCACTGCCCAATCCAATCCATTCAAATCGAGAGAAGCAATCTGCTGCGCAGTCAGAAGGGCCGACTCGTGCCCCTGGTTGGCGCCTGCGAATACCAGCCCCGAATGCAGCAATGGATTGCCGTCCCCGCAACTCTTGTCGAGCAGAAACGCGTGCGTTGCCACGTGCAAAACCCGGCTGCGCGGCGCTTCCTCCAAAAACCTCGTTCGCGTCGCATCGCCGCCAACAATCAATGCCGAAGGTTCGCTCTTGTTCCAATGTTTCCAGGTTGACGCAACGTCGTTGATCTCCTCGGCGGTCCCAGGCAACGGATGGAATTCCAGCTTGCGAAACTCATCGCAGGAGATATCGCCATCGCGCAAAGGCGATGCGGGAAGTGTATTGGCGGCCAGATCGAAACGGGGGCTGCCAATCGCCACTAACCCAGCTTTCGTCGAAGGGTTTTCTGTAGAAACCAAATCGCGCTCGCTTGAGAGGATATGAATCACAGGCGCGTGTTCAATCAGGTACCCGTTGCCTTCAGGAAGGCTGCCGAAGGGAATCAGATTCAGCATGCCATCCGGAACAACAAGAGCCAGCTTGGCGTTCACCAATTCGGGCCGCAGCTTATCCCAGATTCGCTTGCGAAGCTCCGCGCCGGCTTCGCGATACGCTCGCTCGTTTCGCACGCTGCCGACACCTCCTCCGCCTGCTTCATCGGTGGCGCTCGCCCGCATGCGGGTTACAAGATCCTCAATAGTCTTTGCGTCCCCCAGGTCAAATACACCAATGCGGTCTGAGTCCGGATGAAGGACAAAGGCCAGAAACGAAGGAATGTCTTTCCGCCCAGGATCCACTGCCTCAACCGCACGACGCATGAACTCCACATACGAGATCAGAACTGAGCGGGCAGGCAGACCGCGCCGCATCTCCTCCAGCCGCACCGCCGTTGCCCGATTGTCGCTGCGGAATGACGCGCTTCGTTCAGCCAGTGTCCGCTCAATCTTCTCCATTCGTTCTGTGGCCTGGCTCATCGCTTCAGTCGCGCCGGTCTTCCCCTGTGCGGTCTTTTCCAAACCCAGCAAATCGGCCCGCGCCTGGTTCAGGTCCGCAAGCAAATGCGCTATCTCCGGATCGTTGTTCGCATTCAGATTCTTCTGCCGCCGCGCCATCTCGTCGGCAACCAGCGCCCGCGAACGCACCACCTCTTGGTAAATCTCGGCCGACGCCATCTCCGGGTGGCGCGCGAGCACCGACAGCGCTGTACCCAACCCGTGCGAACGAATCCGCTCATAAGCCAATGCCTGCCGTTCAGGCAGAGTGCGAGCCTGAAGCACAAAGCTCTCGCGCCCCATCCTCTCAGCCAATAGTCCCTCGTCAATCGCTCGCGTGAGGCTCCCGCCAGCGGCGAGTGAACGTGAGAAATCAGCATGCGTGTTTGCCTGCGTGTCAATCGTATCGCTCTTATTGGTGAGGGCCGTTTCATAAGTCTTCCATGCCAATGCAAACTGGCCCGTTCGGCTATAAACACTGGCCAGGTTCGCAGTAATGGAGAGAACCCGCGGGCTGTCCGGCCCAAAGTCCTTGCTGGCTCGTTCAATTGCCCGATTCAAATGAACAATGGCATTGGGAAAATCATCGAGACGCATAAAGTGCGTGGCAGCATTATTCTCCATAATTCCAATGATCGGGTCGTCGGGACGCGCGCGCAGACCCGCCGCAAGACCCTCCAGAACCGAGGCTCCCGCGCCTGGAATATCGCCCATTCGCCGTTGCAGGTCGGCGTAGTTGTTCAGTGTCACAGCCAGGTCCCAATCGTGATCAGGTCCGGGCTTTCGTTCCACGGCGATTGCAATCAGATCCGCGCGCTGCGCGCATGGGTAATCGCCCAAATACATGCACACGTAGGCTAATTCGTCCGCTGAATTGATGCCCTCTTCCGACTCCGGAAATTCCTTCTGGGAGATCTCCAAAGCACGTTCGGCCAGTGGGCGGCCCTCAGCGCCCCGGCTCAACGCAACATAAACCTCAGAGCCATTGGCCAAAGCATTTACGTACGCCTTGCTGCGCGGTCCGGCGGCTGCCTCCGCCACCACTGCTTCACGAGTTACCAGGTCAAGAGTCTCCTGAGTAGCGCCTACACCCTGTAGTTGGATATCAACCAGCGCATTCAGAGCTTCAGCAACCTCCAGAGTGTTGCCGGGATGCGCCGCTTCCGCTGCCTGTAGCATCGCCCGCGCTTCAGCAACATTTTTGGGAGCGGGTTTGGAAGCCTCGGTCGGCTGCTGAGCTACGCCATGGAGCAACAGCAACAAAGCAAGCGTAATAGGCAGTACTCCGCCTTCCGCCGCGCGCACTCGGTTCCATCGGCGAAGCCCCAAAAAACTCATGGCCGTCCCCAAACTCCGGGATGGAAATTCCCAGCCCAATTCACTATCGCACTCCTTTGAAGAATGCACGGGGCTTTGCGATCCTTCACCCTTCCAGAAATCATTTACTGTTCGTCGTTCCGGAGGCGTCAGTCGCTTTCTTGAGCGCCAGTACCTTCTGGTCCTGTAACCGTGCTCGTTTCTCCAGGTCGC
>Ga0302265_1000825_pt1 | contig 19699 bp, 14 predicted proteins | sample III_Bog_E1_1_FD_194556 | JGI IMG/M metagenome (GOLD analysis project Ga0302265, IMG submission 194556) | Peat permafrost microbial communities from Stordalen Mire near Abisko, Sweden - III_Bog_E1_1 | ecosystem: Environmental > Terrestrial > Soil > Wetlands > Peat | place: Sweden: Abisko...
TATATAACTAATTTAAAGTGCCTAATAATCAATTTATTGTGTTATATTAAAAAACCTTTCCGATAAACCGGAATGTACCATATTTTTCTTCTTTTTTACCCTTCGTAGAAAACCTAACTACCACAACTCCAACCTTATTCCCTTATTAAATACATTTTTCAGCCTATTGTAGTTATCTCAATTGTTGTTCGATCTCTGATCGTGGTGGACTTAGTAGAAGACCATGCACCCAATGATCCACCCTTATTCGCTTATTTTTTAAAACAGTTAAACTCTCATAGTAGAAGTAAATAACGACAACTAAATTTGGGAGAAGTGAGGAAGTCTGAGTTTATTCGCTGCAGATAAAAATCAGAAAACCGCAAAGATTGTAATGATCGTTGCGGTATTTTGTGTTTAATCTTCAACTGGTTGATTGGTTGATTGGTTAATTGGTTAATTGGTTAATTGGTTAATTGGTTTAAGCGTATCCTTTTCTGCTACTCTTCAATCCACTTTTTTTGTCCACAGCCCTGTTTTTTGAGATTTGTGGATGATGATAATTATCCGGCATTATCCTGAAATTCCGCTCACATTCCAGCCGGAAAAAACAATAAATTAAATCCAAAACAATAAATAAACAATAAATAATAAAATACTATATAGGGTTTTGTTATATATTGTTTATGTATTGTTTTTGTCTTGTTTATGTCTTTAATTCGGATTTAATGTGAGCGGAATGGCAGTGTAATTACCCGGCAAACTGATGCCGGATAAACATGAAAAAATAATTCCAATTTTGATTTCAAAATTTAAAGGATACTCATTTGTTGAGTCTAATTTTACACTTTATTCCGATACAATACATCGATCAGTACAGTTTACGGATAATCATATTAATTCAATAAAACCGCAAAGATTGATTTGATAGTTGCAGATTGGTTGTGTTTGATCTTTAACCACAATTGAAGAAAATAACCTGAAGCAGAATGATTTGTACTTATAGATTAATGACCCATTTTATGGTATAAGCAAATGTGGTAATGAATTTTATGTCTGAATCCTCTGTCAAGGTCTTAAATAGCTGAAAGGGTTATTGTGTAAAAGTATTGAAGGATTCATTCTGATTTTAAATTAATTTTAATAAATAAAAGTATTTTTGTATGTATTAATAAAATTATTCATACATTTGCAGGAGATTGAATGACAGAGGATAGGGCGAGAGGTTTGGGCTGCAGAATGGAAACAGGGCAAATCAGACTGAATTCAAATCATCATACAGAGTTAAAGGTGAAAAGATTGGGATGATAGTGGTTATGTATTAGCTCCTGCATTTAATTTATCCTTCAGTAGAAGGACAGTGATTGCTTTCACTACAGATGTAGGACTAAGCTAAGCCTTAAAAATTAGGGGCAGGTATAAAAAAAACAAATTTACAATAGAATTTTAAAAGAACATGAGAAAAAGAATACCTATTTTACTACTATTTTGCTTATTCCTTTTTACCAATGGGCAAGCACAAGTTTCAAAAACTATCAATGTAACTACTCCGGGAACATTATCGACTTTACTTACGCCAAATGAACTAAGTACGGTTACTGATTTAACAGTAACAGGTAGTATTGATGCGAGAGATTTTAAGACAATGAAATATAAGATGATTGTGTTAGATAAAATTGATATAAGCGCTGTTAATATCAATTATTATAAAGGAAAAGGAGGACCACAAGAATATTTTTATACAGATACAACATCAGTTACTGAATATCCTGCTAATGAAATTCCGACCTATGCATTTTATTTATTCTCATGGACAAGTATTGGAAAAGAAAGTCTGATTTCTATAAACCTGCCTAATTCAATAACTTCAATTGGTGAAAACGCATTAAGAGGATGTAACGGTTTAGTTGGTAATTTAATTATACCTTCAAAAGTAACTAAAATTAGAAATGGTGCATTCCAAGATTGTACTGGATTGACAGGTTCGCTAATTATTCCATATTCTGTAAAAAGCATCGAGGATTATGCCTTTTTTAATTGTAGTGGTTTTAATGGTGCATTAACCTTGTCTGAGTCTGTTGAGAGCATAGGTGCAAATGCCTTTCAAAATTGTTCACATTTTACCGGGCCGCTCATAATTCCATCTGGGGTTTCAACCATTAATACAAATGCTTTTGCGAACTGTTCTAGTTTTAATGGTAGTCTTACAATATCAAATTCAGTTACAACTATAGGACAAGGTGCTTTTGTAGGTTGTTCGGGTTTTACAGGATCCTTGATTATTCCACCTTTAGTTACTACAATCCAATCAGATGCTTTTCAAGCTTGTTCAGGTTTTAATGGTAATCTCACACTATCTAATTCGGTTACAACAATTGAGGATGGAGCCTTTGAAGGATGTTCCGGATTTACCGGTTCTTTAACTATACCTTTATCTGTAACCGAAATAGGACTCTATGCTTTTATGAATTGCAGTGGTTTTAACGGTTCATTATCCTTGCCTTCTTCATTAGAATTGATTCGTAGTAACGCATTTCAAAGTTGTAGCGGATTTACCGGATCGCTTACTATTCCTTCATCTGTTACAATGTGGGATAATGCATTTTATAATTGTAGTGGATTCAATGGAACTTTAACGATTTTATCACCTAATAGCATTCCAGATAACGCATTTTATGGTTGTAGTGGATTCACAGGTTCGTTGAATATTCCTGCTTCAACCATTGGAGAATATGCATTTTACAATTGTAAAGGGTTTAATGGTAAATTAACTCTTAAATCTGTAATGATGGATATTGGAGATTATGCGTTTTATGGTTGTAGTGGATTTAAGGGATCATTAACCATCCCTGATTTCGGTACAGCTAATTCAGGTATCGGTAACTATGCTTTTTATGGTTGTAGTGGGTTGAATGGAAATTTAAATCTTTCGTCTTCAATAACCCGAATTGGAGATCATGCATTTTATGGTTGTAGTGGATTTACAGGATCATTGAATATGCCAAAAAATTCAAACAAGTATTATGACAACGTTTACGGCATATATTCTATTGGTGCTTATGCATTTGCTGGATGTAGTGGATTTAATGGAATTTTAAATCTACCTGATGAAAAAATAACTCAGATTGGAAATTATGCTTTTGCTGATTGTACCGGATTAGTTGATTCTTTAACCATCCCTTTAGGTGTTACTGCTATTGGAGATTATACTTTTTCAAATTGTAGTGGGTTGAATGGTTCACTAACAATTCCGGCATCAGTCACATCAATAGGAAGCGGGAGCTTTATGAATTGTATTGGATTGAATGGTGCCCTTGCAATTCCGGCATCCATTACATCTATTGGTAGTAATGCTTTTACGAATTGTAGTAATATAAAAAGGATAAATGCCTATGCGAATAATCCATCTGATATATCTTTGGGAGCCACTGTTTTTTCAGGCATATCCACTACAACCTGTAATTTGTTTGTGCCGGTTACAAAGAAACAGTTGTATGCTATTGCCGCACAATGGAAAGATTTTATAAATATCACGGAAGGAGTTCCAGTTACTCTGACTACCGGTGGAATAAACAGTATTTATTCAACAAATCCTACAGGAAATGGTACTATAACAAATATAGACCTCAATGACCCAACCCAATATGGTGTAGTGTGGAGTACAGCTCCAAATCCTACTATTGAACTTTCATCCAAAACAATACAAGGATCTGCCACAGCAATCGGTCCAATTACTTATTCTATATCAGAATTAACTGCCAATACAAGCTATTATGTAAAAACCTATGCTACTAACAGCACAGGGACAAGTTATGGCGAACAAGTTACTTTTACGACTCCAACTCCCGTAATATCTTCGCCTTCTATAAGTTCGTTAAATGGTTTTAAAGCGGTAAAGGGAACTGCTTCTGCGGTGCAAACATTTACCATTAGCGGGACTGGTTTAGTGTCAAATTTAGTGTTAACAGCACCTTCCGGGTTTGAAGTCCAGATGTCTGGGGCCAGTTATTTTGTACCTTCTGTTTCATTAACACCTATCTCTGGTGTTGTTTCAGAGGAAACAATTGCGGTCAGAATAGCCGCATCTGCTTTATCGACAGGTAATATTTCGGGTGATGTTGTATGTTCCACTGCCTGGATAAACAGTCAAGATGTAGCTGTTACCGGTGAAATTACCCAATTGCAATTAACCATATCCAATCCTATTGTAGTAATCAATAAGATGGTTGATGGTAATACAAGTGCTGTTGTAACAAAAACAGGAACGTTACAAGGTGTTGATGATGCTGATGCAAACAACGTGAGCGTAACCGCAACGGCCAGTTATAATAATGCAACAGTAGGAACCAATAAAACTATCATTGTGGTCTATACACTTACAGGCAGTTCAAAGGATAAATATCTTGCTCCTGCTAATGACACGATCACTAATGCAAAGATATCGGATTATGTTGCATTAATTGCTTTGGAAAAACCAGCTCCGGGTTGTGAGGGAGATAATTTAGATTTGTCGTACGTCATTAAAACAGGCACTCCTACTCAATATAAGATTACTTTCGATGATTCAGCTCAAAATGCCGGTTTGAAAAACATACCATACACAAATCTGCCTTCCAATAACATTTCAGATATTCTGGCATTGCCAATTCCGGCTAAAACAGAAGATGGAACATTTTCCGGTACATTGAAAATGAATAATGAACTTAATGTGGAAAGTCCGGATTATCCGTTCACTTTCACCATCAATGTTTCTTCCGATTATATCCGGACTAAATTCAATATGTTAGTTATGTTTGATAACTCAAGCAATCGTTTTTCCGGTTATCAATGGTACAAAAACAATATTGAAGTTGATGGAGCTACAAAGCAATTTTATGTTGATCCAAACGGGTTAACCGGAAGTTATTCTGTTAAACTGACAACTACCAATGGCAATACACTGTACAGTTGTCCAATAGTATTGAACAGATCTTCTGTAAAGGCACAAGTTACTACATTCCCGAATCCGGTAAAAGAAAATGAATCATTTACTGTACAACTTACAGGTTTGACTGACGACCAATTGAAAGTTAGTAAATTATCAGTTTACAATATCCAGGGAATCTGTGTTTATGAAACTTCAGTAGTGATGAACTTTAATCAATTTAATCTATCTCTTTCAGGAGCTTATATCGGGCATTTGACTACCACAGGAATAGATTATGTATTCAAGATAATTGTCGGAAAATAAGACTCACAAAAAGACACTTTCAGTTCATACAATAAATAAACATGAAAAAACTATTCATTATACTTCTAAGTTTCGTTATTTCAACATTCGTTCAGGCTCAGGAAACCGGAAACTATTTACATTTCAATGTCGGTGAAGGATCGCATAATCTTTCTTATTCGCTTCAGGATGGAAAAGAGTCAGGTCAAACAGGTTATACCATTAATTTAGCATACAGTCATTTTTTTACTTCACAATGGGGTATTCAGACCGGTATTGGTGTACAAACCTTTAGCATCCTTTCCACACTCAACCTAACCGAAAGCACACCGGCCATTGACAGTGATGGAGATAACTATCTCTTTAAATCTAATTTTAAAAACTGGCAGGAAAATCAACAGGTATTATTCTTTGATATTCCAATCACCGGACAATTCAAACACATGTTTAATAACAAGATTGGGTTATTGGCAACAGGTGGAGCAAAGATTTTAATTCCGGTACATGTAACTTATAAATCTACAGGTGGTGAAATCGTTACCAGCGGATATTACCCTCAGTGGAATATTGAACTAACCGATATACCTCAGCATGGTTTTAAAACAATTACTCAAAGCTATTCCGGAAAATACAATTTAAATCCGGCATATACTGCAATTGTCGAATTAGGTGGAATTTATAAGATATCCGAAAAAGTTGATTTGTATGCCGGAGGATACTTTAACTATGGATTAAATAATGTTCTGAAACCTGAAACAAATATGATTTATCAGGTTGACGGAGTTTATAATGGTGTATGGAATTCATATCACACTACGGATATTAAACCATTCGTATTAGGGGTAAAACTTGGATTGTATTTTAACCTTGATAAAAAATAATTTATACAATCAAAGAATATTCGCTTAAGAACAAAAAAAGAAAAACAAAGAAATTACTTGAAGTCCGGAACACAAACCGGGCAGTTGGTGATTGAAGTGCATTTAGTAGGTATTTCTTTCGCATTCACTTTGTCGTTCAATGAAGACTAACGCTCATAAAAATGTGATATCCAGAGCACGAAGACGACAAATGAATATATGTTGAAGTTACAGTATTCAATCTTCTTCATCCTGAAAATTTGGAAAGAATCGGAAATGATTTCGGAATGATTTCGGAAAGAATTTGGAAACGAAATTGCAATAGTATTTGAAATCATTCAGAATCATCCGGAATTTACTTCCTAACAAATTGCTAAAAAAATTAGCAAAACGTCAAGAACAGTTGAAACATATCTGGCAAAGCTAAAAAATGCTGGAATAATTGCAAGAAAAGGTTCAAAACCTGGAGGACATTGGGAAATAACTGAGGAAAAATAAAGTATAGACAGTTAAATAAATTACTAAAAAATTAATTCCATGGGAAAAGACATTGTAAACTTTTTGAATAAAAAAAGAATTTAGAATTTCTGATTTCTGATTTATTAAAGAAAAATCGTTTAGAAACTGAAGATATTGTTTTGAATGAAATGAATGGTAGACTTCAAACTATAAATGTTTTGATAGAAAAATAGATTCATGGCTACAATCATTAGAAACCGTACAATTCATCCCTCGACAAGATTAGAAAAGTCGAAAAGTTATAAAATCGATACTGAAAATATTGGAGATGGAGATGTGTTGAGGATCAATATTAATCATGAATCCAACCCATTAAAAAGATCATATTTATTTGATGGTAAAGATGTGTGTAATAGAAAAAGTATAAGTTTTCGTGTTAACGATTATGGTACCCATATTGATATAAGTTGGAGTGGTGCTAACCCACAAGATTCAATATCACAACCTAAAACAGAAGTTCCAATAAGAACCAGATTCACAGGCCCATTGATTCCAATTGCTAATAAAATGATTCATGGGGTACAAATTAAAGGGCTGCCATCCATTGAAGATCCGGAATGTCAACTATTAATTTTAGGAACCATGCCCGGGGTAGAATCGTTGAAACAGCAAGCCTATTATGGTAATCACCGAAATTTGTTCTGGAAATTAACAGCAATAGTTACCGGGGAAACTACTCCGGAGAGTTACGAAGAAAAGAAAAAATACTTGCTAAGACATAGAATTGCTCTTTGGGATATATGTCAGGTATGTGTCAGACCAGGAAGTCTCGATAGCAGCATTTCAGATGAAGTTCCGAATGATATAAATGCATTTATTACCCGGCATCCCCATCTGAAAGCGATTGGATGTAATGGCAAGGAATCGGCAAGAATGTTTAAGAAATACATTGTGGGTATTGAAAATGTAAAGTTTATTTCTTTGCCTTCATCCAGTCCTGCAAATGCCGGTATTCCATGGGAAAAGAAGGTAGAAGAATGGAGTAGATTGAAAGAATATATTTGATTTAGAACTTAAAACAATTAAAATAGAACCATATAGTTAAACAATAATAATTATTTAAACTTACATATACTGTAAGTTATAATAAATAATATCTTTGCAGTGGAAATTACATTTGACGATAATAAACTCAAGAAGCTGGCAAACGATTATAGAAAGTGCCAGAAAGTGATGGGACTACAAAGAGCCAGGCTTTATAATATACGTCTGGGTGATTTAACAAAAGCCAATTCACTTGAAGATGTAAGAAATTTGCCGGGCAACTACCACGAACTAAAGGAGAACAGAAAAGGCCAATGGGCTTGTGATTTAGATCAACCCTATAGATTAATTTTTGAACCGCTTGAAAATCCTATACCCACCGATACAGCAGGAAAACAAATTTGGTTTGAAATAAAAGGTGTTGAAATTATCGGGATTACCAACTATCACGAATAAAAGAAAACTACCATGACAACAAATAAAAATCAATACTTCCCACAAGTTGTTTTTCATCCGGGTGAAACACTGGAAGAAAAACTTCAGGAAATGGGTATGGGACCGAAAGAATTTGCCATTCGTACCGGAAAACCCGAAAAAACAATTATTGCCGTAATAAAAGGGGATAGTGCTATAACTCCTGATATGGCCATTCAATTCGAAAGTGTAACCAGGATACCGGCTCATTTTTGGATGAATAGCCAGCGTCATTATGATGAATTTATAGCTCGCGAAAAAAGAAAGGAAATGATTGCACAATCGGTAGAATGGGCGAGATTATTTCCTCTTTCTGACATGATAAAGAAAGGATGGTTGCACACATTTTCGAGTATAGAAGAAAAAACTTCTGAGTTGCTTTCGTTTTTTAGTATCAGTTCTCCTGCGGCATGGCATGACTATTACTTTAATCAGGAATTGAAAGTTGCTTTTCGAATTTCACTGGCACATACAAATGAACCTTATGCCATTTCGGCATGGTTACGGAAGGGAGAATTGCAGGCGGCAGAACTTGCAACGAACACTTATTCAGAAAAAAGTTTTAAAGAAATATTGCCTGATATAAAAACACTAATGGCCAGTCAACCTGCCGATTTTTTCATGCAATTACAGACCATGTGTCTGAAAGCAGGTGTAAAGGTTGTATATACTCCATGTTTGCCCAAAGCACCTATTAACGGCTCCACACGTTGGTTGAATGATACTCCTTTTATTCAACTAACAGGGAGATATAAACGAAATGATGCTTTTTGGTTTACATTCTTCCACGAAGCGGGTCATATTCTGATCCATGGGAAAAAGGATATTTTCTTAGAAAACATTGAGTATCCTGACAAAATAAACGATAAAGAATTGGAAGCGGATAGTTTTGCCATTAAGTGGACTTTGTCGGAAGATGAAGAAAGAGAGATATTGAATGCAACTCCTTTAAATGAAGAGAAAGTGCGCAAATTTGCACAAAAGTTCAACACGCATCCGGCAATAATTATTGGGAGGTTGCAACACAAAGGACACATACCTTACGGATTAGGCAGAGAATTCTTTGAGCCGATAGCATTAGATAATTAAACATGTAAACCGGAGACATTGAAACCAATTACAGAAGATAAAATAGAAACCTTTGCTATAGAAGTTCTTCAATCTATCGGTTGGGAGTATATTCATGGTCTGGCTATTGCTCCCTGAGCAGAACAAGCCGGGAAATAAAACTTTGAGCAAATTATTCTTATTGACAGGTTGCGCTAGGCGGTTGCTGTTTTAAATCCGTATATTCCGCAGAAATTGATTATTGACCTGATATTAATCAGGACGAATTTGCTCTGATTAAATGTTTTGCCGGATTGAATAATTAAAGAATGGGTTGAATAAACCAATTTCATAGGGATTAAACTACCGAAAAATATGGCGGTGCTCATGCATATTCTGAATTTCTGCCCCCTTAGTAGATGACCAGGCACCCCACGACCCCGCCCTTATTCGCTTATTTTTTAAAACAGATAAACTCTCATATTTGAAATAAATAACAACAACTAAATTTGTGAGAAGTCCGGAAGTCTGAAATTAGTTGATTGGTTGATTGGTTGATTGGCTGACTGCTTGACAGAAAAACATATTTTTTCTACTGATTTTCTGATTTTTTTGAAACTCTTTTCAACCGTTTAACCCAATAATAAAATAATTTGAACTAAATAAGTACTAAATAAGTACATAATAAGATTCTATATAGGATCGTATTATGTACTTATATAGTACTTTTTATTACCTTATTATCTTTTTATTTTTTTAAATGTTTCAAAAAAGCTTTGAAAATGTTTTGAAAAAATCAGAACATATTCTGACAAAATTATTTTTTATCAAAAAAGTAAAACTGCCTGTTTTTTCAACATTAAAAATTTCAATTCTGACTCAATAACAAATTTGGTGATAACCTTTCCGGTTACGAAAAAACAGTCCTGTTTTTATTCTTATGAATCGATAAAAAGTTAAACATCTTTATTATTCAATGTTTGAGTGTAAAACCTGCAATCTTATATACGAAATCTGTTGAGAGAATTTTTTTCTACTAAACCAATGAAGTGAAATATGCTGAATATAAGTGTGGTTATTTTTTTGTTGATAAAGGTATTTGAAAATCAAGATCCGGAATAATAATACATTTTCCGAAGCATTAGAAACCCGATTTAATTTGCCTTACAATTAATTTTAAAATAGTATTATCCTTACAGCTTTTATATTCTTTAAATCCTGTATAAAGCAATATTTTTATCTGATCTTAAAATAATTACCTCAAATCATATCATTTGTTTTTTATTAATAGATGTAAATTATGTTCATAAACATGTTTTATTTAATAAAATCATCAAAATGGAATCGTAATTTTGTAGTAAGTTGATTAGTTATTTATAACCGATATAAATACCTGAAGAACTGAACTGTTTAAAATCAAAAAATGAAGGAATATAGCCGAATATATTTGTTTTTAAACATACTCATAACAGTGTCGTTTCTATTACCCTCCTGTAACAATCACAATGCAGCACCAAAATCAATAACCATTAAATCCTCTTCTAAAAAAGTTGACAATGATTCTTATATCTCTGATTCCATTACTACAAACTTTCTGAAAGACACTCTGAATTATACTACGGAAAAAATTGACCGGGAGCTTTCACATATCTATGATTCGCTATCGGTAGATTGTTATGGCGGTTCTGCAGAGAAGTTTTTGCCCTTATTTGAGAAACAGTTGAAGAGACATTTAAAAAGCAAACTTACATACAATCACACATTAAGCAGGCTGAGTAAACGAATAAAAATCATCCGGACGAATGGTATAAACTTTTACAGTTTTGATGACATGATGGGTGGAACTATGCGGTATGACAAGACTTATATTCAATATATGACTCCCAACCGGGTTATTCATGTGCAGGAACTGGAAGATGAAGGTTTTGTTTCGGAAGCTTATCCCTTTAACCTCGACGGAAGCAGTTATATACTGGTTATTTCATATTCCCAGGGTTCTACCATTTGCCTTTCTACAAACCTTCGTGTTTATAGTATAAAAGATCAGGTGAAAACTACCGGAATATTCTTTCCCCACGACAACTTCGAAATTCATAATCAGTATCTGAAAAAAGGTGAAAGTATGAACGGAGTGCTGACTGCCGGTAATGTGTTCCGGATCTATAAAAACGGACAATCAGCAGAATGGGATATGGATCATCTGCACTTCGATAGCAAAACCAATACGATTTCATACAAAGAATTTGCATTTGGAAAAAATGATAGTATCTGCGATACCGGTAAGAGAATTGAGTGGAGGTTGAAAAGAAGATAAATAATTAAATGAAACAAGATTAGTAATACAATTTTAAAAATGAAGAAAACAATAAATGATTGATTTGCGAATGCAAAAAAAATCAAAAAATAGAGTAGGGAAAATCAAAAATCAAATTTCATAAAGAAGAATGTAAAACTGAGGTCGTAGATAATAACAATCCACTAAGTCCTTATTCAGTAGGTTAATGTGGGGACTTCTAATAATCTTTTACTTTTCTAAATTTATATAATCCTAATTTAAATATATGCAAGCAACTGATTCCTATACTATCACCGAATCAATCCTTTATATAGAAAATGAATTCAATGAAGATATAAATAATTTCATTGTCGTAAATTATAAGTATATCGTTGAAGCATTTAGAGATCATTTTCATTTCAATTTTATTTACTTACCCTATTTGATAAAGGACAATCATTTTAAAGAAGTTCTTTTATACAATCATCCAACTGTAAAAATTGATAAGTTGGATTTAATAGATTTAAATCTGATATATTCCGGCTTAATTTCTGAGTTGAATTTAAAAAACACCGGAAGTGCATTGGTTTTGTTCGATGCATTAAACACTAACAGTACGGATTTGATTAAACCACTATACGCCAACAATAATCTGATTGAGCAATTTGTGTATTTTGCGAAAGAATCCAGACAGTACACTATTGACAAAAGCACCCGTATATCTAAAATGATGGGGCTGAAAATTTCAGATGAATTCTCTGATACTGAAAAAGAAATTAAATACCTGTTTGGAGAATCCTCTGATGCAATTCTCAGGCTTATCGAAAAAAGAGAGTTTGCTATACTCAACAAGTTAATAAGTCTTATTCTGGTCAATACTTCTATTCTGAGTAGATTGCGAATAACATCCAAATCTAATAAATATAGGATTTATTTGGTAGATTATACAGGACCAGATTCTACAGAGGTTGAAATTGAAATGGGGGCATTACCTAAAACTTTATTTATTTTCTATCTCAACCATCCAGAGGGTGTGTGCTTCAAAAAGTTGACCGTTTATGAAAAGGAACTTTCTAAAATTTATGGTGGAATTTCTAATCGTCTTAGTAAACAAGGTATTTTAAATACTATTAAAAAATTGGTAGATCCATCGATGAACTCAGTTAATGAACAGTCTACAGCAATCAAAAAAGCGTTTATTTCAAAGGTTTCTCCCATTATAGCTGATAATTATTATATAACCGGGAAACAAGGGGAAAAAAGATATATAGCAATATCCCGTAATTTAGTTATTAGGGAAGATAATTTACAAGGCTTGTAAATTGCATTGGATTAGCTATAAAAACTATATTTTTGCATTTAATTCGTAAACTACCAAATATAAATTTTAAATTTAATGATTATGAGTACTATTTATGACTACGACAGAAGTGCTGAGATTTTAGAAAGTGTAATCTCTAAATTTACAGAACTTAAAAACTTTAGTATCCCAATTGTTTTTACAGATGAAATTCCATTCAAGCTCAACGAATTTATTGAAAAAGGACTGAATAACAATAAAGATCTCAAGTATCCTATTTTCCAACTTTTTGGCGAATATATTCCAAAAAGCAACATTATTAAAATCTACCTTCAAGGTTTAAATTTTGCATTTAAAAATTCCGTATTAGATGAAAAGTTAATGAAAGAATATCAGATGCTTCTTAAAATTGTTATCCTGCACGAAATTGGACACTTCTGGTTTTATAATAATTCTGGTTTGCCATCAACAATCAAAAAAGATTTAATAGTTGATTTAGAAGCCAATGATAATAATCAAAATGATGGTAAATACATTCATGAATGGGTTGCACAGATATTCGCCTATTTATGCTTGGAAACTGATGATGAAAGATATTTTATGAAGGAATTCTCTAAAAATCAACCTGAAGAATACCAAACGTATTTAGATGACATTAAAAATACAACACTAAATAAATTTACACAGTTTTGTAAATTTCTACATTTGAATGACTTCTTTACATTTATGAGGGGTATAGATTTTTTCTCTATCAAAGAGAAACATTTAACGACAGATGATAAATTCAATATTACTCCTCTTGAAAATAAAATAGAAAGATTTATACAATTTGCATCTTGTGGAGAATTGGATAATTTATCACTTGATTTCGACGAGATAATTGTAAATTCAAATTTCCTATATGGTCTTAAACGATATATCGATGTAAGTAAAGTTAACATGTAGAACCTATTTTAGAATTAATTACATTTTATATTTATTTACACTTTATTTTGAATTATGGAAACTATTAAAATTAAGAAAGAGGATTGTAAAAAACAGTTGTTAGATAGTTCCTGACTTGGTTAATCAATTAGTATTACAATTAACAGAATGTATATGGCCATATTTTGAAGAAGTGGAAACAAAACAATTAAATTTGATTTGTCCGAAATTGGAATAGGGATGCTTGAAATAAGAAAAATAGCTGAAGACCCTTCTTGTTAAAAAAGTCATATCGAATTTAAAGGAAAGGGTGGGTTAGCACATGAACTAAATCATTTCATTTTTGAGAAGAAAGGTGACTCAGCTCATGAGTTGATAAAAAATACTAATGTGCTAACAACATACATGTTAAAATACAAGGTTAATAACGACATAAATAAATTTCTGTAGAGTTAGCTCAAAATGGTATACCCAGTGATAAACTCATTGTTTTTTTATATTATGCAAATAATGATGAATTAATATCGAAATTTACAGGTTTTTATGTAGGTAGTAACTATGGAAAATCAAAGACAGAAGGGGGATCTTCAGATGGTCATTATAATTTATATAAAGAAATGATTCACTTTCATATCGGTGCTGATATGATTGATAATGAAAATAAGCAAATAGTCGAATCAACGACAAAATCTAATAGCCTTGAGTCAGGTGAATTTGAGTCCTTATTGAATGATGTAATTAAGTATATCAACGAAAAGGGTAAAGTTTTCACTGAGGCTTATGAAAAATTCATTATCTTAAAGAATATTAATTGATAAAAATGAAATAATTGACTCATCAGCAGATAAGTCAATTATTTCAGATTATTACTTGAGTATTTTCCTTACTATATCGAAAAAAGGTATTATTTATTATTTCCTATTTCTACAGTTTTAACATTAAAATATAATTGTTGAAGACATTGATTTGTCATCAATTCAGAAGAAATAGAGTCTAAACCTGTTCCCTGAATTCAGAGGACATCTTTCTCTAATTCAATATTTTAACTAATAATACTACCCCAAAAGTAATTTAATGATACTTGTGAAGGTATCAATTAATTACAAACTCAATTTTTTGCTTATCGTATGTAAATACAAGCCTTGAAAACTCAATGTGGTATTTTTGATATTTAGTACCTTTGTATCATCAAACTAAAATTATTCACAAACCAGTTAAAAAAACAATGTAAATGGCTATAAAAATTGATGGATATTTAGTCCAAGCAAAATTAGAACAAGCACTTAAATCAATTGTTGGTATCAAATGGATAGGACGAGAAATTAAAGTTCCCGGAACAAGAAAAAGATGGGATATGGAATTTGTCAGAAATGGACAGACAAGTGTCGTAGAATTTGACGGCGACAGACATTATAGAGACTCGTTAACAATAAATGCAGACAGAAAAAAAGATGCAATTGCTAAAAAGTTAGGATATAAAACAATAAGAATTCCATATTGGGTTCAATTGACAAATGAGACTTTTCTTTATTATTTTGGTTTTCAAGAAAATATTATTCAGGACTTTCCACATGGATTTATTAAGTCTAAAATTTTCCCGGCATCATATTGTGAAATGGGAATTGAACGATTCAATAATGAGTTAAACAAACTCCCAATAAATACAAAAATAGATGTTATTTCATCTTTAAAAGACAGAGCAAACGAATTTGATATTGAATATGTGCTTCCAACTAATTTAAGGAATCTAATACATTTAGTACAATTCAAACAATATATAGTAATTTCCAAATTATTGAAAATTGCAGAAAAATTATGGCCTATTTTTAATGAAATGCAAGTAGAGGAAGATAAAACTGTAGGCATTTCAGAATTTGAAATATCAATTAAAGACAAAAACAAAGATCGATTTAATATCAAAAGAATTGATATGAATGGTAGGGCCAATTTTTATACTGATAAACGTTTGTCCGTGATTGATCTTAAAGTAGGCAATGCTGGAAATTTAGTGCATGAGCTCAGTCATGTGGTTTATAAATACAATGAAAATCAAAATGAAGATTACAGGATTTTAGCTAAATATATTCATAAAATTTTAAATGATGATAAAAAAAGTGTTATTGAGTATTTGAAAAGAGCTAATATTTCAAATTATGACAAATTAATTGGATATTTATGTCTTGCTGACGATGATGAATTAACAGCAAAATTGGCTGGTTTCTATATTCCCCATCTACTACAGGGACGTGAATTGGAAGAGGGTGATTACTATCAAAGTCTTAAACCAATATACAATGATATGAAAATTTTTGATTGCAGTCAAGATGAAATTGACGGAATTATAAATACCGATAAAGTAAAAGGACTATTATCAGAACATTTAAATAAATCAATAAATTCCGATACTATCAAATCTCTGATAAAAGAAATAAATGAACAAGGCGCAAAATTTATAAATATATACGAAGGACTTTTAAAAGAACAATAGAACGAAATGATTGAAAATTTAGCGAATGATGAAATTTCATTCGCTAAACTATCAAATTATACTCTGAACGAATTAGTGTATTCAGTTAATTGTCTTTATCCAAATCAAAAAGTGAAAATATGGAACATATTGGAGAAATAAGTTCAAACATGGCGTATCTGCTTGATGAATCAAACAGAACGACAGAGAACATAGAGACAGGCCTGACTGAACTGGATAAAATAACAGCAGGGTGCCGCAACTCTGAATTGATTGTGATTGCCGGGGAACGTCGGATGGGAAAGACAGCCTTAATGATTACCTTGCTAAGAAACATGTTATATGAAAGAATGGTGTCATTGTTTGAAAATAAATTATCGATAGCCTATTTTTCGGTGGTAGAAAACAAGTTTCTGGTAACATCGTATTTAATTTCAAATATATGTAACGTTTCTATTCAGCAGTTGAGAGATGGAAAACTTATGCCGAGTCAGAAGATGGACATTGAAGTGGCACTCAAGGAAATTGAAGGATCTTCTTTGTATATCGACGACAGGTCGGAGTTGTCGGTATCGGATATAAAAAAGAGTCTGGAAGAACTACATACCGAAGAAGAAGTCAGGATTGATGCATTGTTCGTTGACGGACTGAATTTAATGAATCACGACGGCGAGTTATGTAGGCACAGCGATAAAGCCCTTGGCCTGACTATTCTTGGTCTGAAATCGTTGGCGAAAAGTTATGAAGTGCCTGTCTTCGTTTCCTATCAAACAGAACAACCGGATAGAGAACGATCTGAAATAAGGCCTTATGCAGGTGATCTCTATGAGAAAAACAGTTTGTTTTATTCTGCTGATATGATGTGGTTTATTTTCCGCCCTGAATACTACCATATCACAGAAGATATGAATGGAAACAATCTTATAGGTACAGCAGAAGTAATTGTAAGTAAAAGTGCAGGGAATACAGGCATCGCTAAAATGGCTTTTAAACAGGGTTTCCATAAGTTTGAAAATATTATACTGCCGGAAGAAGAACAGGAACCTGTTTTTGGGAAGTATGATTAAATGCAGTTATAACGATAAGATGGACTCAGACTGTAAAAGAAATTTAGTTTTAACTTCAATACAAAAAACCAAATATGACAATCGATGAACTTTTTAACGCAGCAGCCTATATGGTTGTCGATATGCAGGTAGTCAGTAGTGAGTTGATTCAAAGTAAGTATTCAGCCGACAGAATGCAGATCTACGATATCATGGAGCATTTGGAAAGGGCAGGAATCATTGTTCCGGTAAATACAGATAGAGACAAAAAAGTCTGTATAAAAAGCATCACCGTTCTGGAAAAGATATTATCGGTATATAAACCATCACTGGTATTAGAATCAAATCGGGTGTTCTATAAACTCATACTATGGAATGATGATGAAAATAATTTTGATGATGTGGTATCTGCACTGGAGAATGTATTAAATTCAAATACAGAAAAAGCCCACCGGATTACACAGGAAGCAGAAACCAATGGCAATTCTGTTGTTATAACAGGGATGTTAGCGAAACTTGTAACCATGCGTGATTCTATACAGGAACGAAATATAATAGTTAGTTTAGTTGCAATAGTTTGATAAATATTTATTTCTTCCTTTCAACTATAATCCAAACCAACCTATTGATTCTTGTCACCTCAAAAACCAACTCTATTTTTTCAGGTTAATAGACAAGTAAAAGATAATAAGACCATATCTTTAAATCAACTTGTTCATGGGATTTATATTGTGAAGATAATAACTGCTCAGGGTGTAATTGAAAGAAAAATAATAAAGGAGTAAAATGGACATTCAATCATTTGTAAACAGCTAAACAGTAAGTTCAGGTTTTGGAACTTTACCTGTGAAACGGGAGAAGTAAAATACATACAGAAAAGTGTTCAATGTATGAAAATCTTTAGTTTATATTGAGTTACCTTCCTTTGATTAGGCTCACTCCTCCTCTTTTAATGACCGTACGGATAGCATTATCAGTACGGTTTTTCTATTTATTAAATTCTACACAAACGCAATACTTTTTTATATTATTAATTTTATTAATTATTTAACATATTTGATTTGTGCAATTAAAACTAATTTTGTCAATTTGTACCGTGATTTAAAGAAATTGTATTTTACTGATATTTTGTTTTAACCTTTTAAATTTAGATATCTTTATGGAGACTTCAATTATCAATTGTCCACAGTGTGGTAAAGCAATCAATGTAAGCGACATACTATACGAGCAGGTAAAAAATAATTTAAAAAATGACTTTGATAAACAGTTGGCTCTTAAAGAACAAGATTATATCACCAGAAAAAAAGAAATAGACACTATCTCTGACCAATTAATGCATGAAAAAGAGCTCATGCAAAAACAAATAGATAGTTCGGTCAAAATCCTGCTGGATGTTGAGAAAGAAAAGTTAGAAAAATCTATTAGCCAACGGTTGAAGGACGAAAACTCGGAGCAATACAAGACTTTACAAAACGAACTGAATGAAAAATCACTTCAGGTAAAGGAGCTCAATCAAACCAAAGCAGATGTAGAACGACTAAAACGCGAAAAAGACGAATTGCGTGATAAAGTGGTACTTGAAAAAGAAAAAGAATATTCCGAAAAACTTTCAGCCGAAAGATTAAAAATACAAGCCCAGGCAGACGAGAATTTAAAAGAACTCACCCAAACCAAAACGCAGATGGAGCAACTAAAACGTGAGAAAGACCAGATGCGTGAAACTGTTGCTCTCGAAAAAGAAAAAGAACTCACCGACCGTCTGCAAACAGAAACCCAAAAAATCAAACTGCATGTTGAAGACGAATATGCCCTGAAAATTGACGAGCTTAAAAAGCAACTCAATGACCAGAAAATTATGGCAGAAGAAATGAAACGCAAAGCCGAACAGGGATCCATGCAGTTGCAGGGCGAAGTACAGGAACTGGCCATTGAAGAATGGTTACGCACTCAATTTCCTCTTGACACCATCGATGAAGTAAAAAAAGGTGCCAACGGAGCAGACTGTATACAAATTGTACATACCCATACCCATCAAAACTGTGGTAAAATATGCTATGAAAGTAAACGTACCAAAAACTTCGGTGGTGACTGGATAGCGAAACTAAAGGAAGATACTTTCCGTGCCGGTGCCCATGCAAGTGTGTTGGTAACCCAGGTATATCCAAGAGATATGGAACGTATGGGCATGGTGGATGGCGTTTGGATATGCTCTTTCGATGAGTTCAAAGGACTCTGTGCAGTACTACGGCAAGGAATTATACAGGTAGATTCTGCCATGGCTACCCAGGAAAACAAGGGTGACAAAATGGTGATGCTCTATGACTTCCTGACCGGGAATGAATTCCATTCTCAGGTAGAAGCCATAGTAACCGGTTTTAAACAAATGCAGGATGACTTAAACTCCGAAAAGACAGCATTGATGAAAACCTGGGCAAAACGTCAAAAACAAATTGATAAAGTACTTGAGAATACTGTGGGTATGTATGGCTCTATCAGAGGGATTGCAGGGAATGCTGTACAATCGATCAAAACACTGGAGTTGGAAATTGGAATTGAAGAATAAACAATAACATTCAAAGAAATGAATCTGAACGTAAATGGAATTAAAGTAAAAG
>Ga0302265_1000828_pt1 | contig 19619 bp, 22 predicted proteins | sample III_Bog_E1_1_FD_194556 | JGI IMG/M metagenome (GOLD analysis project Ga0302265, IMG submission 194556) | Peat permafrost microbial communities from Stordalen Mire near Abisko, Sweden - III_Bog_E1_1 | ecosystem: Environmental > Terrestrial > Soil > Wetlands > Peat | place: Sweden: Abisko...
TTTTAGTTCTTAAAAAAGCCGAAGAACTCTATAAATCCTCTAGCCTAGCTAAAGGGGATTGGGCTAAAATTCATTCCAAATTGAAACGTGAAGGCTATTCTGAAGAGAGTGCCGACAAAATCGATGGGGCTATTAAAGCCAAAATGAATAAGTCCGATGAACAGGGCAATAACCCTGATGCTGCTGCCGACGCAAAACTTGGTGAGCAAGTTGAACAAGACGTGCAGCAGCACGAAGAAAGCAATTCAGATCCAGCTCATGGCCAAAAAGAAATGAAAGGTCATATTAAATTGGCTAAGTTTGTGGGTCGCATGGAGCACAAAAAAGGTCTAGCTAAGGCTGAGGAAGATGCCTCTAAAATGAGTGGAAAAACAGGTATGGTACGCGCAACAACTGAAAGTAATCAAAATCAAGTTGGTGTAAATCAGACAGGAAATAACGGTCGAAGCGGTGGAATGAGTGAAGCAGGAAATTTAGTTAGAAATGCTGCACATTCTATGCCTAAAAGAGCTGCGGAAGCAATTGGCCGAGCTAAACAAATTCATTCAGATACATTGGGCTCATTGAAAGCTCAACCTAAACCAAAGCTTCCAGGATAATATAATGGCTAAGGAAAAGAAAAATCAAGAATTTAAATCAGACGACATGAGCTTAGAAGAAGCTCGTCAATGGAGAGCTTCGCTTTATAAGCCAACTCCAAAGGTTTTAAATGAAGATCAAAAAAGAGAAGCTTTTCGTATTTTTTGGGCTGCAAATAAGTCTAAGTATGAAAAAGCTAGATCTATTGAAAAAGCGCTTTGGCTACATTTAAAAGCAATCAATATGGATTCGCCAGAAAGTTTTGCTAACGGATTAGCTAATTTTGGCCTTAAAAAGATTAAGTAATAGGAGATATTAAGATGTCACAAAGAATCGTCACCCCATGGTTAAATACAAATGTTCCAGGCGCTTACACCAATACTACGGTGATTTCAAATGCATCTGGATTGGCTACTTCAGGCGTAGTTCTCATTATGGGAGAAGCTGCTGGTGGTCCAGACTACACTAAAGTCACTTTAGCGAATAACTTTTTCGGTCCTTCTGCAATCAATACTGTTAGAAGCATTTATACTTCTGGTCCAATCGTTGATGCTTTCACTGCATTAGCTGCTTCAAGCAATGATCCAGATATTACCGGCGCTCCTTCTTCAATCTACATTGTTAAGACCAATAAAGGTGCTCAAGCTTCTTCTGCTATTAACACTCACTCAGCATCTGTTTACGGAACCTTGCAAGCTTTAAATTACGGTGTTGGTGGAAACCAATACAGCTACACAATTACTTCACTTCAAGCTGAAGTTGCTCCAATGGTTGATGGAAATACCATCACTTCATACAGTGGTCTTTCTGGTGCTGCATTTACAGTTCGAGTTAACGGTGGTCCAGCTGTAGTTATTACTCCGAGTGGAACTATCACCAACGTAGCCACTCTCGTTACTTCTTTGAACACAGCTTTCACTGGTGCTTCAGTAAACTTAGTTGCTGCTCCGGGCACTGCTTCAAATACTATTTCAATCAGCGTGCCAGCTGATGCCGCTGCTTATGCAGCTGGATCTGGAAAATCATTCGAGTTAATCGATTCTACTCCAGGTGATTTAGCCGCACTTGGACTTACTGCTGGCACTACCTTCTCTTCTGAAGAACCTTCAGTTGAAGTTAAAATCGTTAACTCTAGCGCAAACGTTAATCAGACCTTCAATATTGCTCCAGTAATCGCTCTCTCAATGGGCTATGAAGGAACAAGCGGAACTGTTACTGTAAGCTCCACTATGCTTACTACCACTGTAGTAGGTGGAACTGGATCAAATCTTTCTATTGAATTGAGCCAATTCACTACTATCGGTCAATTAGCGGCTTTCATCAATTCTCAACCAGGATATTCTGCTAGTGCAAACGCTGCAGTAAATTCAACTCCTCCATCTGCTCTTGACGAAGTTACCGCTGTAGGTATCGCTTCTTCTTCAGGCGCTCAACCAGGACGTATTAAGAACTCTGTTGCTGCTTTCGAGGCCGCTCTTGCTACCTCTACCGCAGTAAGCTTCAGTAATACTGCAGTTCAGGGCCTTCCTGATCCAGCTGCTCTTACTTATCTTGCTGGCGGACAACTTGGACCTACCCTTGCTGCTGATATCGTAAACGCAATTGCTCAATTCGCGGGAATTCAAGTGAACATCATTGTTCCATTGTTTTCTCAAGATGCAAGTGCAGACATCGCTGCAGGTAACACAGATCCAGGATCTACTTACACTATCGATGCGGTAAATGAGTTGTTGAAATCTCACTGTATTCAGTATTCAACTCCTACTCTTAAACGCAATCGTATGGCGATGTTGTCAATCAATGATACTTACGCAAACTGTAAAGTTCAAGCCCAAGAGCTTGCTAACTATCGTTGTACTTTAGCTTGCCAACAAGTTACTCAAATTAACTCTGCTGGTGTTAGCACACTGTTCTTACCTTGGTACGCTGCTTGTTTAGCTGCTGGTATGCAAACTGCCGGTTTCTATAAATCAATCTGCAATCATTTAACCAACGCAATTTCTTTCCAAGATCCTGCTGGTTACAATTCTGGCGATCCAGATGATGTCTCTGATGCTTTGACTGCAGGACTTCAAGTTCTTGCTCAAAACACTTCAGGTATCCTTTGGGTATCAGATCAAACCACTTACGGATTGGATAGCAACTTTGTATACAATTCAATTCAAGCAGTTTATCTCTCTGATATTCTGTCTCTTGACTTAGCACAAAGTTTCCAAACCGCAATTGTTGGTAAATCTGTAGCAGATGTTTCTGCGGCTTCAGCTTTAAGCTTCTTACAACAACGTTTTGACTATTACAAAAAACTCAAAATGACTAGTAGCTCAAGCGATGCACCACTTGGATATAAGAACGCAAGCATCCAAATTCAAGCTCCATCTATGACCGTGAACGTGGAAGCAAAACTTACAACCAGCATTTACTTCGTAGCAATCAATCTTGCTCTTAGTGCAGTGCAACAATCTGCGTAATTTTTAAGGAGAATAGTATATGGCAATTATTGACGATTCTGGAAGAGGCGGGATTTCCGCTGCAGCATCAAAAGTTATTACCGGTGGTCGATCAGTTGTATCAATTGACAACGGATCAGGTCCACAAGTAATTGGTATTTTTGACTCTTGTCAAATTAGTGAAAGTATTTCTTCTGAAGATATCCATCTTCTTGGTCGATATTCACCAGACGAGATTACATTGGTAAGTTACAATGCCGTTAACGTGGCTTGTACCGGTTTCAGGGTTTATGGTTATGGAGTGAAAGCTCTTGGTCAATTTCCTACATTAAATCAGTTATTGGGTTTGGGCCCTTGCACCATAACTATAGCTGATAGGGAAAATCCGTCTGGGGCTGCTATGGCGACGATCATTGGATGTCTTCCAGATACTAACTCAAACAATTTTCAATCTCGTGCCACGAGCAAAATCAATATAACTTACAAGGGGATAGCAGTAACTGATGAGTCTGCGCCTAATGATTCTGAGGCCGGAGCGGTCTCTCTTCCTTAATATTAGAAAAAATAATAATGTATCACTTTATGCCCTGTATACTTAACTGTATATGGGGCTTTTTATTTTCCGTTTTTGTAATTTTAATTGACTTATAGAGGAAAATACCCTAATCTTATAAGTGTATGAAAAGCAAGAAAATGCCCAACGGTTACTGGACAAGAGAACGAATCCAAGACAAGGCGAATAAACACATTAGGAGAGTAGATTTTATTAAAAGTGATTACGCTGCTTATAGAGCGGCCAAAAAACAAGGGGTAGAATTCTTAAATACAATTTGTTTTCATATGGCCGCCCCTTTGACTGCCAAATATTCGGATGAAGAATTGATTTGTGCAGCAAAATTGTACAATAGGCGCGGGGACTTTAAATCATTGAGCCCCAAAGAATACGGCGCATCTTGCAATAGGGGCAAAGATTTTCTAAATTTAATTTGTAACCATATGGATGCGTCGTTAACTGAAGCCTATTCAGATGAAGAATTGATTGAAAAAGCCAAAAAATACAGCAGGAGAAGCGATTTCTCAAAAAATGATTCTGGCGCTTATATTGCGACCCATAAAAGAGGGTCTATTTTTTTTGAGAACGCCTGTTCTCATATGGAAGCCTCTTTGACAGAAAGTTATAGTACTGAAGAGTTATATGGCATAGCAAAATTACATAATAGACGGGTAGATTTCGAAAAAAACAATCCAGGAGCTTATGCGGCTTCTTGTAAACATAAAGAATACGAATCAATGTGTTCTCATATGGACGATCCTATTACAGAAGCTTATACTTTTGAAGAAGTCCGAGACATAGCATTGTCTTGTAATTCTTATCATGAATTCAAAAAGAAAAGTAATGGAGCATATAAAGCAGCAAAAAGAATGGGCGTGTTAAACGAAATACGTTCCCATATGGAGCAATTACATGGAACTTCCATACCAGAAAAAGAAATGCTTTCCAGTGTATTACTAATACATCCTACCGCTAAAAAAATAAAAGATATGACAGTAAAAATTGAAAGTAAGCCCTATATTAGGGGTTTCGATATTGATATTTTTGTGCCGGAATTAAACAAAGGCATTGAATTTGATGGTACTTATCACCATTCTTTTAAATGCATGAGAAAAAATAAAAACAAAAAACATTGGTCCGATGAAGACATTCGAAACTATCACGAAATTAAAGACGCCTGGTTCCTTTCTAAAGGCATTCAAATCCTTCATATCAAAGAAGAGGATTGGATTAAGGATAAAGAAGAGTGTATTAAGCGATGCTTGGGTTTTCTTTCTAAATAGCCAATCTTAGTCCTATGTCCATAACTCTACCCGATGCATCCACTGCCAATACCGACTCCACAGCAACCAATACGGCTGATGTGGCTGCTGCTGAGGCCACCTTTGTAGCTGATACGACCGTATTGATCAATCAGGCTATTCAGAATGGCTTATTCTTTGTAGAGCCGGTCCTACCTCATTTGGTTACTTCGGCATACGTTACCACCTACTTTCAAAACTTAGGCTATGTAGTTACTTTCCCAATTTTACAACAAAACGGCTACAACCCAGCTTTCGTACCGGGGTTCCCAGAAGTACTTCCTCCAGGCTACCTCAATCCCTTCTTTAATCATGCCTTTCAGGGACCACCTAGAATTAAAATTTCTTGGAATTCTTAATTATTAAGATTTAAGCAATCTTTATGATATAAACTTCTCGATATGGGTCGTGATTTTAGGGTAATGGAAAAGGGTTATGGCAAATGAACGTCAATGGGACGCGGTCCCTCCTGTATTGCTTACGGCAGACGGGGTTACTACTGGACTTATTCAAGTTGCCGATACCATTGGTTTTTATTTTGGTATGCAAGCCACCATTTCCAATAATTCCACTGAAACTACTGTTTTTATCAAAACAGTTATAGACAAAAATACTCTCTGGGTTGGACCAACAAAAAGTGCCCAAGATTACAATGTGGACTTAAGCGCCTATACGGTCGCTAGCGGTTCAAAACTGTCCGCTATGGCTCAAAATAAAACCTCTGTACCTATGGAGGCTAGACTTCAGGCCACTTATGAGACCGACCCAGTCGATGCGTGGCGCGTAAAACACGTAGATCCTTATGGGAAGGCCTATACCAATGACAATCCCTTTCCAGTAGCTTTTGACGGCACTGTGTCAATAGGAGATGTCCATATAATTGGACGCGCTCCAGATAACAATGAATTAGATGTTAATGGCGACGGCAGCATAAACACAGTAAATCTTGCTCAATTAGTACCCAAAGAATTTAACGAGATAGATCTGACAAATTCCGTAATTGCTGGCCAGACAGTTCCTACTGTGGTTACTTATAAATTAGCGAGTTCTATTGTAGCAACTCTTACCTTAACATATGATGGATCTGCGAATCTTCTTAGTGTGGTGAGGACATAATGGGATACAAAGTAGCGCTAAATTATTTTACTGGCGAACTCCAATTAGTTACTACACCATCGTCTTCTGGGTCGGGAGTTATAGGTATAGCTCCTACCACTCCTGGGGCTATTGCTACATGGGTTGATACTGACGCTACTACGATTCAAAATACGCTTACCAATGTACAATCTAGTGGCGCAATAGAATCTCAGGGTTTCATTACTAATCGTCTAGTCTCTGGCACAGTTACTGTTAACTCTACACAAACTTGGATTGCCCCCGCATTAACAATTGAGCCAGGTGGCAACATTGTTATTCAGCCGGGCGGAGAATTAATTTTAATTTAGGATAAGATATGGCAATAGGTTCAATTTTAACATTAGCACCCTTTAGTGCCACACCATCTCCGCCTCCTACTGGCTTCTTTGAGTTATATATTCAAGGTACTACAATTTATTTGCAAGATAGTAGTGGTACGACCTATGCATTTGGTACCACTACGGCCCTTTCTGAATTAACAGGCGATGTCTCAGCGATTGGTCCTGGCTCTGCTGTCGCTACAGTTAATTTTGTAGGCGGTGAAAGTGCTGCGAATATTGCTTCGGCAACTGCAACTGTTTTAAATGCCACAGCAGTCGCAACACCTGGAACTTTAGTTCTAAGAGATAGTTCTGGTAATTTTAGTGCAAATATCATTACAGCTACTTTAAACGGCAATGCTTCAACCGCTACTTCCGCTGTCAATGCTACAAATGCAATTAATTTTACCGGAAGCTTGTCTGGTGACATTACTGGAACCCAATCATCAACTGTCGTTTCCTATGTAGATGCTTACACGGCAGCTCAAGTTGGGGCTTCTGTTGCTCAAACTCAGTCCGCTACAGCTTCCAATACAGCCTCAACTTTAGTCCTAAGAGATGCAAGCGGTAATTTTAGTGCAAACATTATTACCTCTGCATTAAACGGAAATGCAACTACTGCAACAAATGCTACAACAGCCGTTAATTTTACTGGAAGCTTGTCTGGTGACGTTACTGGAACCCAATCATCAACTTCTATTGCTTCAACTATAGTTACCGGAAAGATTTTAACAGGATTAGTTCCTGGTACGAATACTGCAATTTTATCAACCGATTCTATTCTAACTGCTTTAGAAAAACTCCAAGCCCAAGTAAGTGGGGCTTCTGGGACCGCCATCACATCACTAACTGGCGATGTTTCTGCTACGGGACCTGGGGCTGCCAGCGCTGTGGTAAATTCAGTTGGAGGACAAAGCGCCGCTAATATCGCTAATGCCACAGTAGAAGTTCTTAGCGCAACTTCCACAGACACACCTAACACATTAGTTCTAAGAGATAGTTCTGGTAATTTTAGTGCAAACATCATTACCTCTGCGTTAAACGGAAATGTTACAGGAAATCTAACTGGTAACGTTACAGGGAACGTTAGTGGAAGCTCCTCGTCTTTTACGGGATCTTTGTCCGGTGATGTTACTGGAACACAAAGTGCTACATCTATATCTTCCACGATAGTAACTAGCAAAATTTTAACAGGATTTTCTGTTGGAACAAATTCACCCATTATTGCAACTGATTCTGTCTTAGGTGCATTTGAAAAAGTACAAGCTCAGATTAATGCTATCGAGGGCTCTGATGTTACCGCAGTGACTGCAAGTAGTCCATTAAGTAGCTCAGGTGGGGCCACTCCAAATATTAGTTTTTTAACTCAAACAGCAAATACTTTTTTGTCTGGACCTATCAGCGGAGGGTCAGCCTCACCTACTTTTAGGTCGATCGTTTCGGGAGATTTACCGAATCTGTCTAGTATTTATGTTCCTCAAACAGAAGTTGGTGCTGCGAATGGTGTTGCGTCATTAGACTCTAATGCACTCGTACCACTTTCACAAATTCCTCTTTCTCTAATTGCTCCATTTTATGCCGAATATCATGTTAATCCTGGATATACGGGATCTGTATCTACTGGATCCTATAATCAACCATATACCACCATTCAGGCGGCTGTTAATGCGGCTCAAACTTTTGGTGCCGCAAATTCAACCGTTGTTCTTCATGGAACTAGTACGACTGAAAATGTTGTTATTAACAACTATACCTTTAACTTACTGATCGGTTATTTCTTAGCAACAGATGTAGACAATCAATTATTTTTATTAAACGGTAATGTGACCATTAGTGGATCGAGTACAAGGATTCGACTTAGAGATTTTAAAATTCAATATCCAGGCGGTACCCAGCCAGATTTAATTGATAGTTCGCAAGGAAGAAACTATTTCAATAACATGGGATTTGAAGGTGGAGGCGGAATTCAATATACGGGCAATTGGGCTCGCTGGCATGAATTTACCGATTGTACTGTTAGTGGTACAGTGAATATTGCAGGAACTCCTTCAGCTGGATCTTCAATTAGTTTATGGAGAGTTAGAGGTGGAGGTAATTATGTTCTTAATAACTCTAATGCTACGCTTGGACTTTACGATAATTTTAATGTAGGAAACGTAACTCAAACAGCTGGTGTATTAACCATTGATGGTGGGCGAGGTTTTGTACCTGGATCCACAATTTCTTCTACCACAAATAGTAGCTCTGATTTGATGACTATTATAAATGTTTCCTTGGAAACATCTGGTAGTAATTTTGCACAAATTAATAAAACAGGTACTGCACCCTATATCCTTTCCAATGTATTTAGAAATGAAGTTAGTGATGTTCTAACCGGAACTCGTCTTGTTCAAGGTGCTTCAGCTGCAGATGAAAGATATGTTCCCACGACACCGGCAAATTGGCCAGTACCTCCTACCTCTGTTCTTCAAGCACTTGATGAATTAGCGGCGAGTGTTTCTACAATTGGCGGATCTGCTATAACTTCTTTAACTGGTGATGTGGTTGCGACTGGACCTGGAGCTGCTTCTTCTGCTATTCAGGCGAATGTTGTTACAAATGCAAAATTAGCTCAAATGGGAGCAAATACCATTAAAGGCAATAATACTGGCGCTCCCGCAAATGCTGCCGATTTAAGCGTTAGCCAAGTTACTGCGATGTTAAATCCTTTTATTGGGGACACAGGAACTGGAGGAACTCAAGGTTTGGTTCCAGCACCTGCGGCTGGGACAAAAGCTGCTGGAGATTTTTTATCAGCAAATGGCACCTGGACTTATGTTGATCAATCAAGTCCTATATATAGCCCCTTTTCTACTATCGGAATTACGCAATGGACAGGAGCTTTAAACGCTAAATTTGAAAATATTCAAACTTATACCGGAATAGATGGCCATAAACAATATGCAGCAGTAGTTGCTGGAGGATTGGTTGGAACTTTATTTATTTGGGATATTACGAATCCGGCCATCCCAACCCTGTGTTCTTTTGTAACACTCTCTGGTGCTTACAACGTTTCCGTTGCCCAAATTTCTGGGGCTATATATGCTTTCGTTCCTTCTTCTGGTGGATCTACTCTCTATACAATAAATGTTACCAATCCCTATTCATTGACCACCGCTTCTAGCTTGGCAATTTCTGGAAGTCCTGGATCTTTGTATAGTTGCGTATATGCCAATGGATATGTTTATATCGCTACGCAAAATAAAGGATTGACCGTTGTTGATGTTGGTGGCGGATTAGCTGGCGGAACATTAACGGCTCCTATTCAGTCATACCAAGAGGGTGGTACCACAAACAAAAGTGCTGGTGTTGCAGTATTTGGTAACCTTGTGTACACCACAAACTATCAAACTACTTTCCCTGCCACCGTTAGATATCTTAAAACTTGGGAGTTGGCCGCAGGCGGAGGGACTTTAGCTGTTCCATTTTTAGCTAGTACCTATACTATTCCTGGCGGTCCCACTCCTACATCTACCAAGCCAGCCGGTATTGCTATTAGTCCTTCTGGCACCACAGCATACGTTACTGACGGTAATCAAATAGTTATTGACATTATTGATATAACGTCTCCAACTTCCCCAAACTACCTTACTTATATAGCTCCTTCGTATTCTTTAGTGACCAATACTTTAGAGGAAGTAGTTGTTGCGCCTACATTAAATGGAAACTATCTATATGTCCCATCTGGGGCAAACGCCACTAATGGTGGGTGTATAGATCTTTTTGATGTGACCACTCCAGCCTCTCCCCTAAAAATTAAATCTATTTATACCGGTGTGCCAAATGATGTTTTTGGAGGCATAGCACTAAATAATGGATATATCTTTGGTGCTGATTACGGGGTATCTGGAGGATATAGTGGATTGGCAGTATTTACTCAGGCTTTACTAAGCCCCACTTTTGGTTTACCTATTACATCCAATATTCAAGTGGAGCAACTAACTCCCAATACTGCATTAATTGCAAATGTAAATCAACAACTTGCTAGCAGTTCAACAACAGCTACGGAACTCGGTTATGTTCATGGTGTGACTTCTCCAATTCAAGCGCAGATTAATAGTATAACTGGATCGGGTATAACGTCATTAAGCGGAGATGTTGTAGCGACCGGTCCAGGAGCAGTTACTGCCACTGTTCAACCAAATGTAATAACCAATGCTAAATTGGCACAAGCACCGGCCAACACAATTAAGGGTAATAATACGGGATCCACCGCTAATGAGGCAGATCTTACTACCAGTCAAGTGGCTACCATGCTTGGATCTTATTTTGATGCTGCTGGATCTGCATCAACAGTGCAAACAAATCTTAACAATTATATAAATCCAACATCTCTGCAGTTTTCTTGGATCTATCAAAATCCACATTATTATACTCAGATGATATATACAGGTAGTAATGTTACGCAAATTATTTATTGGGATAGTCCTTCAATGACAACACAGCTTTTTACTAAAAATATGACTTATACTGGTAGCCTGGTAACACAGGTAGTCCTCACAAGAATTTCAGATGGCGCAACTTTAACAAAAAATATAGCATACAGTGGAAGTCAAGTTTCTACTGTAACGAGGTCTTAATTATGATTGTAGCAGTAATAAATAATGGGGTCGTAGCACAGATTGTCACTATACCGGATGGTGATCAAACCGGCATGTATAATCAGTTAGCTCAATCTTGTCAGGCAGCGATAGACATAACAAATATGTCACCCCAACCATCGGTTGGTTGGACTTTTGATGGTGCAAATCTTAATTCAAATGGTTCAACTTCAACATGGAAAATAACAAAATTGGCTTTTAATAGTAGATTTCAAGTATCAGAGCTTATGGCCATATTGGCTGCTGCAGCTGGAACTAGCCCACAAGCATTAGAGCTTCAAATCGTAATTCAGAGACAAGGACTTGCTACCTACATAGATCTATCAAGATCCGATACCCAAGCTGGGGTAGAAATACTTGTTTCATTCGGACTAATAACTCAAGCAAGGGCGACCCAAATATTAACCACTCCGCCTACATCGCAAGAAATTTACCAAGGATAAAAATATGAAAACAATACTCGCAAATCTTAATGGATCGGTCCAAACATCATATTCAAATAATGGAAAGACAACTGTTTTTGGTAGGGCTTTTCAAAAAAGCATTAATTCCCAAAACGTTATCGGGCCACAACTTACCCAATGGCTTGACGTACTTCAACTTTATGCACTAAACCCTATTGATGCGTATTACAATCCAAATACCGGACATCTTTTCGTATTGAGTGCTGTGTCAACAACATTAACCGCTTTAAATATATGGGTTCAACTATTTAACTTTTCATCTTCTACCAACTGGGTCCCTACTTATGTTGGAAAAGTAAACCTAAACTTTGCTAACTCGGCAGCTTCTAGTCCTGCAATTAAAGGATTTTCAGTATATGAATCGGGCGGAAATATTACTCCAATTATATCAATAACAGGATCAGTTCCAATTGAAGGAGGTACATATATTGCATATAACTTAACGACATCCTCCTTTACTGTCGGTGGCTCAACCGCATGGGCAGCATCTGGAGCTAGTCAGGCTGGCTATATGTATTTCCTACAAGATTCTTCGGCATTAGGAGTTAACCATGTAGCCACAACTGCTTGGGGTCAAGCCTTACCTCAATACTCTTCTTCTGGAACCGTAAACACTAAAGTCTGGCAGGCTAACGGTAGTTTTGCACTTCCTCAGATGTATTCATGGGATCTATCTTTGGCTCCGTCTGTTGCTGGTACAGTTACAAACGGCATATCAGCACAAACTACATCATACGCAGGAACGTCTCCTGCCGCCTACTTCCAAATGTCGGCTCAAAATGGTTATTCACTTACAAACGGCGATCAAGTAGTCCTTCAAAATGGTACAGGTAACGTACCCACGGGATTTACCGCATGGGCGTCCAATACGTTACAGGTTGCGGCTACTAACGTATATTTTGTTCGAGATTTACAAAATACGTCTGGTAACTGGCAATTCAATCTATCTACCACTTCTGGGGGTGCCGCTGTTGTACCTACATCCTCTACTTCATTGTTCACCATGATGAGGGCGTTTGGAACTTCGTCTTCTATGTTCAATTTAAAGACCGGAGTGTTAACGGCTTTAACGGGCGGGGCAATTGTAAACAACACAATGAACTACGCTAAACCAATCAGTTCTCCTGCCAACACTACTTTGCAAGGCTTGGATTGCATTTCTTTTCAATCAAGTACTGCACTTTATATGTTTAAGATATCAGATCTAACATCTGGAGCAACTACATGGCCGAGCCTACTAACGGCTGGAGTAACAAATACCGGAACTGGTTTAGATGTTACCGCTATTACTACAACTCAAGGAGAGTATTCTGGTTCTGGATTAACAGGAGATTTAGATAATTTTATTTATGTTACCAACAGCTCTACTTTCATTTTAAAGCCGTATAAAGTTCCTGGAACTGCTCTTACTAGCGTATTCGGAGGCACTACTGACACCTATTATGCTGGTCAAAACCCAGTTACTGTTCAGGCCGGTGTTGCGACAATAACTCAAATTCATACAGCCGGAGGATTCTTATTCGTGTGCTCGAACACGGCTGGTCAATCAGGTGTTGTAATTATGGATATGGGATCGGATGCATTATTCGGTTATTCTGGTGTGGTAAGTCCAGTGATAGGAATACCTTCTGGGACTATCTATAAATATATAGATACAATTGAGCAATTATTTAATTACACAGATTCAATTAATTTTTGGGTTAGATCTGCTTCTACAAGTTCTGATGCAAGTTTTAGTTCAGTAACCTTACCACTAGGAAGTCCTGGTACTTCTGGGGTGATTTCTAATGGTTGGACATCTTTGGCTACAGCTATAGACAATTCTTCAGTTTCTGTTGGACCATATTTTCAATTATGCGGTACATATGACATTTGTACGTTAGACGCAAACACTCCAGCTCAGATTTACGATCTGATTTCCGCAATACTTCCTCCTGCAGAACAATCTGATTACTGGGCAGTCGATAACGACAATACAACTCAAGGATCTGGAAGCCCATCATATGTTTCTTGGAGGTTAATGACATCCTACTTAACTTCAGTTCCAACTATGTATGCGCGAGTTTACGATACTAATGGAAACCTTATTTTTAGCGCAAATACGACATCTAATCCAACAGCATTTCAATACTCTACCAATGATGGTACTAGTTGGAATGCACTTGGAACAATACCTAACACTGTAGATACCCGTGTTCGTGTTCTTGTTAGCCCAACTCCGGTTGTAACAGTAGCCCAACCTTCTTTGAGAGAGTCTTAAAATGGGATACTTTGCAAACGAATTAGTAAAAACATTTCCATCAACTTCTATACAGAATACTACAGCCCCTACCTTTGCGGGTGTTTCTTCAGTAACCGCTAATAATGATGGGTCTTTCACTGTTAATTGGAGTACTGCTACAGGAAGTGCCGCAACGCCTATTCTATATAAAGTGTATGTTGCGCTGGGAGCAAGTGTTTCTCCTACACTATTGTTTGTTGATTCCAATATTGCCGAAGAAGCCGCATCTGCTTGGGTGAAAGCTAACGTATTTCAACTCGGTGACCAATCTACGTACTTTGTAAATGGACAGACTTACACATTCGGAGTAAGGGCGTTTAGTTCTCAAAATATCACGGAAACTAATACAGTTACATTAAATGCCACGGCAATTGCTTCTGGCAACCTAGCCAGCGTGTTTCAAACAATTGCGACAAGTCTCTCTAGTAGTTCTACAAGCATTGCTGCAACAGAAGTCTTGTTGGCTGCAGACGTTTCTAGTTTTAGCGGATACCTAACCACCTTTGCGTCAAATCTAACCACTATGACTGCGGCTAATACTGCCTATGCTACCAACAATACTAATTTTTCTAACTACTTGACTGCCTTAAATAATTACTTAACGACATTTGCTAGTGATTTATCGACTTTCTCTTCAAACCTATCCACTATGTCGTCAATTAATAGTACGTTATCAGCATCAGCTAGTAGTTTAAGTGGTTCAGCGACAAGCCTAGCTTCTTCTGCCACCAGTATTTCTAGTAGTAGTTCCACATTAGCCACCAATGTAACGACCTTTACAAGCGATTTAACTACATTTGCCAATGATCTTACGACTTTTTCAGGCTATTTAACTACATTCAATACTGATCTAGGAACATTAAATACAGCTAGCGCCAACGTAACTGCAGCAGCTGCAAGTATAGCAACGTCAGCCTCATTAATCGCTGCAACAATCCTATAAAAAGGAAAAAAAATGAACGAAATAACTATCGGATTTTCTAGGCCCAAAGGTGGCTTTCAACCCTTCTCGTGGCTTATTAGACTGGCTTACTGGTCACCATTCTCACATGCTTATGTTCAGTTTGATATTCCAAAGGTAGATACTGTTATTTTTCAAGCCAGCGGGACAAAAATAAATTTGATTAGTGAAAAGAATTTTAATGAGAAGGAATTTATATATAAAGAATTTACTTTACCCATTTCATCAAAAAAGAAAATGGAAGTTATTAAATTTGCTGTTGCTCAATTAGGAAAGCCTTATAACCTTAAGGGAATATTGGGAATGGCTATAGTTAGAGTAGGGCAATTACTAGGTAAAAAATGGAATAGTCCATTTAATTACAATGGGTCCTCAGCATTCTGTTCGGAGATAGTCGCTAATATTTTAGAAAAATACGAAGATATCGATATGGGAAATGTTTCAGATGATTCTCCGCAAGCGGTTTATGCAATTTTAGAAAAAGTTAATTGTGAATTAATTTTGAAGCAGAATAAGCAGCCAAAAAAGTAGTTCCAACCCCTAAAGCAAAATAAAGCCAGTCTGAATGTTTTTGGTCTTGAGAGATCTTATTCAATCGATCCAGTTCATCTCCTGCATTTTTAGACCATAGCGCCACTCGCTCATCAGATTCTTTTAAGGCCAAGTCTTTTAGTGTGATGGCTTTAGTTAAATCAGCAATTTGAAGGTCTTTGGTCTTGTTGTCTTCCATTAATTGTCCAACACATAGATTTAATGCCGGACTATACTCAAATCCACCATCTGGGAGTTTCTTGATAGTAGACCAATCACAGTCCGCGAAAGCATTAGCAGAACTTACGAACAATAGAATACAAGCAATTAGTTTTTTCATTTACTGTCCTTTTTGTACCAATCCTCATTAACGGGCTGCTCCTGAGCTGGTAACGCAGCTGCCTCTGCCACTAGAGCATTGGCTTGTTTATTATTACTATCCTCCTGAGCGGCGAGTTTGTCATCTTTTTTCTGAGTAACAACACCTTCTTTTTTGCCAGCATAAGCAATGATAGCGTCCTTGATCTTCGTAAATTCAAAGTAAATGACTATTCCTGCGATAGCGATTACGAAAACCTTAACTCGCTTCCAGGTGTCTGCTAGATCATTTCCAATGACTGTTAAGAATGCTTTAATTTTAGTCCACATATTATTTGGCCTCCGTAATGTCTTTTATCAGCTCTGCTGGGCTTTTAGGAAGAGATTTACTGGCAATAGCATCTTTGATCATGCTAGTGAAATGAATCACTGTATTGGTCCCGAAATACGATACAGTGGTTGTGCGCAATAAGTCAGTATATTGAGAACCATCAATATATCCTTTTATTCTAAAAATAGAGCCCAAAATCAATATTCCAATCATTAGAGCTGTTTTATTGACATCCTGAAATACTTCGAGCAGATCCGCTAACCATTGGGGCATATGAACTCCTATTACCTCAATATATCATGAAAATAAGAAGCAATCTTATATTTCAAGGGGAATATCCATGATCGATCCAAACATCGCACTTGAAGCCGCTGCAGGAGGCATTACAGCCATTGGCGGCATTTATACTGCTATTAAAAAGTGGATACGCCATTCTACTGACAAAAAAGAGAAGTATAAGCAGGATATCCTAAAGCAGGCCCGTAGCGAAACCGAGAAGATCCGTAGAGAGCTTGAAGATAAAATTGAAAAACTTGAGATCGAAGTAGAGACACAAAAACAGAATATATATAAGGATATCGGGTACTTAAGAGAATCCCATTCAAATGAAATCCGTAATTTAACTGAAAAAATCGAAGAATTACGCGAAGATCTGAAAATTCAGCATGTAGGTATCCTGAATCTACTTACTAAACTGGTTGATAATAAATAATACCCTAATACCGATGCTGCCCAACGCATGTCCACTTATGCCTATCAGAAGCTTTAATTCTGACAATTCGTGGTCTCATATCAAATAAACTGTTGTTGTTTCGATTGCAATACAAAATCTTAACCTTAATGTAATCATCGGTCTCGTAATGAACATTTAAGACAGCAAGATCCATATCCAGGGTATCCCTGTGACGAATCATATTACCACCCTTAAATACTTCAGAATTCTCTGACATACTTAGTATACTACTACATCCTTAAGCCAAAGGCAAGTTTTTTGTAAAATTCAACTTCCTATTTTTTAATAGTATTCAGCCAGGGGGAATTTCTATTTATTTTTACTATTTATAATAATAATTTTAATTTTCCCTTTTTGATATGATATAGCGTAAGTAAATAAGTATCTCGGATGGAAAATAAGAAGGTTTGAATATAAGAAAAAATATATGGAAAATTTCAACTGAATTCGTTTTCAAAAAGGATACTTGCGCCTAAAACTTATTTTGACCATAATGATATACTAAGACTATGAAGACTTGTAGAAAAGGATTACATCAATACGAACAAACCTTAAGAACCTGTCCTGTTTGCAGGAAAATTAGTGTTAAGGCTTATGCTCAAAATAATCCTAGTAAACTATCTTCAATTAAATCGAAATATGCTAAAAACAACCCAGGAAAAATATATGCCTCACAAGTTCTTTATCGTCATAGAAATCCCGAAAAAGTAAGTGCTAGACAGTTAAATTGGCGCGAAAATAATCTCGATAAGCGTAATAGCTATGAAGCCAAACGTCGGGCGGCTAAATTACAGAGAACCCCCAAATGGCTAACATCAGAACATTATTTGGAAATTCAAAAGTTTTATAGCTTGGCTAAAGAACTAGAAGTAACTTCAAAGCAAAAATTAGAGGTAGATCATATAATTCCTCTTCAGGGAGAGCAAGTCTCTGGATTACACGTTCCTTGGAACTTACAGATATTGACCGAATCTGAGAATACTGCAAAAGGAAATAGGTTAAAATGGAGTGAAAATGGCTGACAATAACGATATTATAATTATAGGTAGTACTGCTAAATGGAACTTGCCTCCTACGCAAGGTGAGCTTATGGGCACGTACACTGGTCCATTTGAATTTAAAACCTTTCTAACTCCAACCCAAATGCTTGAAGCTGGGCGCGAGTATCGAAGTTTACTTGGTGCATTTCCTGAATACGCTTCAGATAAAGAAAAAGAATTAGCCTTTGCCTTGGTTCAATTACGGTACCGTATCATTAAGGCCCCTCCTTTTTGGACTTCTACCCTATCTGAATCTGGGTATGCTGGTAATGTCCCTGATACCAATATCATCATGACCGTCTATGTGAAAGCCATGGTTGCTGAATCAATGTTTCAAGAGAAGATCAATAAGGAAAGCGAAACCCTTTTAGAACGCACGATTAAGAGTGCTGAAGCTTTGGTTGATGTGAAAAATAAGCAAGGTCAAGAAGAGTAATGGGAATCTATAGCATCGAATGTCCTGGTTGTAAAAAGCTCTTTCAATGGTTTTCTGGATCGGCTGACCAATTTTGTGAAGAATGTAAAAAGCCTAAAGGAGTGAGTATGAATAGCGAAAACAAAGAAGTCGAATATCTTAATCAAATCATTAAATTACAACAAGATATGATTGACATGCTTAAAGCTGAGATTGGTCGTCTTAAAATTACAACGATTCAGTCTCCCTTGCAGCCAATCACAAGCCCCATAATTGGTCCTGGTTACCCCGTAAACCCTAACCCGTTCATTCCTGGCACTCCAGGAAATCCATTTAATCCCTATATTGTTACCTGTGGATCACCTTCAGATGGCGGCGGAACAAATCCTACTGAGTCTAAATGAAATCTTTCTACGATCTATTCGATATCTGTAGGCTTAGGGCTATTGCGCTTGCGATAGATCCCACTACAGAATCTATTTATCGAATGCGTTGTAGGGAATATAGCGAGAAGTTTCATACTCCGCTCCATGTAGTTGAAAAGGAACTAGATCCCATTTTTGTATTGCAGCATCTCTACGAAGTTCAATATTCTCCACGAGTTATTGATGAAGAGTTGAATGAAGTATTAGAACAGTTGTATAGAATTAAAGATCCAAATTACAATCCAATGACCAAAGCCGAGATGGAAGATCTGGTCGATGCGGTTCTCAATAAGGAAATTGAACGTCTGTCTAAGAAAAAACGTCCTACTCAAGAAACCATTAAGAATGAGATTAAAAAGGAAACTCTAAAAGAAGAGATTCAAAAGCCTAAAAAAGGTTCCATGAATTTTGGTGATTTAGAGAAACTTGAGGAAAACTTACCACCAATTAAAACAGGGTTTGACAAAGAGCCAACCAAGTGAGAGCATTAATTTTGCACTAGGAGAGCAGCATGAAATATTTAAAGATTTTATTAAGTCCAATTAAAGTAAAGGGCGATATCGACGACCAAGAGACTCTGCAGGCAGATATCTATGAAAAGATTTCAGCTATGATTGAAGCCGAGACTCTCGTATGGGAAATCGATGAAGAGGACGAAGACGAAGACGAAGGTTACTAAAGATATAGTAATGAAAACATTCGACCCTGGATTAAAGAAAGAAAAATAACTATTGTTTCTTAATTTGGCGTTCATTTTACTAACCTCAAATTAGTTTCTATTTTTGCTCCCACTTCACACTCTTCCACACAATTATGATTTTGACCGTTATTTTCCAAGATAGAGAAATAATGTTAGTATTCATTATGAAATCCTCTACGGTCAGTAATAATACCTTTTCTTGGAATTCTTGTTCGTGGCCCATCCCAAGGACCATCTGGGCCTTCAGGTACATAAAATATTACTTTATCGCCAATCTTTAATTCTCTAGGCATTTTCAGTCTCCTTATTCAATGTACGATAAATACTCTGTCTACTTAGGCCAGTAATACTCACGATCTCTGGTATGGTACTACCTTCACTTCTGAGTTTCTTGACCACTGCATGTCCATTTTTCTGGGGGCGTCCTAACTTCACGCCTTTCG
>Ga0302265_1000839_pt1 | contig 19463 bp, 22 predicted proteins | sample III_Bog_E1_1_FD_194556 | JGI IMG/M metagenome (GOLD analysis project Ga0302265, IMG submission 194556) | Peat permafrost microbial communities from Stordalen Mire near Abisko, Sweden - III_Bog_E1_1 | ecosystem: Environmental > Terrestrial > Soil > Wetlands > Peat | place: Sweden: Abisko...
GTCTTCGCGCTGTCTCCACCCGACCTAGAAGGTCCGCAATCTCAACCTGCTTGCAGGAGTCTTTCAACTGCAATGGCTCAAGACTTGCGAGCAGACGGCGGGAAACAGCAACAATGCTGCGCACCTTCACGAGAAAATCGTCAATCTCAGCATCGATACAGTCGAACGCGATGTCAGGCACAAGCGCGTGTAGTTCAGTGAGGGCTTGAAGGGAAGACTCCAATTCCTCAGGTTGAGGTACGATACCCTGAGAAAGTGACAGCATACTTCTCAGTCGTGCCCCCGGAAGAGTGAGAAGCGCATTACGCACAACGGAAGCAAAAGGCTGATGTTCGGGCAGGCGAGTAAATAGTTCCTCATGCCACCGGGCAACAACAATCAAGTCTTCCCAGTTTGTCTCCATGCCCTGAAACGTCTCGCCTAAATGCTCACGATATTGCTCCCTACAAATAAATGCCGTGAGTTTGACGCGATGATGCGCCAGAAGACGAAGACCGGCCGCCTTCTGGCGGGGATTTCTCTTCTGGGCCACTTTACTGTGCGAACGATAGACCAAAGATGCGGCGCGAAACGATCTTCCAAATCGGCGATACCAAGGCGTCTGGTCGAGAACTGAGGCTGCATCAAGGAGCATCTGGTCTGGTGTATCGGATTCGACAAGGAACTGCTCTGAGAGGGAATCCCGTTCGGCGGCAAGGGCAGCGCATACCTGCTTGCCTTGCTCAAGCAGATGAACTAGGCCGTCCTTCGCAAATTGTGGTCCACGCAAATGAGCAAGATGAAGTGGTGCCTCGGACATCAAATGACGAGCGGTTACCAGGTCTGTGACGGAACGTAGCGTAAAGCCAGTATCGGCTCCTAATGCGCTGCTAAGAAGGCGGGCTGCATTTTTAGCGCGTGCGATTTGCCGTTCAACTCTTAGCAGCGCTGTATCCAACTCACGCAGTGTAGCTAGCGAATAGGACATTAGGCCCATCCGCGCCAATTCATTGTCGAGGCGCGTGAATTCAGCGGGTAAGTCCCTATCCAACAGTTGCGCATCGTTCGGCAGAGTGTCTATCAGCTCGTGATAGGCAGAGAGAGAGGTCAGAAAGTCTTCAACATTCCTTCGGTTGGTAGGTGTTTGTAGGGGCTCAATGAGGTCGTGATGGTCATGAGGAACCACAGGGATGCCGCCCACAATCCATGCTTCGGTCTTGTCAACCCAGATGTCTATATTGCCAAGGGCCTCGGAAACTGTTCGGATGATCTCTTGAAGAAGCCCAATTCGCTGTGAACAGTAATCGACTAGCAAAGGGAGAGACGCAAGTATGCGGTCCTGTTCAGCAAGTCCTAGCTCGCAGGTCGGCAACCAACCCCACGGGTTCTCTTTCTTCTCGACCGATCCGCCCGAACCTTGAATTCTTTGCAGATGAGCCGAGTAGGTTGTCACCGCGTCCTTACGCTCACTCACCGCCTTATAGTCCCATGAAAACGCCTCTGGAAACGCAAGTGTGTTCGTCTCACGCAGTACCGGGGGGATATTGGAAAGCAATGCGTCGCGCTGCCAAATTAGCTCGAAAGGAGTTCTACCAATGGCGGCATAGGGCGTATGAAGCAGAGTAGCGTATTTCCTCAGTTGGTCACGTTTATGATTCAATAAACTTTGCTTATGTTCCAAGGTCGTTGGTGAGGAAAAGCGGGAGTTCGCTTGAATTCTGGACTCCAGAGACCTGAGTAAGCTAACCTTGCTGGTTTTATGGCTATGAAGTTCGAGGCAAAATTCCCCCAGTCCGCAAGCGTCAAGACGCCTCTTAACCACTCCGAGAGCCGCCATCTTTTCTGCGACGAACAGTACGCGCTTACCTGCCGCTATTGATGCTGCGATCAGGTTTGTAATGGTCTGGGATTTTCCTGTGCCGGGAGGGCCTTCGATAACGAGATTCTTGCCACGTATCGCATCGATCAGAGCGCTATGCTGAGAGCTATCCGCATCATTAACGAGCGGTGGAACATCGCCTTTGTCCGCCTCTTCATCAATGTCATACTCTGGCGCAATGGACAGCCCTTGAGGGGCAGTCCCAGAAAAGAGGTCAAGAAGCCGGGGATGGCGTTCGAGAGGGGCTTGCGACGGCCAACGCTCTGGATCAAGGTCCAAATACATCAGAAGTTTTCCAAAACTCAGAAGCGCAAGCGACACATGTCGGCAAATTCGCCAGTGCCGCTTTAATGCAATGATTGAAGAGAAACGTTGGAAATACTCTTCTGGAGATTCACCCTCTTCAATATCGGGAATTACTAAGCCGAAGTCGCGCCTCATTTTCTCGATCAACGAGAGATTAGCTGTAAGGTCTTCACCTGTATACTGCAGGCGAATCGAGCGATCAGTGTCTTTCGATTTTGGTGTGATTATCGTTACGGGTATTGCCAGTAGGGGTGACTGACGAATTAGAGAAGAATCGTCAGATTCCCGCCATTCGAGAAAACCAAAGATCAAGTGAAGAATGTTGGTTCCTGATTCTTCGAGGGCAGTGCGGGCAGAAGTTCCGATCTTGCGAATGATGATCTCAAAGTCATCCTGATAATGAATGACGGGAAGACAATCAGATTGCCCCTCACCGAGAGTACGCTCGTAATCAGTGTTCCACCCAATTTCTTCAGCGTAATCCTTCGCCGATGGCTTCTCAGCTAGCAATTCAAACTGTTCGTCGGGCGGTTCAGGAACCGGCATGAAAGGAATTGTTCTTTCATCAAGAAGAGACTTATAGAGCGTCTCCAAGTCAACGTTAACGATGCGAAGTGACGTTCTGCCGTGCCGGAAACTGATGAGCCTATTACGATTCGTGAGGTCGAGCAATCGACGGCGGAGTGACTCAAGTCCTCGGCGCACAGCCTCAATTGCGGCCTGATCAACAGGTTGCGTTGAGGAGTTGCTGTTTGGCATCCTCGTTGACGCCGATGAGGACGACTGCTCGTCTACTCGTGAAGGATTGGTGTGCAAAGTCCAACTCATGTCCAGAGTCCACCCGACATTCAGGATTTCCTGAAATCACGTTCAAAAACACCCGCCTAAGGAAGTTTCCCGATACCAACAATGCTAATACCTAGACCTACGCTTGCGGCGAGCCAAGTGATTGGCGTGTGGTTTTGTGCCTAAGCATAAAGCCTTGCCGCTTCGATTCCCGCCTGATTAACGCAAGAAAACGTTGCAGCGTGTGCGTATCTGTTCAGCCAGAGCTTCAGTAACAGGGTGCTCGACTCCCGTGCTGCTGAGATTCGAGAGTATGCTATTAGCCAGTTCCGGCACACGGCGGCGCACAAGCGGTTTGGCAAGTCCGGCGTCTTCCGCCAGTTGCTCAAAGTTCGTCTTCGAGACCCTTTCCGATGAATACTCGCCGCCGATCTTCATCGCCATCTCGCGGGTCAGATCGGGATAGTAGCGTGTGCTCACGACATCGTAGAAGGGCGCAAGCCGTGTCTCCAGGCTCGCCCTGCCAGCGCCGCGATAGAGCAGAGAGAAGTTCTTGCCGTGCGCGTCATTGTTGCCGACCAGAAAGTTGAAGATTACGGCGTCCAGCAGGCGCGCCAGGTCGAGGACCGGCGCGCTCGACACCTCGCGCAGCAAAGCAAAGCACTGCTTGAGCGATGGGCCGCCTTCCTTTTGATACTTGTTTTCCGAGACGATGCCCAGCGCTTGGCAAAAGTCCTCCTGATGCAGGCGTTCGAGCGTTACGCCCTCTGGCCCCTGGCTGTGCGTCCGGTCGTAGCGCTCGACCAGCAGGTATTCAACGTCTTCCACGCGCCTGATTTCAGCCGTGGCAGTGGGCAGGCCGACTGCCGCAGCCAATCTCATGCAGTAGGCTTCATTGAAGACAACCCCGGCAAATCGGTCCACTGCCGGTTTCAAGATGTGCGTACTGGGCGCGCCGCCCAGAGGGAGCGAGATGGCCTCGCCCACAATGCGTACTGCTATCTTGTCCTGTGCACCGGCAAGCGAAAGGCGAATGCCGGTCTCGCCAGCCAGCAGCGGACGGCGCGGTAGTTCCCGGAGTATTCCAGCCAACTCAGGCGACGAAAGCGCCCGGTAATGGTCGTCCGGCGCGGGAAGGCTCTCGCCAGCGGGGATGAATGTGACAGCGCCCGCACACTCCCCGCCGATCCGCTCCAGCATCGCGTAGTCATTGCGCCCACTGATGCCCAGGTTGCGGGCGATGATCTCGCGCTTGCTTTCTTCGGGCAGAACGCCGGCGAAGTACCCTCGGCATTCCTTGCGAGTAAACCGCTTCCGCCGCAACGGCAGCGAATGGGACAAAGGCGTGGCGTCTGGCTTTTGTAGCCAGTTTTCCGCGTAGTCAAAGACCATCTGGCCGCCATCATTCTGAATTAGGTGGCCAACCAATTCTCGGTGCAAGTAGACATCCAGGATTTTCGCCATGTGTTATTCCTCGCTCCCGGAGACCGCAGGCGGCGTCAGCGCGATCCTGATTCCCAGCGTTTGCAGGACGGTCAGCACCTTGCCAATCTGGCAGGTTTCCTTGCCCTTTTCGAGATCGATGATGAAGCGCAGCCCAGTGCCGGAGGTCAGCGCCAAGTCCTTTTGCGTGACACCCAACCGTTTCCGGCTTTCGCGGATGATCTGGCCAATTTCCTGTATGGTGTATCTCACCGGCTCACCATGGCTATTCCCGTACGGGAATAATTATACATTTTCTGAACAATGTCAAGAAAAACTTCCCGTACGGGAATAATTCAAGCTACCATCGCAGTTTTACGCGAAAGATTTCCGTTCGGGAACAGTTAGGTGTGCGTTTTTTGTCATGCGAATCGAGCCTGTTCGGAGAATGTATGTGGTCACGGCGAGTATCAGGCCACCGGTCTTCCCGCCCGCCATGTAGAAACGAGATCCAAGGGGAAATCATTTCGATTTTATGTTTACTATAGATATGGTGTATTATTTATATATGCAGGTAGTGAGAGTAGATGTGGGGATTAGGCATGGAAAAGGGCGGCATAAAGTGCAAATGTTCACCGCAGAACAAGTGGAGGAGCTTCGCTCGTTCCTGGCTCAAAAACATAACCGTGCAGTGCATTCTGGAGAAAAGTTGGTTGGCGGACGCGGTTCAAGCAGGGTTGGCGAAGGCTCGTTTGAGTCGTCCTGCAAAAGCTTAACCGGATGGACGGTAAGAGACGAAAGCAAAATGAGGGTTCAATCAATATGAGCACACAATTCCTGACTGAAGTCGAAGTGGCGCAACGAACGCACATCAGCCTTGCCACTCTGCGCCGGTGGCGGCTGGAGAACCGTGGGCCGATATTCCGCAAATTCGGTTCCCTTGTCCGTTATGCCGAAGAGGAACTGACCCGGTGGGAGCAGGCGCAGCCAAGCGGCGGCGAGAATATCGCCGAACGATTCATGCCCCAGTCCGCGAGAAGCATCGAGCCGGTCGGAAGATCGCGTTGAGGAAAATGCGCAGATCGCCCCAGAGGCCCTTAACTACGTCAACGGGATTCCGAAGGATTGCGCTATGAATCGAAACACACTCGATTTTACGATGCGCTCGGAGTATACTTTAGGGAGGAGAACTCCTATGCCCCCAGCGGTCAAATCGAAAAAAGCGGTTGCGCTTCCGGCCAAAGCTCCAACGGCCCGTAAATCGAAGTTTCAAGCCGACCTCGCGCCTTCAGAAGACAGCATGGTGCGAATACTCAAAACGGAGTTGCAAATGACGAGCAATACGGACTTTCTCACGGATGCTCTCGCCCTGCTCCGTTGGGCCGTCTCGGAGCGGAAGCGCGGCCATCACATCATCAGTGAGAGTTCGACAGGGGAACGCAAAATCCTGCTCTTTCCTCGTCTGGAGCGGGTTGCCCCGGAGGTGACCCTGCCGCACGTCGATATTCACTGGACAGACAAGGAACTTGAAAGTCTCGCAGAGCTTGCCTCTGGTCAGCCTGCCGATCCCACCGACGCCCTCATTCGGGCCATGAGGCAATAGCGTGGCAGTAACGATCCGTCGTCTTGAAGAATCCGATGGAGTAGAAGGTTTTGATTGCGGAGACGAGCCGCTCAACAATTATTTGAAGCACCACGCGTGGACGAATCAGCAGAAGGTCTCTATCGGCGTGACGTATGCCGCAGTAGACGAATCCGCGCCCCGCACAGTGCTGGGCTACTTCACGTTGGCCACATCCAGTGTGCCCCGCGACCGCTTTCCCCAGGAGTATGTGCGCGGCCTACCACCCTACGACCTGCCGTTGATCTTGCTGGCGCGCCTGGCGGTGGACAAGCGATTCAGCGGCAAGGGGCTGGGCCACGCTTTGCTTTCGGAGGCGCTCAAGATCACCCTGCGCGTGGCAGACGAAGTCGGCTGCCGCTGCATCATCACCGATGCTTGTCCCGATAAAGCTGGATGGTATGCGCGTTACGGCTTCGTTCCATTGGAAGGCAAAACCGCAACCAGCCCGCAAAGAATGTATCTGGATGTTCGCACGATCCGGCGCGCGTCCTCGATTGACTCTTTCCCTCCGGAAAGAGCGTAAGCAAAAGAACTGGAGCCATTCTGATGAGTCTCTTCCGGCGTGGTGATGTTTGGTGGTACGAGTTCTGGTTCGCGGGACGGCGCATTCGCGAATCTTCAAAGTCTCCCTCGAAAACCGTTGCCAAAGGGGCCGAGCAGAAGCGCAAACGCGAGCTGGAGGCAGGCTTCAACAACTTCATCGACCTGCGCCACGAGCGCATCCGCACATTCAGCGACATGGCCGACGAGTACTTTGATGCCTATAAGTTGCGCCTGCCTCAGTCAGCGCGCTTTGCCGAATATGCAATCGATCATCTGAAGCAACTTCTTGGCAGCAAGATGCTTGTCGATTTCAACGAGGCTACCGTCATTCAGTACCAGAATGCGCGTCTCAGTGAAGGCTCTGCTCCGAAGAGCATCAACGAGGAAGTCGGTTTTCTGCTTCGCATCCTGAGCGATCCAGGCGACCTGCTCCGTATCCGGCTCCGTAAAAGAAAGATGCTCAAACTGAAGGTTCGCCAGACAGTCGGAAAGGCTTATACCCCGGCGGAAAAGGACAGGATGCTTGAGGAGGCCCGCAAGGCTCGCTCCCCGCACATCTATCTCGCGCTAACGCTGGCGCTCAACGCCGGGATGCGCGATGCCGAGATCAGGAACTTGACTTGGGAGCAGATCGACTTCACAAAGAAATACCTAGCTGTGGGGAGCAGCAAGACCGAGGCGGGCGAGGGGCGGACGATTCCGTTGAATTCGACACTCTTCGAGGTCTTCTCCGAGTATGCCGACTGGTACAGGGAGAAGTTCGCAGAGACCCGCGCCGAGTGGTATGTCTTTCCCTTCGGGAAGCCGAGTCCAAGTGACCCCACGCGCCCCGTCACCACACTCAAGACGGCATGGAACAACGTGCGCACGAATGCCCAGGTAAAAGGCCGCTGGCACGACAACCGGCATACGCTCATCACCGACCTTGCGGAAAGCGGCGCGGGCGATCAGACCATCATGGACATCGCCGGACACGTTTCCAAGCAGATGCTCAAGCACTACAGCCACATCCGCATGGAGGCGAAGCGTCACGCTCTGGAGTCCATCGTTCCCAAACGACCGGCAACCGTGGAATCCGGCCAGGAAGGGCAGGCCGAAGGGTCCCCACAAAACTCCCCACATGGGTTGCAGAACGAGAGAAAACGGGCCACTAGAAAACAGGTGGCCGCGAAGAGCGAAAACGCTCCAGAGACCAAAAATACTGAGGGGGATTACTCAGAAACACCCACAAATACGCAGCATTTTGATGTGGGGTACCCACAAAAGTCCCCACAGTCGGACATTTCTGAGGGTTTTAGGGGAGTTGAGAAGAGGTGTAAATCATTGAATCTAATTGGTGGACGCGGTAGGAATCGAATTTTCAACCAAACGTATTTTCAACAACATGCAGGTCAGCGGATGACACCTAAGACCGTGAAAAGCAGCCGTAATCCGATAAACAGAGCGCGGATAGAGCGCGTTTTTGCGGCCTCTGTGAGGTAGGTTTACCTCTTAATTGTGCAGTTTGGTACAACTCAAGGATGGACCGTTGCGCTCGCCTGCTTCCGCTTGCGCCTCAGGCGGCTCATCCCCGCCGCAGCCTGGCACTGAGGGGAACAATAGAGTTGCTTCGCACGTTTGCGAGCGAAGTCGCTGTGGCACTTCTGACAGACAGCCCATCCTCCAGCGGTGCCGGTGCTCCACATTGCCAGCGCATATAGGGCCGTCACGAAGTCAGGGCAGTAAAGGCCAGGAACAAATTTCCTTGCGGCGTTGTGCCACCAAACGACAAACCGTGTTTTGCTCAACCCCGCAGTGAATGCCTCCGAAAAAGCAAAGGTTGCCGACTTGATGGCTCCGCTGACCGAGGCACTCCACTCTGAGATATTTCCAGTGGGTAATGACCCCGGATCAATGCGGGCGGCGGTCTTGCTACCTGATTTCTCGGTAAGCGTAGCTGTCGTCCACGGGGTTTCAAATGCGATGTTGAATGAGATGCTTGCCCGCACATCACCAGAAACAGATCTGAACGTCCAATTTTCAGAGCCGTCTTCTTCCATAAACCAACCACCGGGACTCACTCGGTCGAGCGTGGCGGCCAACGGGTTCAACGCCTCGTCCAGTTTCGGAGTAAGAACTGGAGACCAATCTCCGGCATTCAGCCGATCTTTCAGAGCGAGCATGTCTCGAATTCGGTCCCACTCAGCCTTGTCAATGGCTCCGTATTCCTTCTCAAGTTCCACCTGCTTACAGCGATTCGACAAGCCTTCGACCAGTGACGGCAGCAATCGCCGAACGCTGGTCATGGGCTTGTCACTCCAGATAATCGAGGGGACGAATCCCTCAGCCTCTTTGGAACCACAATCGATGAGCACCGGAATCCTTCTTTCCGGCATCGCAAGGTGGGTTATGGGTCCGTTATGGTTATGGGTTCTCATGTCTTGCCACCACTCCTAATCCGTTATAGCGTAGGAAGTAGGAGAAGGCAACTCGACTGCCAACCATCTGCCGAAGAAAGGAGCATAGGTTCATGAACGACCCTAAAGCATTTTCAAAACGTGTCCTCGAAGTCGAAGCCAAAATGACCAGCGAGCAACCAGATTGGATTGTTCAACACCAGCGTGAAAAGGCAGCACAGGACCGCAAAACTGAGGAAAACCAACAGCGACAATTGGAGGCCGCGAAGTCTGTTCATGAGCGAGGGGCAGAGTTTTGGCAGCAACTTGTGGACCGGCTGGCATTCAACGCGAAAGCCGTGGAACAAGGGTTCTTTCAAACTATTGATGAGAGACTGACTGCATTTGCGTTGCCGGAGCACGACCTCACGCACACTCCGGATTTCAGCTGTCACATCCAGATTGACCGACTGTCAGTCAGAAACGGTCCAGACTCACGTCAGATGCTTTTGTACCACCGCCCTGGGGGAAACCGAATCAGGCGATGGTATCAGAGGCAAGAGTTGACGGACATAGAACTACAAGCCGGTCCGAAGGGTGTAGCCGCTGTCATGGACCGCAACGCTCCAAAGACAGCACAAGAATTGGCGGATCACATTGTGCGTGGGATGACCAATAGCGTCCGGGCGTAACTCCGCGTCGTTCACCCTGACAGGCTCCTGCCAGAAATCAGTGACTGGCATGGCGAACACACAGCGCTCCAGTCTCTCCATGCCACGAAACTACCGTCCAATCACGCCCAGGTCCGCCGGAGAGCAAGCCCACTGTGAGGCGCGCCTTTTCTAAAAAATTCACCTGCAGGCGTAGGAATTCGCCAGTCGGCATTGTTTTCTGTTCAGTGCCAGGCTTCTACCACCCTTCCGGCCTTTGGCTGGCATTCCGTGTGGGTTTGAACCGTGGAAAGCACCGGAAAAGGTCGGGCAAAGCCGCTTTCAGCCCCTTAAGGCCCACGCGGGGCCGGACGGCGTTACAATCCCTTCAGCAGTTCCGAGAGCGTTGTTTCGAGGGCAGAGGCGATTTTGCTGAGGGTTCGTAGCCCCGGCTCTCGTGTGCCACGCTCCAAGTCCGAAATATGCACCTCGTGGACGCCGGACTGCTCGGCAAGGTCAATCTGCCGCCAATTCCGGGCACGGCGCAACTTCCGGATTCGCTCGCCCGTCGCCGCGCAGATGTCCTTTGCCATGCGTTCATCATCGGGTTAGCCTTTGCGCTATATTTAGCGCATACACTCTCTGGTGCTTGAAAGGTCGTCAATATGCCGTTGTACAGAAAAATTGCTTCCGCGTTGCTTGTCTCGATTGCCCTGCTCGCGTCCGGTTGTGGCGGAGGATCGGGCGGTAGCAGCGGCGGGGGCAGTACGCCCGCAATCACGTCTGTTGCGGTAGCATGTTCGCCGGGGTCGATCAATACGAATCAAACGTCAACCTGTACGCCGACGGTCAGCGGGACTGGAAACTACAGTTCATCAATCACATGGTCCGTCAGCCCCGCGAGCATTGGCACGGTCAGCAGCGCGGGCGTCTTTACTCCGTCTGGTGCCGGGACGGCGACCATCACTGCAACCTCAACGGAGGACTCGTCCAAGTCTGGCAACGCAACAGTCACGGTGGCCGCTCAGTCCACAATCACTTCAGTGTCTGTGATCTGCACTCCGACCGCTATACTTACCACGCAGACTTCTACCTGCACGGCAACCGTGCAGGGAACAGGATCGTATAGCTCGGCGGTTACCTGGGCCGCATCGGATGGCACCATTGCCTCTTCTGGAGTGTTTACTCCGGCGAGTTTAGGAATCGCTACGATCACTGCGAAATCATCACAAGACTCCACAAAATCTGGGACTATCTCCATTAGCGTCGTCAACTCGACCACGAGTGGTGCGTGGACGTGGATGAACGGGAGTACCTCGAACTATGCAGTCGGATTCTATGGCACAAAGGGCGTCGCGTCCCCTTCCAACGTTCCCGATGGCCGGGGTAGCGCGGCCAGTTGGATGGATAAGAGCGGGAATTTTTGGCTTTTCAGTGGTTATGCGCTTGGAGTTGGCGGCACAGCTACGCCAAACGATCTCTGGGAATACAACCCCTCAACCAATGAATGGACATTTATGGGGGGAAACACAGATGCATGTACTCGGATCAACCCGACGACTTGCGGATACTACTGGCCAGGTGTCTATGGTACGAAGGGCGTGGCTGGAACGAATAATCTCCCTGGCGGACGTTTTGACGCTGTCAGTTGGACAGACAGCAGCGGTAATTTCTGGCTCTTCGGAGGCACCGGGGAAGATTCAACTGGCTCAGGTGGCGGCGGCTATCTCAACGACCTTTGGGAATTCAACCTTGTAACCGGGGAATGGACATGGGAGAGCGGAAGCAACATTGCCGGCGCAGATGGCATTTACGGGACATTGGGTACACCTTCCATAAGCAACACGCCCGGAGCCCGCGACGGGTCGGTCAGTTGGGTCGACTCTAGCGGCAATCTCTGGCTATTCGGAGGAGAACTGCCCAATGGTGCCTCCAATGATCTCTGGAGGTTCAATCCGACCACCAAAGCTTGGACATGGGTGAGTGGCAGCAGCACGATCAATGCATCCGCCGTCTACGGCAGCTTAGGTGTTGCGGCCCCGAACAATGTCCCAGGAGCTAGATTTGGTGCTGATGGCTGGATCGATAGGGACGGCAACCTCTGGCTTTTTGGAGGCACGAGTATTGTCTCGACAGGGGCCGTCTATCTCAACGACCTTTGGAAGTTTAACCCGGCAAGCGAGGAATGGGCCTGGATGAATGGGAGCAGCACAACAAATGGGTCTGCTGTCTACGGCACGCTTGGCGTCGCATCATCTAACACGACGCCGGGGGTTTCGTTCCAGCAGTCCGCAACTGCAAGTTGGAGCGATTCTAGCGGCGACTTCTGGCTCTTTGACGGCAACATTTGGAAGTTTAGTCCAACTACCGATCAGTGGACATGGATTAGCGAGAGTGGTACAGCCGTAGTCTATGGTACGAAAGGCACTCCCTCCGCGAGCAATTTCCCCGGAGGGGGAGCAGGATCGGCATGTTGGACTGATAACAACGGCAATTTCTGGCTCTTCGGTGGCGGCTATCAAAACATCCTCTGGCGTTACCAGCCTTAGCCGATGTCGAGCTCCAGCACAGCAAGGAAAGGAAACTCAAATGAATCGCATACTTACCATTGTCCTGCTCACGTTTTCTGCCATTGCGGTCGCTCAAGCTCCGCAACTCAAGAGTGGGTCAACCGTCTACATCGAACCGATGGGCGGATACGAAACCTACCTCGCTGCTGCACTGGTGAAGAAGAAAGTCTCTTTGATTGTGGTTACCGATAAGAGCAAGGCGGACTACATCATCACAAGCAACGTCAGCCACAATGCACCGAGTACTCCTGCCGTGGTGGTCAACAATAGCGCAACCGCGACCGTTAACGAAGGAGAAAGCCCAAACCAGCAGGCGTGGAATCAAGGGTGGGAGTTGGGTAGCCAAAGGGCAGCGGAACGTAGGGCTGCTCATGCCGCCCTCGGATCAACCAGCGTGAGCATTTCCGTTGTCGATCCGCGATCTTCGCAGATTGTATTCGCTTACTCAGCAGGCAAGGCAGGGTCCAACCAGTTCGAGAAAACAGCGGAGGCTTGTGCGAAGAGCCTGAAAGAGTTCATTGAAAAGTCCGAGAAGCAAAAGAAATGATCTTGCTGAGATAGTGCAGAGGGAACGGAAATGAAAAGGGCGCGATTCATTCACCTGTGGGTAGCCTTGGCAATACTGGTATGTATTGCCACCGGATGGGCGCAAAGCAAAGGTATCGACCCCGCCTTGCTTGCAAAGGCGAAAGCTGGAGATGCAGATGCGGAACAACGCATCGCAATCAGTTACTCACACTTAGGAAATCAGAAGGAGTCATGCCGCTGGGGCCTCATTGCTGCACAAAGCGGCAATGTAGAAGCTCAGTTCATCCTCGGAGAAATGTACAAAAGCGGATCGACGGTATGCAGACTACCCAAAGACGACGCGCAAGCGGCCGTGTGGCTTCGTAAGGCCGCTGAGCAAGGCGATATGGGGGCTCAAGAGGAACTCGCATTTTTGTACGACAACGGCCAAGGCTTGCCACAGGATCATTCGCAGGCTGACATCTGGTGGCGCAAAGCCGCCGAGCAAGGGGATGCTTATTCACAATACAACCTCGGAATTGCTTACTACAGAGGTCAAGGCTTACCACAGGACTATGCACAGGCCATTGTCTGGTTTCGCAAGGCCGCTGAACTGCGCCAAGGAGAGATCGCAGGATCTCCAGAGTGGTCTCGGAAGATAATAGAGGGAACCACTGCAGATGCACAAGCTGCGCTCGGAGAGGCATACGCCTACGGCAATGGCGTAGTGCAAGACTATACGCAGGCCGCCGCGTGGTATCGAAGGGCCGCTGATCTTGGGAATGCTTATGCTCAGCGGGACTTAGGCGATTTGTATTGTAACGGCGGAGTCATCAAATTTGTTGATGCGCCCGGAGGGAGCAAAAGGGGGATCAGGGATGACGGCGGAGGCGAATTCCCTAAGGATTACTCTCTGGCAGCTATTTGGTATCGGAAAGCAGCCGAACAAGGGGATGAGTATTCGCAGAACAGTCTTGGAATACTTTACGACAATGGACAGGGAGTTCCACAAGACTACGCCGAAGCCTACTTTTGGTATAGCCTTGCATCTGCAAAACAGCCCCATCTCACGGAAAACCGTGACAATGCCGCTTCCCACTTGACCAAGACGGTATTGTTGCAAACGCAGGAAAGGGCGCGAAAATGGTTTGAGGACCATCCCGTCCAAGCGAATCCTCAATGACACTCGCATCTCGAAGGAAGGGCGTACACACTTTCATGAAACGATTTGCCGCTATCCTGACCTTGCTTTGCATTATGGTCTCACAGTGTGTCGCTTCCGCGGCCACCCCCAAGTATCGAACCGGGACACACGCAAGAACCTACAGCACGGCGCGGCGTTCATCGGCAAGTCGCCCGTACTACGGCGGCGGCAAGCACACCGCTTCTCACGGTGGCCAGTATCCAGGCGCGACGAATTCCCATCACAGGAACGGCCACTACAACAATTGGCGGAGCGGCAATCGCTACGGCGTTCACAAGCCGTCCTGAGCATATTGGCCGCAAGGAAAGGGAATGTTCATGAATCGAGTACTCGCCATTGTGTTGCTCACGTTCTCTGCAATTGCACTGGCTCAGGCTCCACAACTCAAGAGCGGGTCTACCATCTACATCGGACCAATGGACGGCTATGAAACCTATCTGGCCGCGGCAATCGTGAAGAAGCACGTCCCCTTGGTCGTTGTAGCCGACAAGGATAAGGCGGACTACATCGTTCGCAGCACTGTCAACCACACAACTCCGAGTCAGCCTGCGGTTGTTGTCAGCAACTCTAATGTCAACAACAATAATGTCAACAATTCCAATGTGACCACCAGAAGCAGTAGCGGCGGCGGCTATGGGGCTGCGTTAGCGGCTCTCGGATCGACCAGCACAAGCATTGCCATAGTTGATCCACACTCTTCACAGGTTGTGTTCGCGTATGCAGCAGGCAAGGCGGGTGCCAACCAACTCCAGAGAACTGCGGAGGATTGCGCTAAGCACATGAAAGAGTTCATAGAAAAGTCCGAGAAGCCAAAGAGATGAGGTATGTCAAAAGAGAATATGAGACGCTTCAGCTTGCCGTTGACGGTCGCTGGTTTGATGCTGATAGTTGGTTGTAGGTCCACTGCGCCCTCCAATTCGTCCGATAGCAACGGGGAGGCCGCTTCTGCCCCTCATTGCACCGAACCAGAGAACCCGTATGACGAAGGCTCAGGGCACTACGCTGGTTATGAATGGGCACAGAGCAACGGCTCAGGGACTTGCGGCGGTAAATCCCAGTCATTTATCGAGGGCTGTGAAGAGTACGAGAGTCAGGAAGCTGAGTACCAAGAGTGCGAAGCCAAGAAGTAAAACTTGCTGCGAGCAGAGTTGAAACGGAGACGCTATAGTGAATCTCAGGGAGGGAACGCGGAGGCTGGCCCTGCTCTTGGGGGCGGTGGGGGCAATTCTTGGCGGCTTTGTATCATACCTGGAATTCCAAAGCATCCTGAATCAGAAAGAGCACCACAATAAATTCGAGAAGTTAGCGAATTCTGATGTCGTAAGGCAAGAACAGAGTTCCTGGTCCTTGACCATTCTCTACACGCCAGATAAAGCAATCGAAACCTTCCGCAGGCTTCCTGAAAACCAACAGCGGGATGTGTACGGTCGTCTAGCTCAGAAAGAACAACTTGACCTCTTGGCGAAGTTGAATTGTGAACCCCTCCAACCGGGTTCCCCTTCAACTGCTGAAACTAGGAAGAATCTCCTTACAGACACGAAATACCCTGGATGGGAGGTTCTCCCCGGCCTTGAGAAAGACGATCCATATGCTTGTATGGCGGATGCATCTGATCCGCCACCATCGACAGTGGATCAAGGCGGCATCAATAGAATCCATTGGACCAAGGCGTTAGGAGTCGAATCAATCGAGACAGAGGACGGCCAAATGCTTTATCCGGCACCGGCACCGAGCCTATGGCTCTATCTCTTCGCCGCGATTCTTCCCCTGCTTGGATTTATTCTCCCTTTTGGCTTGATTCGTGCGGTGGGGTGGGTTGGAGCAGGATTCGTTGCAAGCTCAAAGTAGACCACCAAGGAGCAATTCGATAATCTCGTTTGCTGCCCGCATATGCGGGTCCGGCGCTGGCAACAAGTCGGAATGAGGGTAGAAGATGAGATCACGATTCCTGAGTTTGTGGGCAGCCCTGGTGTTACTGCGATGACAATCCGGGGCATGGGCGCAATCCGCTGATGCAGCATTGACCCAAAACAAAAGCATCGACTCCGCTCTGATGGCAAAGGAAAATGCTGGTGACGCCACTGCTGAGGATCAGGTTGGCCTGATCACCATGAAGGCGGAAAGGGTTCCCAAAGACTTTAACAAGGTGGTTCTCTGGTTTCGCAAATGCATCAACCCTGCTTTAGATCAAGCCTTTTGGTATTCATCACGATACTCGATTAACTGCTTAACGATTTGCTCAGCCAACTCGATGGAGGAGGCACCGATAATCTCATCTTGGTTCACATTCCATACGACCTCGCCGTCATTGCTTGAGAGCGTGAGTATCCACCGCAGATCAGGAGGCGTTTGCTTGCGCGAACCCATAGGAGTAGCCACCCACCCAAATACAACCAGGCAGTTCCTGGTCGCACCAACAAAGGGCGTCGATCTGACTTCCTTGAATTGAGCGCCTACTGGTTCCAACTTCAAAAGCGGAGATCGACTCTTACCGCGCGGCGGCCCGTCATCCCATTCAAAAGGAACCCCATAAATCTCTCCGACGCGCTTAGCTGTAGCACGCGTTACCTGAACCAGCCCCTTCCACATTGCAGTGCCGCGCTCGTTGGACAGCGGTGCTCCGCTCAATTCGGCCTCCACCATCGCGCCCTCCTGCCTTTGATCATGTCCATGTATCGATAGAAAGTCATCAAGGCTTTGCATATTTCGCTTAATCTCCTTTTCCGGCAGCAGAAAAGCAGGAATAATTCCCAGCTTTTTGCAATGCTTGTCATTCGGGCTTGTTTGTCCTGTTATGAGGTTGTGTGCCGTCTGGCGGGATACGCCCAAAGCAGCGGCAAGAGCACCTGCATTGCCGAATCTCTTGAGCAGCCAAGCAGACAGGTCTGTGCGTTGCAGCATCTCCATGATTAGAAGATACAAGTTCACGTCATATTTGTCAAATGTAAAATAACATTTGACACTATTCTTGCAAATTGCGAATAATTGTTTCGCTTGTTGCGTTTATTTCGTATACATGTAAATATAGTTGGGTACACAGGCTCGTTGCCCGCTTTGGAGGCACTATGACACCATCCACGCTTGATCCAATTTCGATTCCGATTTCCCAGCAAGAACAGGTTCAGGAACTCCAGAAATTGATGCAACGCGAAGGGAAAGCCTCTCTGGTAGGCAAGGGCGGGGAACCTGCCTTAGAGTTGCCCGATGTTGTCTACTCGCTCCTGCTGCGGATTCTCCAGGGTATGCAGGAAGGCAAGGCTATCTCGATCGTTCCTTTCATGCAGGATTTGACCACGCAAGAAGCGGCCAACTTCCTTGGCGTTTCCCGGCCCTTCTTCGTCAAACTGCTGGAAACGGGCAAGCTGCACTATCACATGACGGGAACTCATCGTCGGGTCTACCTGAAGGACCTGATGGACTACAGGCAGCATCGGGACCAGGACAAGATTGAAGCGATTGATCGGATTGCTCAATTTGAAGAGGATGCCGGGTTGTACGATAAGGTGTTGCTCCCGGAAGGATAATGCCTGGCTATCAAGTCATTCTGGACGCTTGCGTTCTTGTAAACGCTGCACTCCGCGATACGCTGCTGCGCATCGCGGAGCCGCCTCGCCTTTACCTGCCGCGCTGGTCCGAAGACATTATGGTTGAGACCACTCGGACGCTCGAAACCAAGCTGGGCGTGACGCAAGAACAGACTGCGCACCTAGTCGGCGAGCTACGAAAACACTTTGAAGATGCCTGGGTAGAAAACTACGAGTCGTTCATCCCAATCTTGGCGAATCACCCCAAGGACCGCCACGTTCTTGCTGCCGCCGTGCGCTGCGGTGCCCAGACTATCGTGACACTCAACCTGAAAGATTTCCCGGAAGCTGCATTATCGCCCTGGGACGTGGTCGCGCAAAGCCCCGATGAGTTTCTGGTTCATCAGTACCACCTTGCGCCGGAAGTCGTGGCCCAAAAACTGCATGAGCAGGCCACAAGACACGGTGGCATGGAACGGCTGCTAACCATTCACAGCAAGATTGCCCCTGAATTTGTCGCTCTGATCCGTAGACACCCCGCGTGATTGCACAGTGTAGGGGTTTGGGTCAGAGCACCGGCGGTTCAGATTCTTGGGAGGCTGCTGGGCGGGGAATGCGGGCGGGGTATGCGGGCGGGGTATGCGCCGCGTGAGACGGCGACGCAGGCCATTCGGTACATGAGCGGGTCTTTGCTTCCAACTCGGTATCGTCGTGGATCAACACTAGGTCGGCGGTCTGCCCCTTGCGGGAATGACTCGTCACGGCTTAACCGCCTTGCGATAGCCTGTGATGGTCGCCGCGAATCCCTGGCTGGATTTCTTTTCTCCCTCCCTCCCCACGGTTAAATTTGTTGTGGTTCATTCAGCTTCCCTCACTTCCATGCAATAAACCCACTACACTCTCCAGCGCATCTTTCGCGTAAACTCTTTTTGCAACAATCGTTTGCAGTGTGGTCTTCCACGCTCATATACTAATGCTGTAAGATACATATCGACAAGGAAACCACATGCCTGCCGCAAAGAAAGCCCCAGCCCGACCGAAGCGCAAAATCGTTTCTCCCGCAGAGACGCGCACTCAACTCCGGCTCACCGTCGATTCCAAATTCACCAAGAGCCATTTCAACCAGCTTTTTGCCGTGCTCAAAGTCCGCAGAAAAAACGCCCTGGCCGAGCACATCATCATGAGTTTCAAGAGCAAGGCTGCTCAAGCGCAGCTTGTTGCGTTCTACAACAATCAGTGGCAGAACATTCCATTTCAGAGTATCGACACCGCGTTCGTATTTCCTTTAACGTTTGAGATCGCCGATGAACTGGAAAGAGTCGGTGGAGAGGTTCTCGGCGGCGTGAATCGGTCCAAGGCATTTCGCGTGATGGTGGCCTATTTTGCCTTCGTCCATAAACTAAAAAACTAACCACAGACCACTCCCGCATAATCTTTACAAGACATTTGGCAGGAGGCGACCAAATAAGACGATGGTCGCGGCAGGCCGCTGCCGGTGGCGATGACACATTGTTTATGCTTTCGTAGCGAATGACGGGGACATTCTTCAGTTTTAAGCTACCTGCCGCCTCTTCCCTGCTGGCGTTGGCGCGGATTCGCCAGACGTTGAAGAAAGTGAAGGGCGTGTTGCATCTCCGGGTCCGTGAATTGGACGGAGATTCCTTGTTGCGCCGCAACCTTTGTGACCATCCGCTTCCACTCCACGCTGCCGTCACACGCGATGCGCGATCCGTATTTCTGGACCGCCATCTCCAATCCAAAGAGGACCGCAACCTTTTCCTGGTTGAGAACGGTGACGATGCGTCCGCGGTCGATGACGGAAACTTGCCCGTTGAGTGCGTAGGACACGTCGCCGGTCTTGCGGTCAATTTTCCAGATGCGGGGCGCGTCGATCTGGTTGGCAAGAGTCTGTTGTTTCTGTTCGTCTGCAAGCCGTTGTTGCGCGAAGCCGGACCAATCGGCGCTCGTGCCATTCTCGGGAGATGGAGTTATATGCAGCGCGTTTGATTCCAGCCTTGCATCGAGCCGCCGTTGATTCCGCTGGTCCGCGTATCGCCATCCGCGAAGTTGCGCGGCGGCGCGCGTGTCCCCTTC
>Ga0302265_1000853_pt1 | contig 19282 bp, 21 predicted proteins | sample III_Bog_E1_1_FD_194556 | JGI IMG/M metagenome (GOLD analysis project Ga0302265, IMG submission 194556) | Peat permafrost microbial communities from Stordalen Mire near Abisko, Sweden - III_Bog_E1_1 | ecosystem: Environmental > Terrestrial > Soil > Wetlands > Peat | place: Sweden: Abisko...
CAATCGGCGTCAGAAACACAACCGCATAAACATAATGAAGCTGATCCCAAATCTGACCAGTATTTTTGTCTTCGTGCATAGCGTAAAGGGGTCATAAAGGGGTCAGACCTTGTTATTGATTTACGGATGCGGAGTCGCGGGCGGCGGAGTCGGGGTTGTTCCGCGTTGCGCGTCGCGTTCGATGTGGGCGGCGGTCAGCCATGCGGCCATCTTGGCGGGCTGACTCGCGTATTTGTTGTGCATGATGGCGTCCAACGTAGTCACGGCCTTCATTCCCTGCGCGATGAGCGTGCCAATCGTCGCCGTATTTCCCACTCCGGCTTCGCGCTTGGTTTCGCGTTGCGTGGTGTCCGTGCCGTAGGCGGCGCGGTCGGCTTGCAGGGCGGCCACGAAGTTCGCGGGCATTTCGTGCGCGACGAATTGCGCGACGAGCGCGGGTTGCGCGGTGAGTTGCTGGATGAATTTGTCGGCGGTGGTCAGCAAGGCGTTGGGATTGAATTGCGCGGGCGGGCGGAAGCTGTCGGCAAAGCCGGGCGTGGTCTGGTCAATCGCGGCGGCGGTGCGTGTGATGTTCTGGAGGTCGAGCCGGATGGCATCGAGCAGAACTTCCTTGCTGGTATCGCGCCCCGGTTTCTGCCCGGCCTTGGCGGTGTTCAAACCGTTGACGACGGTGGTAACGGTGGCGAGGTTGGTGGCGGCGGTGCTGGCGGGTGCAAAATCGGCTGCGTTGTCAGTGCCGAAAGTTTGCACGCGAACGAACATGTCATAACGACGAGTCTCACGATTATTCATAATGAACCTTTTTGTTGGAAGTCACGGCGGAAGACTTGCAAAACCAGAAATCAGAGTCAAGCGGCCAAAAGCAGGGAAAACGAATGAAATACGCAAACTGCTGATTTTCAGGTGCTTTCACACGAAATTCCAAGCATCTGACACGCACTTTTGGGCGATTGACACCAGCTTTTCGGCGTCTGACACGAGCTTTTCCACGCCTTACACGGACTTTTCCACGGCTCGCACAAGCTTCCTGGCAGGTGGCGCGAACTTTTCAGGAGGGCGCACGGACTTCTCGACGGGTCACGCGAAGTTTTAATCGCATTGCAGAAACTTTTCGAGAGGACGCATTAACTTTCAGCATCTTCAACTTCTTTGCGAATCGTCTCGCGAAATTTCTCCATGCCCTGGTCAAACGCGGCGGAAATCGGCAGCACTTTCACTTTTTTGATTTTCGTCTTGAACTGCTTCAGATTTTTTTCGGCGACGGCTTCGTCCATTTTGTTGGCGACGACGAGGCGCGGTTTTTCGAGCAGCGCGGGATCGTAAAGCTCCAGTTCGCTCAACAATTGCTTGTAATCGTCCCACGGCTTGCGGTTGTCCGTGCCGGCCATGTCGAGCAGCAGCACGAGGATTTTGCAGCGCTGGATGTGGCGCAGAAATTTGTGGCCGAGGCCGACGTTTTTGTGCGCGCCTTCGATCAAGCCCGGCACGTCGCAGACCGTGAGCCGTTTCCAGTCGGCGTATTCGACGATGCCGATCTGCGGATGCAGCGTGGTGAACGGATACGGCGCGACTTTCGGGCGCGCGCGCGAAATGGCCGTGAGCAGCGTGGACTTGCCCGCGTTCGGATAACCGACGAGGCCGACTTCCGCGACGATGCGCAGCTCCAGCAGAAAATCGCCTTCGTCGCCCGGCTCGCCCGGCTGCGCGAATCGCGGCGTCTGGCGCGCGGCGGTGGCGAAATTGCGATTGCCCAGTCCGCCGCGTCCGCCTTTGCACAAAACAAATTGCTGTCCGTCCTGCGTGAGGTCGGCAACGAGTTCACCTTTGATGGAATCCGCCACGGAGGATTCACTGGCGCCATCGTCCTTGCTTAAATCAATCATTTCCGCCCGCACGCCACTGGCGCTATGAATCAACGGACGTTTGCTGCTGCTGGTTTTAAAACTTGGCGTTTCGTCTGCGTCGTCGTTTTCGTCGTCGGCATCTTCTGCCTCCACGATTTTTGCCGGCGACGGCAAGCGCCACACGAGCGTGCCACAGGGAACTTTGACTATTAAATCTTTTCCGGCGTGACCATCCATACCCTTGCCCATGCCCGCCTCGCCGACTTGGGCGATTAGACGTGGAACGTAATACTGCCCGATGAGATTGTTCAGATCGTGGTCGGCCTGCAAGATGACGCTGCCGCCGCGTCCGCCGTTGCCGCCGCTCGGCCCGCCCTTGGTGATGTAAGCCTCGCGATGGAACGCGACGCAGCCTTTGCCGCCGTGTCCCGCCTGTGCATAAATTTTTATTTCGTCAATGAACATGACTGTTTTTCCAAGCGTAATTTACAGAATTATGCGGAATTTTCTAAATTGAATCTTGTTAATTCTGTCTTTCGCGGAAATAAAAAAAGCGAGGCGTGAACCTCGCTTTGAAATTTGTTCGCGCTGAAATCAATTCTTGGCTGCTGCGGTTTGGGTCACGACGTTCACGCGGCGGCTGTTTTTATCGAACTTCACTGTGCCGTCGGTGAGCGCGAACAACGTCCAGTCACGTCCGGTACCGACGTTTTTGCCTGCGATGAACTTGCTGCCGCGCTGACGCACAATGATGCTGCCAGCCGTGACGACCTGTCCGCCAAATTCCTTTACGCCCAGCCGCTTGCTGACGCTGTCGCGTCCGTTGCGAACACTGCCTTGACCTTTTTTATGTGCCATAAAATGTTAAGCGTTTATTGCTGTGATCTTGACGACTGTCAATTCCTGGCGATGGCCGATGGTCTTGTGGTAACCCTTGCGGCGCTTCATTTTGAACGTGAGCTTGTGCTCGCCGCGCTTGTGTTCGACGACATCCGCCGTGACTGTCGCGCCGTTGACAGTGGGCGCACCGACGGCAAGCTTGCCCTCGTTGTTGACAAGCAGCACACGGTCAAATGTGAATGGCTTGCCGGCCTCGACTTCAAGTCGTTCGATTTCCAGCTTGTCGCCCGCCGCGACGCGATATTGCTTGCTACCAGTTTCTAAAACAGCATACATAAATTTTCCCGCAAAGGGTCGAACATTGAACCAGATTTCCTGAAACTGTCAATGCCTGATTTTTTGCGACCTGGCTTGTTCCCGACGGCGCAACTTTCGCTCCCGCCGATTGGTTTCGCCAGCCAATAATTCTTCCGCGCACCAGCCGCTTGATTGCGCGAACGAGGCGAGTTCAAAAAGTTCCTTTGCCAGCGCAGACTTGGAAATTTTGCGGTTGGAATTTTCGCAGTCCGCAACAAGATCTGCTTTCCGCGCCTTCATCGACAATTTTTCCGCGCGAAGTAAAGCCGGCAAATGCTTCGGAATTCCATCAAACGCGGATTTTCGCTCCAGATGCGTGCCGTGTTTTTCGGCGCGCTTGATTTTTTCCCAGTTCGCCCAGACCTCATCCACATTTTTAACCTTGGTCTTGCCGAAAACGTGCGGATGGCGGCGGATCAGTTTGTCCACTAGATGACGCGTTACTTTTTCAAAATCAAAAGCGCCGCGTTCGCGCGCAAGCTGGCAATGGAAAACCACCTGCAACAGCAAATCGCCTAGTTCCTCCGCCATTTCGTGATCATCGCCAGCCTCAATCGAGTCAATCAATTCATAGACTTCCTCAATCGCATGGCGGCGGAGCGTCATGTGCGTCTGCTCGCGATCCCACGGACAGCCTTTCGGCGAACGCAGCTTCGCCATGACCTTGAGCAAATCGTTTATCGCGGGTTGGTGTTTCACAAAATTACCAAATCGTCCCGGTGCACCAGTTCTACACGTGCGAGTTTCTTGGCGCGGATTTCTCCGGCGCTGAATTTTGCGATGCCGCGAGCGAATTCCGTCCCGTCCAAATCGCAGATGCGAACAACGTCGTCCGCCGCAAATTCTCCTTCGCAGCGCGCGACGCCGGGTGGCAACAAGCTTTTTCCGCTTTCGCGCAACGCTTTTTTCGCGCCATCGTCCACAAACAGCGCGCCTTTGGGATGGTGAAAAAATGCGATCCAGCGTTTGCGTCCCTGCAATTTGTTCGGCTGTGCGACGAACAGCGTCCCTTCGTCTCCGCCTGCCAGAACTTTCGCAAGTACGTTTTTCTTTTTGCCCGAAGCGATGACAAGCGGAATACCCGATCGCACGACGATTTTCGCGGCCTGAATTTTTGACGCCATGCCGCCAACAGCGGTTTCGCTGGTCGTGCCACCGGCTAGCTTCTCAATCTTCGAATCAATCTGTTCTATCACGGAAATAGTTTTCGGATTCGACTTGCTGAAGTTTTCGATGACGCCATCCACGGTCGTTAAAATCACAAGCAGGTCGGCGGGCAGCAGCGAAGCAACAAGCGCGGAAAGTTTGTCGTTGTCGCCAAACTTGATTTCCGTGAACGACACGGCGTCATTTTCGTTGATGATGGGCACGACGCCAGCTTTGAGAAGCGAAACAAGCGTGTTGCGCGCGTTGAGATGGCGTTCGTGATGCTCCAAATCCTCGTGTGTTAGCAACACCTGCGCGACGATGATGGCGTGTGCTGCAAAAAGTTTGTCATAAGCCGCCATGAGCCGCGACTGGCCGACGGCGGCGCACGCCTGTTTTTCGGCGAGGTCGGTGGGGCGCGATTTGTGGCCGAGCGCGCCCATGCCCGCGCCGACGGCGCCGCTTGTGACGAGCACGATTTCCTTTCCAGATTTTTTCAACGCGACCAGTTGAAGGACGAGTTGTTCGAGCTGCACGGGATCGATTAGCTTTTGGCTGTCCGTCAAAACGCCCGTGCCGAGTTTGACGACGAGGCGCGAAATGGATTTGAGCGGGTCACGATGCACGCCCGAAGTTAAAACGAAAATCGCTCCTGTAAAAAGGCGAAAATGGCGGACGATTTACAACCCAAGCTGTTTGAGAACGTCCAGATCGGATTTTTTCTGGTCAAACAACGAGTTGAAAAATCCGTCGCTGTGCAGGTAAATGAGCGGGGACAGGCTGGCAAGGTCGGCCGACGATTTGACTTTTGGAATGACAACGTTTTCGAGGCCGATGGTCTGCTCGCGACTTTTCTGCGGATCTTGCAAATCAATGTATTTGAACTTGCCGATGGAAATGTTCAGCGTGTCGATGCCTTTGAAATCGTAGCCGGTTTGTTTTTTGAGATCCACTACGGCGTTGCTGCTGCCGCCGGAGTTTTTTGCCGGCAACTTGAGGCCGAGCGCAAAAATATTCGTCTGGCCGGCCTGGCTTTTCACGATGTCGAGTTCGCCGAGATTGAAGCGCATGAGTGTGATGTGAATTTCTTTTCTTGCGAGTGCGGCGCGATCGTATTCGACATAAACTTCCGGGATGTCTAGAAACGGCGTGCCGCCAAACTCGGGCGGATTGTAGAGCTTGAAATTTTGAATCCTGATCGTCGGCGAAGTCAGCGCGAAATGAAAACTGCCGATCTCCGCGTCCATGCCGGTCTGAGCGCGGATGCTGCGTTCGATGGCGACGCGCAGAATCGAATTATACGACAACAGCAGAACGACGATTGTCACGACGACCAGCACCACGGCCGCGATGAACAGTCGGAAGAGCCATTTGAAAATGAATTTCATCTTATATTTTCGATCACTACTGTCCGGTTAAGTTTTCAGTGACAGCGATTCCGATTCGGTAAAACCGATGTATTTCCGCTGTTTGGACTTTTTTCGATTTCAATTCTGCGACGATTCCTTGAGGGTGGTTTCCCGCATTCCTGCGGTTTTTCACCCTATGAACGAAGGTCGCACCGTCTTCGCCCAACTCCTCGACTTCTTGCCCCAATACGAGTTCGACAAGTGTGTCGCCCGTTACCACGGCAACTTCCGCGTCCGCAAACTCCCCGCTTACGAACACTTCCTCGTGCTGGCCTTCGTCCAACTGACGTGGCGTGAAAGTTTGCGCGACATCGAAACCTGTCTGGTCTCTTTCGGACCCAAGCTCTATCACGCCGGCATCCGTCAACCCACTTCCCGCAGCACGCTGGCTGACGCCAATGAAAAACGCGACTGGCGCATCTTTGCCGACTTTGCCCGCGTCCTCATCCAGCAAGCGGCCACGCTCTACGCCGATGAGCCGTTCCGCTTTGAACTCCAAGCCGCCGCCTATGCGTTGGACTCCACCACCATCGACCTCTGCCTCTCGCTCTTTCCGTGGGCCACCTTCCGCTGCGCCAAAGCCGCCATCAAACTCCACACGCTGCTGACGCTCCAGGGCAACTTTCCCACCGTCATCATTATCACGCCAGGCAGCGTTCATGACGTCAACATCCTCGACCAACTGGTCTGGGAAGCCGGTTCCTTCTATATCATGGACCGCGGCTATCTGGACTTTGCCCGCTGGCATCGGCTGCATCAATGCGGAGCCTTCTTCGTTACCCGCGCCAAGCAAAACTTCCGGTGCGCCCGCCGCTACTCCCGGCCGGTGGATAAAACCACGGGCCTGCGTTTTGACCAGACCGTGGTGCTGACCGGCTTGGCGGTGCAGCACGATTATCCCGCCCCGCTCCGCCGCATCGGCTATCGTGACCCGCTCACCGGCAAATCCCTGGTCTTTCTGACCAATAATTTCACCGTGCCGGCTTTGACCATCGCCCAACTCTTTCAGGGCCGCTGGCAGATCGAACTGTTCTTCAAATGGCTCAAGCAACATCGGCGGATCAAAGCTTTTTACGGCACGTCGCCCAATGCGGTGCATACCCAAATCTGGACGGCCATTGCCGTCTATCTGCTCGTCGCAATTTTGAAAAAACGTCTGCATCTGGAGGCCAGCCTCTACACAATTCTACAGATCTTGAGCCTGACGCTCTTCGAGAAAATGCCCCTTTCACAGGCGCTTTCTCAGCTGCCACCACCAATCCCACCAGCCGACCCGCAAAACCATCAATGTTTACCGGGTTTCTAAACCGGACAGTTGTGATTTTCGATATAAGATTTACGAGCCGGTGCTGAATTGCGAATCAAATCGTAAATCCAAAATCGCAAATCACACCGGCACGTCCTCAGGCCTGACTTCCAGGCATTCATCCTGATCTTCCCAGATTGCGGCGGCATAGGAATTCAAAAGCTTCGGTGCGAGTTCGCGGCCTGCGCGCGCCAGCAATTGTTCCGCCTGTTCAGCCGCGTTTTCGTAGGCTGAATCGTAATTTCCCGCGCGCTTGCGTTGACGGTCGTCCCAATGGGCGACTGCATGCACGGGTTCGTATTGTTGCGCCCACGCTTCGATTTCGGCCCGAACGTCGGCGGAAATTTCGTCGAATGACACGAGCGTTTCGCTGCAATGCTGGCAAATCAAACCCGATTCGCGCACATCGCGCGTGAGCAGCGGCAAAAACGGCGCGCGGCAGCACGGCGATTCCGCGTAGGCAGCTGGCGGCGTGGCCAACCGTTTAAACCAGATTTGCCTTTCGTGTGCGGATTGAGCACCGAGGCGATATGCTCCGACAAGCGGATGCGAGAGGCGCCATGCGCGGCCTTCGAGCTGGCCGAGCGTCTGCGCAAGCCAGCGCGCGAGCGTGAGGTCATCCCAATCCCGAAATGCCCGGGCGTATTCCTTCCATAGCGAGTCGAGCGGCGAACAGGATTCCGATTCAAATGCCATTGCATTTAGGATGGCGCGCGGGGAAAGCTTTGTCTAGCGGCGTTGTCAGATGACTATTTGAAGCTGGCCAGTGAAATATAAAATGTGAATACCGCTTCAAAATCAATTGGCTCGGTTTTCCAAGCTTGCCATCAATCGTATCATCTTCAGAATGTTTTAGAATGAATAATGAATCTGGACATTTATGACGCGGTGGTGATCGGTTGCGGGCCTGGCGGCAGCAGTGCCGCCGCTTTTCTGGCGCGGGCGGGAAAGCGCGTATTGGTGCTGGAAAAAGAAATATTCCCGCGTTTCCACATCGGCGAATCTTTATTGCCCTGCAACATGGCCATCTTTCGCGAGATGGGCGTGCTGCCCGCATTGCAGGCGGCGGGTTTCCCGCGAAAATTCGGCGCACGGTTTGAACTCTGCAACGGCACACTCGGCACTCGTTTCGCTTTTCGCCAGGGCAAATACAATCGAGAGCCGGAAGCCATCCAGGTGGAACGTGCCGTGTTCGATCACATTCTGCTCAAGCACGCACGCACCAGCGGCGCTGACATCCGAGAAGGATGGTCAGTCTTGAAATTCTCGACAGATGCGGATGGTGTGAATGTTGTAGCCTGCGACCTCGACGGAAAAACCCATAATTTTCGCGCGGCATATTTAATTGACGCCAGCGGGCGGGGCAATTTCACCGGCAATCAGGAGGGACTCCGCGTTACCCACCCGCGTCACAAGAAACTCGCGGTCTTCGGCCATTTTACCGGCGTGGTGCGCGACGCGGGCGAGGCGAACAGCGACATCATCATCGTCCGCCTGCCGAACAAATGGTTTTGGCTCATCCCAATCTCTGCCGAGAAAACCAGCGTTGGATTGGTGATTGACAAGGACGAGTTCGCGCAGGAATCCGGGACGCCGCAGGAAATCTTCGACCGCTGGGTTGAATCCAGTTCCGCCGTTAAGGAACGCATGGCGAACGCAAAGCGGGTGAACGAGACGCGCACCACGAGCGATTTCAGTTACTACAATCGTCGCCTCACTGGAGACCGATTGCTGCGCGTGGGCGACGCCGCCGGTTTCATGGACCCAATTTTCTCCGCCGGCGTTTTTCTCGCCATGTGGTCTGGAAAACTCGCCGCCGAAGTCGTGGAAAAATCCCTCGCTCAAGGCAAACCCAGCCGCCGTCTGTTTGCTAAATATGAGAAGCGCGTCAGGAAAGGGCTGATGTTTTACTGGCGCATGGTGGAGAATTATTACACGACGCCGTTCATGGAGCTTTTTTTGCGGCCGACCGAGCGCTGGAATCTCTTTTCCGCCGTCGTCGGTGTGCTTGCCGGTGAAGTGGAGGGAAGCTGGGCGCTCCGCTGGCGGATGGAGTTTTTTTTCCTGCTCGTAAAAATCCAGGCGCGTTGGCCGTTTTCTCCGCGCATCAATTTTCGTCCAATCGTAATCGTCACTAAAAATACTCCGTCATGCACGCCTACCGGATGAAGTTGCGCGGAGTGTTTTTGTGTGTTCTGATTGCCGTCTTAGCCACCGGATGTCGCACCGCTCCGCCGTTGCCGCCCGCCGACTTTTCGGCGCCCGGCTGGCGCGTCCAGCAAGGGCAGGCCGTCTGGAAACCTTCGTCCAGCCGCCCCGAACTCGCCGGTGATTTGTTGCTGGCGACGAATGCCAATGGAAATTTCTTTATTCAGTTTTCAAAAATACCGTTTCCGCTGGTGACCGCTCTAATTTCGGGCGATCAATGGCAGATTGAATTCGGCGCAGACAGATTTTCGTGGCATGGACACGGCGTTCCGCCGGACCGGTTCGCCTGGTTTCAATTGCCGCCCGCGCTGCTCGGCGGAACTCTGAATGGCAACTGGCATTTTGAGAATGTGATGACAAATTCGTGGCGCTTGGAAAATTCAAACACCGGCGAAACCCTGGAGGGCGAATTTTTCCCATGAAATGGTTTCGCTGGTGGTGGCTTCTGCTGCTTATTCCGATTGCCGCCGGACTTGCGCGCTTGCATTTTGATGTCGAGGTACTCGACCTGCTGCCCGCGAATGTTCCCGCCGTTCAAGGACTGAAACTTTACCAGCAGCATTTTGCCAACGCACGCGAACTCATCGTCACCGTCAAGGCGCCGGATCGCGAAGCTGCCGAGCTGGCCGCGAAATCTATCGCCGAAAGTTTGCAACGAGCGACAAATCTCGTCGCCGCCGCCACCTGGCAACCGCCTTGGCTCGAACATCCCGACCAGACCGCCGAACTCATCGCCTATCTCTGGCTCAACCAGTCACCGGAAGCGTTTGCAGATTTTGCCGCGCACCTTTCGGAAACAAACCTCACCAGCATTCTTGCAGCCACGCGCGAACAACTCGCCGCCACGCTTTCACCGAATGAAATCGTACAGTTGAGTTACGATCCGTTCGGCCTCACGCGATTGCCCGAAAGTGTCGCCGGAACCATTTCCAGTTTTGGGCGGGGACAGGAATTGTTTGCCTCCGCCGATGGCACGTTCCGCATCATCTTCGTCAAGGCCCGCGGCGAGTTGAACGGCTACCGCGAATGCACCGACTGGTTCAACGCCGTGAAGCAAAGTGTCAGCGCCGCGTTGCCGTCCGCGAATGAAATAAAAATCGGCTACACTGGCCGGCCCGCGTTCGTCGCGGAAATTTCCGGCAGCATGAAGCGCGATATCATCCTGTCCGTCGGCGGCACGTCATTCATCATCGCAATTTTATTCTGGTTCGCCCACCACCGCATCAAGCCGATGCTCTGGCTGCTGACGCTGCTGGCATTGATTCTGGCCTCGACACTCGCGCTCGGCGGGCTGATTTTCGGCGCGATCAACGTTGTCAGCATGGGCTTCGCGGCGATTCTGCTCGGACTCGCGGTGGACTACGCCGTCGTGCATTATCAGGAGGCGCTCGCGCATCCGAATTTGACGATTCCCGAAGTGCGCCGCACCATCGCGCCCGCGATTTTTTGGGCTGCGGTCACAACCATTTCCGCGTTTCTCGTTTTGAACTTCGGCGGTCTGCCCGGCCTCGCGCAACTCGGCTCGCTCGTCGGCATCGGCGTCGCGCTCTCGGCCTGTGTGATGATTTTCGCGTTTCTGCCGCCGCTGTTTCCGAACCGGATGCAGCCACAACCAAACCGGGTCGTTTCTGAAGCAGAAATCAAATCCATCGTGCCGCTCAAATCACACCGCAAACAAATTGTCCTCGCGGTTACGATAATTTTGATTTTGTTCTGCGTCGCGGTTTTGTTTTCCGGTCTGCCAAAAATGGACGCTAGCGCGAACGCCCTGCAACCGCGCGACAGCCAGGCTTACGCCACGCTCGACGCGATCAAAATCAACCTCGGCCAAAAACGCGAACCGCTCTGGCTGGTTATTTCCGGTCGCGATGAAAGCGAGGTCGCCAAAAAACTCGACGCGGTTTTGCCGGCGCTCAACGCCGCGATTTCCAATCAAACCCTCTCCGGTTTCACGCTGCCCAACTCGCTCTGGCCGCGCCCCGAATTTCAAGCGGCCAATCGTGCGAACGCGCAACAGCTTGTTGCCGAAGGCGAGACGCTGCGGACTGCCGCCTTGACCAATGGCTTTTCCGAGGATGCTCTGGGTCTGGCTAGGGGCGTTTTGGAAACCTGGCAGCGCGCCGCCACGACCACGAATGTTTTCTGGCCGACGAATCCGCTTAGCACCTGGATTTTTGAAAAACTGGCGGCGCGCAAGGCGCAAAAAATTTTCGCCGTCGGCTTCCTGTATCCCGCGACGAACGCGACGGCGGCTTCATTCGCGCAACTTGATTTGCAATTGCCGCGCGACGGCGTCTGGCTTTCCGGTTGGGAGTTGCTCGGTGGAACCGTTCTGGCCGCCGTCAAAAGCAATCTCTGGAAGCTGCTGCTGCCGATGGCCGGTCTCATTTTGCTTTCGCTCTGGCTGGCGTTCCGGCGCTTCGCGGAAATCTTTTTCAGCCTCGGCATATTGGCTTTGAGCGGATTTTGCCTGCTCGCAGTGATGAAACTTTGCGGCTGGCAATGGAACCTGCTTAACCTGATGGCGCTGCCGCTGATCCTCGGCACGGGCGTGGACTACAGCATTTTCATGCAACTCACGCTGCGCCGTTGCCACGGCGATCTGCAACTGGCGCATCGCTCGGTCGGTCGCGCTTTGCTCCTCTGTGGCGGCACTGCGATTGCCGGTTTCGGCTCGCTCGGCCTGTCGAGCAACGCCGGGATGTCCAGCCTCGGCCGCGTCTGCGCCGTCGGCATCGCTGGCAACATGTTCATCTCGGTCTTTCTGCTGCCCGTCTGGTGGAAATATTTTCTCGGAAATAAATATCTGAAAGCTGCGGCGAACAAAACTTTTGCACCGTCGCAATTTTACGGCGTGCGTTTCTGGCAAATCGGCCTGACGTTGGCGCGATATATTCCAAAGTCATTTTTCCGCGCGCTTGCAAAACTGGCCGCCGCGATTTACTGGCGACTGGCCGCGCACCGACGCAAAATCGTAATCCAAAACCTACTGCCCGTTTTTGACGGCGACCGCAAACAAGCCGCAATCGCCGCGCAAAAATTATTCAGGGAGTTTTTGCTCAAGCTCGCGGATTTGTGGTCCTTCGAAGGCGGCGTGGCAGTCGCCGATTGGTTCGTGGACTGGAACGGTTGGGAGATTTTTGCGACTGCCGAGGCGCGCGGGCGCGGCGTCCTGTTTGTGACGCCGCATCTCGGCAACTGGGAGCTCGGTGGTGCGTTCATGGCGCGGCATGGCTGCAAAATGCTCGTGCTGACACAGGCCGAACCCGATCCTCATCTGACCGCGATGCGCCAGGCATCGCGTGCGCGCTGGGGCATCGAAACGCTCGTCGTCGGCGAGGATGCGTTCGCATTTGTAGAAATCATCAAACGCCTTCAGCAAGGCGCGACGGTTGCGCTGCTCGTGGACCGCCCGCCCGCCCCGACGGCGGTGATCGTGGATTTGTTCGGCAGAAAATTTCCCGCCTCGATCGCTGCCGCCGAACTCGCCCGCGCTTCCGGTTGCGCCATCGTGCCGACATTCATCGTGCGCGAGGCGGACGGCTATCGCGCGCAGATTTTGCCGGAAATCGCCTACGACCGCGCCGCCATCGGCAATCGCGAAGCCCGAATCCGGTTGACACAAGAAATCATTCGTGTGTTCGAGCCGGTCATCCGGCAGCATCCCACGCAATGGTTTCACTTCGTCCCAGTCTGGCCGGAGGTAAAACCGAAATGAAAATGCTCCGACAACTTTTTTTCGCGCTCGGAATGATTTCTGTGCTGCAAAACGCCCGCGCCAATGAAACCAATTCCGTGTTGGACAAGTGGTTTGCCGCGCAAGCCGACGTTCACACTTGGTCAGCGGATTTTGTCCAGACCCGCACGCTTAAAACCCTGACCCAGCCACTCGTCGCAAAAGGCCACATCTCTTTTGCCACGCCGAACGACTTTCGCTGGGAACTCGGACAGCCCGCGCAAACCATCGCCCTGCGGCACGACGACGATATGTTCGTGATTTATCCGCGATTGAAGCGCGCCGAGAATTATCCGATGGGAGCCGGGACGCCGACCGAATGGCGCGACACGATGTCGCTGCTACAGGCCGGATTTCCTCGGGATCGCAAGGAATTCGAGTCGCAGTTCCAAATCCTGTCGTTGGTGGAAACCAACGGCACGTGGCAGCTCGCGCTCCAGCCGAAGAGCGTCTTTGCGCGGCGCATGATGCCGGAGTTGAACATCGGCCTGACGACGAATGATTTCTCGCTGGCCAGCACCGAACTTGTTTTTGTGGACGGCTCGCGAATGCGGAACGATTTCACCAACGCCGTCTTGAATCCACCGCTGGACGAAAAATTGTTCAAGTGGACACCTCCTGCCGATTTCAAGGTCACCAACCCATTTACCCAGTGAAAGCCGCAGATGATATACAAAACGCGCTGAAATTGCTACCGCACGGCGCAGAATTTCGATTCGTTGACAAGCTCGTGAATTTGGATCCGGGCCGGAGCGGCGAGGGCGAATACACGGTTCGCGGCGACGAGCTGTTTCTGCGCGGCCATTTTCCCGGCCAACCGATTTTCCCCGGCGTGCTGCTCGTCGAGGCGACAGCGCAACTCGCGGGCGTGGTGGCGCAAAGCGATCCGAAAATCCCGCCTCTGGCCGGTTTGAAACTTACAGCCCTGCGAAACGTGAAAATTCTCGGCACGGCGAAACCTGGTGAAACCATTTTGCTCGAAGCAAAAATCACCGGCCGTTTGGGAAATCTGGTTCAAGTGCAGGCGACGGCAAGAGTCGTCAGCGAGATCATTTTGACGGTGGAATTGACCTTGAGCGGTGCAAAATAATTTTAGCGCCGGGCGATATATTCGCTCAAGACCGCGCCAGTGGTGGTGCGTTTGAAATCCTTGAAGCCGCTCGCCTCCAGCGCCGAGAGGATGACCGGGGGCGGAACGCATTCCTCAATCGTGGCCCAGTAATATTCCATCAGCTTTGCAGTGGATTTGTTCCGGCGGCGCAGCCAGCCCAGGCGCGGCACCACCTTTTGCATGTAGAATCGCATCAGGTGCAACGCCAGTGTATTTTTGGGCCGCGTGATTTCCAGAATTAAAATTCTTCCGCCCGGCTTCAGCACGCGGCGGAATTCGCCAAAGAGCTTCCGCAAATCCTCGACGTGGCGCAAAGCGTAACCCATGCTCACGAAATCGAACGACGCATCCTCGCACGGCAGCGCTTCACCTTTGCCCTCCAGCAATGTCACAGGGTTGCGTTCCCGATTCTTTGCCAGCATTCCGTGGCTGGGGTCAACGCCGGTCACGTGCTTCGGGTCAACTCCGAGTTCAAGCGCGGCTTTGATCATCAGCCCCGTGCCGCTCGCGACGTCCAGCAACTTCATCCCATTTTGCAACCCGGCTTTCCGCAGGGCGTCCCGGCGATAAAACTGGTCGCTCCCAAACGACATCATGCCGCTCACCCAGTCGTAATCCGGCGCGGCCTCGTCGAACAGTTCGTTGACAAATTTCTGACGCGAAGCCGTTTCCGGATAAAACTCGGTCAATGGACGATGCGGCGAAAGCGCCGCCGCCGAATCCGTTTGAGGCTGTTCATCCATCAACTCACCTTGCCTGCAAATTCCGAGAAGTCAAACGCATTAAGCCCGCTTCCGGGCAAACGTAGCGCGCCAATCAGCGCGGGAAACCTTGCCGCGCGCGTTGGCCGAAAGTGATTCGACAAAATGCCATTCGCGCGGCAACTGCCAGGCTGGCAGGTTTTGCAGAAGAAAGTGTTTCAATTCCGTTTCCGGCTCGGCCGACACGACGACAACGACGATGATTTCCGTCCGCTCTGCATCGCGGCTCGGCGCGCCAAAAACCAGGCACTCATGCACCTGCGGATGCTTGAGCAATGCGCGTTCTACCGTTTCCGGCGAAAGCTTTCTTCCGGCCACATTAATCTGGTCGTCCAGCCTCCCGCGCAGAAAAACTGCACCATCTTCCAATTCCGCTAGGTCGCTTGTCTGAAAAATTCCGCCGCCGAGTGACTCCGAATTTTCCGGCCAGTAGGTTTCGCCAACGGCGCTGCTACGGACGATGAGGCATCCATTTTCGTGTAACGTCAGATTTACATTTTGCATTGGCGTGCCGGCGGGTGCGGCATTTGTGCGCGGAAAGTTAGTTTTGTCGTAGGCGATGCCGCCGCATTCCGATGAACCTAGAAAATTATGAATTTTGAGGCCATGAGCATTGAATATTTCCTGCTCCAGATTCACCGGCAGCGGCGCGCTGGCGGAAATGGCGAGTCGAATATTCCCGGGAATGGCATCCGCTTCATGCCACGCAAGCCACATCGCCGGGACGGCGGCGAGGGTAAGGGTTTTTTCAGTTTCAGCGGCTCGCCGGACGATTTCTGGCAACGGCGCGGGCGCGAGAATCAGCGGAATACCATGCAGCAGCAGCGGCAAAATCAAATTTGAAAATCCGTAGGAATGGGCGAGCGATATGACGCCGAGATTTGGCCTGTCTGCGCGCAGGTCCATTGTGGCGACGATGTTTTCCGCGTCGGCAGCAAGCTGTTCCGACGTGAACGCGACGAGCCGCGAATTACCGGTTGTGGCAGAAGTAATTTTGAAATGGATGCAATTTTTTGGCGTTCCGGAAAATTTCGGTGGCGATTGCCCGTGTTCGAGCGGACACGCGATTTTGTTTTCGCGCCACGCGGCAAGCAGTTGAAAAACGAATTCCGGCGAATGACCGGATGGAAAAACGATTTCGGCTTTCGCCCGGCATTTTTCGCCCTCGGAAAACAATTCGCCGAACGTCCAGCGTTTGCCGGAGGCAAAGTCGCGCAGGGCAATTTCGTTCCGGTGCTCGGCGGAAATTTTTCTCCAGCGTTTGTAAAGCATTGTCAGTTAGTCGGCGTGGTTCTAAATTCAAGCCAGCTTATTAACATGGCACCAAAAACTCCACGACGATTTGACTTTCAGCGCGACAGTTTCTCATTCGCGAACGAATTGCTTTGGGAATATCGACTCGATCTGGTGAAGGGCAAAATGAATTTTCGCCGGCGCGAGCCGAAGCCGGATTATGCGCACCGCTGTTTTGTGCTTGTGCGTGCCGCGCGACAATTTTTATTTCACGCGCGGTTTGACGAGGAGCAGAAAATTGCCGGCGATGAACTTTACATCGGACTGATCCGCAAAATTGTTTCGTGCAATCCGCGGCTGTCTGGTGAAACCGAAAATCAAATTACCATTCCGGGCTTCGCGAGCCTGCGTGAATTCAGCGCGGCTCGCGAAAGCCTGTTTAAGAACGGATGCGGAGGCGCGTGGCGATCCTACGTTTTGCGGAGTCATTGGCGGATGATATTCCCGATTTCGCGCGATCACCAAAAAAACACCGCCGCAAATCTGCTTGCAGCCATCCGGGAAAATTTTTCACCAATCGTCCATCTGGTGAAATTTCCGTCGCTGACGATCAATCACGGGATGATTTTGTTTGATGCCACGGAAATTGATGGCGGCATGGAATTTTCCGCCTACGATCCGAACGATCCACAAAAGCCCGCCATTTTGAAGTTTGACCGAGTGAAGAATGAATTTTTACTTCCGGCAAATTCCTACTGGGCGGGCGGCGGCCTGAATGTCATTGAAATTTATCGGGGTTGGTTTATGTGAATGGCTGTTTGTTTTTCGGACGCCAGAAGATTGGTCCAAAAAACGCGAGTCCGCAGAGGTTGATACCGCAGATATATCCGATTTTGTAAGGGCGGCCCGAATTGTCAGCTGCATAAATCGGCACATCCTTGCCGATGATAAGGCTCGGCAGGGCAATTGGCATCATCGCGCCGTGCAGCATTCCGTAGCCGAATCCGGAAGTTTTGTTTTTCGGGAACGCCCACGGTGACGCCCATCCGTAAAACAAGCCGACCAGGACTGTGACGAATAAAAAAACGGCGATTTTTTTGAGCCAAAACCTCCGGCGCGCGGCAGGAATTTTTGGATGGCCTGAATTTAGAGGCATTTCAAACACAGCATGATTTTCAACGATGGTTGCGTGCAAGAAGAATATCAAAAAATGAAAGCCGACGGGCGGTGGCTAAACTTCTCCCTTGAAAAGAGAAATTCAGGAAAGCACGCTGTGGTGCGGTGGAAAATTATTTTTACGATAATGACGCCAAGTCAAACGCATCTGGTCATCATCCCGAGTTACAACGCAGGAGCTAAACTATTCGAAACAGTGAAACAAGCCATGGCGAGTTGGCGGCCTGTGTGGGTAGTGATAGATGGCAGCACGGATGATAGTGCGGCGGCCTTGGCTGAATTGGGAGGGCTGGAAAACGGATTGTGCATTTTTTTTCTGGAACGCAACTCCGGCAAAGGCGAGGCCGTGTTGCACGCGTTGGTCGAGGCTCGGAGGGCGGGTTTCACCCATGCACTTGTGCTGGACGCGGACGGGCAGCATTCGACGGCACATATTTGCAGCTTCATGCAAGCATCGCAGAAAAATCCTGGCTCCATGATTTTGGGATTGCCGCAATTTGCCTCTGACGCGCCAGCGTTGCGCCGTCACGGCCGCCGAATAGGAAACTGGTGGGCCAACATGGAAACCTTCTGGGGCGGAATCGGGGATTCGCTTTTCGGCTTCCGGATTTATCCTGTTCAGGAATCAGTACACATCCTGCAAAGCACTCGCGGCGCGCGGCGCTTTGACTTCGACACGGAGCTGGCCGTGCGATTGTTTTGGGCCGGCGTGCCGCCGATCAATCTTCCCGTGCCAGTTCGATACTTCATTTCCAAAGAGGGCGGAGTTTCACATTTCCGTTATTTTAGAGACAATTGGTTGCTCATCCGGCGTCACACGGTGTTGATGCTGGAACTGTTGCCACAAATGCGGCGGGTTTGGAAGTTGCGCCAAATGGCAAGGAACGGCCGGAATGTCTTATAAAAGTCGGTGGTGAGCTGTAATCTTTGCATTCTACCGTTGTGATGGAATAAATTCAATAGATGCAGAGTCTTTCCGGTTTGCTTACACATCATCCTCTTAGCCACAAACCGCAGGGTTTTGTTCCGTGAATTCCGAGCTATTTTTAAATTTTAGGTTGCCAAAATGGGAACCGCTCTCTGCCGATCAAGGATCTTATAATTGGCGATCTGTCATTGTTGCATAAGCCAAGTGAGGCTAACTTGCTGCGATGCAAACCTTGGCAAACTTTCAAAGTCTTGGAATTTGATTCCTGAGCTTTTTGAGGCGCGAACAGAGGGACATTTCATTTATAATGTCGTGACATTGTTCAATTGCAGCGTGCTGATTGGAGGTGTGCCGCTGCCGACCATGGATGCAAACGACACGTGCAGCACGTAGGAATACTGGCCGCTGATGTCCGTCAGGTGCGCTGTTTTCGTCATTTTTCAAATTCTGTCACAATTGTTCAGAACAAAATGCACTGGCGGCATCAAGTACCTTGTTTTATTGTGCCATTGAACATTTATGAGTAACATCACACTGGTTTTAGAATCAGTTGGTCGTGGTGAAAGCAAGGCCACGGAGGAATTGTTTCCGCTGGTCTATGAAGAGTTGCGACGGATGGCGGCGGCGCGAATGGCGAACGAGGCGGCTGGACATACGTTGCAGCCGACGGCGCTGGTGCATGAAGCATGGTTGCAGTTGGTGGGCGAAGGTGAGCAGATGTGGCAGAACCGACGGCATTTTTTTGGCGCGGCGGCGGAAGCCATGCGGCGCATCCTGATAATTAATGCGCGCCGCAAATCCACGCTTAAACGTGGCGGTGACCAGCAACGTATAGACATTGGAGATTTGGAGATTACCGCAGCAACACCGGATGAACATATTCTTCTGATTAACGAGGCCTTGCAATGGCTCGAAAAAGAGGATTCGGAAAATGCCCGGATAGTGTCCCTGAAATTTTTCGGCGGCCTTACGAATGAAGAGGTGGCGGAAAGCATCGGTGTCAGCTTGCGCACCGTGAACCGTCAATGGCTCTATGCCAAAATCAAATTGTTCCGCTGGATTCGCGAGCAGAACGGATGAATCCGGAATCCCAACTGGAAGCTGCGGTTTGTTTTGTCGCGGCGAACATTTCAGATCCGAAGCTGCGGACGAAGTTTCTGGATGAGGCCTGTGCAGGCGATGTGCATCTGCGCGCGGCGGTGGAGGCCATGCTGTTGGCACATGCCG
>Ga0302265_1000854_pt1 | contig 19277 bp, 13 predicted proteins | sample III_Bog_E1_1_FD_194556 | JGI IMG/M metagenome (GOLD analysis project Ga0302265, IMG submission 194556) | Peat permafrost microbial communities from Stordalen Mire near Abisko, Sweden - III_Bog_E1_1 | ecosystem: Environmental > Terrestrial > Soil > Wetlands > Peat | place: Sweden: Abisko...
CAACGGGAAATGAATCGGGTTCCGGCAACTTCACAATTTCCTTGAACTGCGGTGTCTTCAGTAGAGGACGCCATTGGCCACTTTTGTCCATAAGAAATTCGTTCCATTCATTTCGAAGCTTATTACAGGTCAGCCATATACCGATGGCTTGCCCGGCCAGTTTATGCGGGTTTCGTTTTGCCATCGGGATCCCATGGGCGAGCAGGACGGCAAGCTGTGCAATCTCGGAAGTGGGTGGAAGTTGTTTCGGATAACTTTCCATCTGGACCATTTCCTCGACGGAGAAATGATTGTTTTCATTCACAGGTTTCATTGCCGCTTCGCCGGAGCTAAGACGATAAGAGGATTTTTTCATAGCCTAATTTTGTCTGCCCATCATTTATCAGTCTTGGGTGGCGGCGCAATCGCAAACCACTCCACCGCCGCCGCCGGGCGCATCCGTTTCAAATAATTCGTGCGGATGACTTGCGGGCTGTTGCCGGCTTCATCGGCCACGCGCGGCACGTCGCCAGATTCGGCCACGCGGGCGGAAATGTAAGTGTGCCGAAGCGCATTGTGTTTCCATTCCATCGCCTCGATTTCATTCTCGGCGTCGGCGGTATCCGTCGCTGTTTTCAAAAGTTGTTTCGTCGTGTTCACCAAGGAAACGACTTTACCGGTTTTTTTCGCCAGCGGCAGCAAGAACGCTTTCAAGTTGGCTTTCAGCGGCACAATCCGGCGCGTGTCGGTTTTGGCGTTTTCTGCTTTGACCTCGATAAATCCCTCTTCCAGATCAATGTCCTGCCATTCCAGCCGCGCAATTTCGGCATGGCGCAGGCCGGCGAATCCGCCAATGACAATCATGGGCAAAATCCGGTCATCGGCAGCGGCAATCAGCCGTTGCATTTCGTCGGCGGTGTAGGTGGAGATTTCGCCCTGTTTCCGTTTCGTGTATTTTTGGACGCCTTCCAGCCAGTCCGTGCCCTTCGCCAGATAGCCGCGCAACACCAGCCACCGATTGAAAAAACCGATGGTGTCGCGATGGTTGGCCTTTGTGCGTTCCTTGAAGGGCAGGGCGGTCAGATAATCCGCGACCATCTTGGGCGTGAGTGTCTGGACTTCGTAATTGAAAGACCCTGTAAAGGCGTCCAGCGCCGCCGCAAGCTGCTTTTGGCGGTCGTTGGATTTGCCATCCGTCTCCGCCTGATCCTTCAACTTCACGGCAGCATCGGCCACGGTTATTTTGGGTAATTCAACCGCATTACGCTTCAACCAGTCCCGGCAGGCTTCCTGCGGGGTGGCGCGTCCGCCAAGCAACCGGATACAATCGGCGGCAATGCGGACGGCTTCGTCTATCTGCAAATCTATCTTTGTCTCATCTTCGCCGCCTTCCAGAATGGCGCGGCCACGGGTGAAGGCATGAGCGTCGGCGGATTTGAGATTCAGGACTTCGGATTGGCCTTCCGTGATCTTGTCAACGGCGGCGTCAGCGGCTTTGCGGGCCTCGGCCATCGTCGAGCGCCACACAAGTTTGCGCTGCCCATTTGCTCGGTAATCCAGCACAAAACGGGTGACGCCGTTCTTGATTGTGGGGCGAATACGGACCGAAATTCCGTTTTTTTTGAACTCTTTGACCGCGCCAGCTTCAGGGGTGTTGGCTTTTTCGGATTCCTTAACGGCGGTAGTTGCGTCTGTTTTCATCTATCCACATGATAGACTACGGATAGAATTTAGTCAATACTTCGTTTTTCCCAATAAAAATGGTCGGGGCGGGGAGATTTGAACTCCCGACCTCTTGCACCCCAAGCAAGCGCGCTAGCCGGACTACGCTACGCCCCGAACGAGTATTAACAACGGTTTTGTAACGACTTTACAAATCCAGATTGACAATCTGATACTGCTTGTATGAAAACAGCAGAAGCCCCGCCAGAGCTTGCCTCTGACTGGCAAGAGACGCCGTATGCAAACTTGATTCGCTACAAACCATCGGCCAATTACTTTGCCCGAATCAGGGTGAAGGGCAAGCTGATTCGTCGCAGCCTTCAAACAAAATCACTCTCGGTGGTCAAGCTGCGACTGGCCGATTTTGAAAAATCTGAACGCCAGCGCGCCCACAGCATCACGGCGGTGCTTGGGCTGCCTATCAGCAAAAGCTCCAGAACGACCCAAACATCAAACCCAAAACAAAAGAGTATTACGAGTTCCGCAACAAAGCTCTGCTGGAATCGTGGCCGGATTTGTAAGGCAAGGATGTCAGTAAAATTTCCCGTTCAGAGGGCGAATCATGGAGCATAAACACGCCAAGGCGACCAGTTCATCCCCACACAGTCACACGGTCAGAATTTTGCGCCACGCTTATTGAGACGGGAGCGCGTTATGACAAACCGGCCTTGGCTGCCAAGCGCGTCAAGGAGCACACCGAAAAGCAAATCATACTGCCTGAATCCAGTCAGTCTGACTGACTGGATTCAGAAATCAGAAATTCAGGAAGCGATTTCGCCAAGCCGTCCGCCGAACTGGTTCAATTTCTGGCCTGCAGGCCAGCCCAATGCTAAAGCACTGGGCCATTTTCAAAAACCGCATGCCTATTTTCCCGATGATGGTTCATTTCGGGAAAAGCTTCGACTTAATCAGTCCCATCTTCGCGAGGCGAAACTTTGAGCCGGTGCCCAGGCAGCCGAAACCATACTTGACGCTGCGCCGGAAATTGATGGACGACGCGTCGGTGAAATACTTCGTGGGACAGCTCACCTCGCCGATGGTGAAGCCATGCCAGAAAATCTGCGCGAGCATCTGGTTGTCGAACACGAAATCGTCGGAGTTGTTCGAGAGGTCAATTTTCTGAAGCAGTTCCTTGGAGAAGGCACGGTAGCCGGTGTGGTATTCGGAAAGTTTCGCGCCGATTAAAATGTTTTCCGCGAAGGTGAGGAAGCGGTTGGCAATATACTTCCAGCCGGGCATGCCGCCCTGCAGCGAGTAGCCGCCGAGAATGCGGCTGGCCAAGACGCAGGGATGGAGGTCGTTGGCAATAATCGAGGCGAGCGCGGGAATGAGCTTGGGCGTGTATTGGTAATCCGGGTGCACCATGATGACGATATCGGCGCCGGCGGCGAGCGCGAGGCGGTAACAGGTCTTTTGGTTGCCGCCATAGCCAGTATTTTTCTCGTGGACGTGAACTTTCACGCCGAGCAACTGGGACGCGACCTGCACGGTGTCGTCGCGGCTGCGGTCATCCACGAGGATGATCAAATCAACGATGCCCTGCTGGTGGACTTCGTCCACGGTCTGGGTGACGGTCTTGGCCGCGTTGTAGGCGGGCATGACGACGACGATTTTCTTGCCGTTATACATTCGCGCCAAATGCTGCCGGAAGCGGGACGGCGGGTGAAGCTAAAAAACTTTATACAAATTCCGCTGGACTGGTGTCTATGGATTGAAAAGATGACCGACCCTGAAAAAATCCATTGGTGCGCGCCGCTCTACGACGCCAAGGCGGCGGAGCTGATTCTATATGGCCGCGCGCTCGGCCTCGGCCACGGCGAGGCGGAGGATGTCTTGCAAGAGACGTTCGTGGCGCTGGCGCAAATGGTCTTTCCCCCGGCCAAACCAGAGCATTATTGCGTGCGGAGCTACCGGAACCGGGCGCTGAATTACAAGCGCACGCTCTGGCGCCGGCTGACCCGCGAATGGGAATCGCTGCGCTGGTTTGAAAAAAACGTGGACGAGACGCCGGCGGAACGGGCGGCGATGCGCTGTCTCGCTGCACTGCCGGTGGACCAGCGCGAGGCCATCGTGCTGAAGATCTGGCACGGCTGCACGTTCGAGGAAATTGGCGGGCTGCTGGACATCTCGCCAAACACGGCGGCGGGGCGTTACCGCTACGGGCTGCAAAAAATTAAAAAACAACTGGAAGGAGTCGTTTATGAAAGAACTGAATGTGACGGAAGCGCAATTGCGTTCCTGGCGGCTGCGGCGGCCGGCCGGGGGGTTTAAGCAAAACATTTTCCACCCGGTGGCGGCGGCCGCGACTCCGTCGGCCAACTGGTGGTGGGGCGCGCTGGCGCCGGCCATGGCGTGCGGGCTGTTCACCCTGGTGGCGTTTAACCACGGGGGCGACGGCTTCGGCCCGCCGTCAATGATGGCCCTGGCCATGAGCAACCAGAGCTACGCCGCTTACGCCTCAGGCACGGGGCAAACGGCGCAAAACCACATTGCCTCCGTCACTTTTGATTGGACAAACCATAGTGAAATCAAGTCTATTATGGGTTTTAAGCCGACAACTAATTTCATCAACTAAAGCAGCCAATGGAAAACAACAAGCCGACCAACGCCAAAGACAAAGCCACCAAAGCCAAGGACGCCAAACCCACCGTCCCAACACCCGCGCCCATCGTGGTGCCGCCCCTGTTCCGCCGCATTGACTGGATTGCCCTGCTCATCACCTTCGCCTCGGTGTGGGCGGTGTATCTGTGGACGCTCGCGCCGGAGGTGACGCTGGAGGATTCCGGCGAGCTGTGCACCGGCTCGTATTATGCGGGCATCCCGCATCCGCCGGGCTATCCGTTCTGGGCAATCTACAGCTGGTTCTGGACGTTCATCCTGCCCATCGGCAACGTGGCGTGGCGCGTGGAGGTCGGGCAGTCGTTCGCGGCGGCCGTGGGCTGCGGCCTGCTGGCACTGATGGTATCGCGCGGCAGCAGCATGTTGATCGAAGGCATCGAGGATTTGAAAAGTCTGACGCGGGATTGGGAAAACGCCATCTGCGTGGTGTCGGGCTTTGTCGCGGGCACGCTGCTGGGACTGGACGTGTTCATGTGGAGCGAGTCGGTGGTGATCAACCGTATTTCCGTATTCGGCGTGCCCTGGCTGATCGCGGTGTTGGCGTGCCTGATGCGCTGGATGTATGCGCCACAGCAGCGCCGGTATCTTTATCTGGCGATGTTCCTTTACGGTTTGTGCGCAACGATTCACCAGACGCTGCTGTTGAGCGCGATGGGCGTGGAAGTGCTCATCGCCGCTGTGCAGCCGAAGTTGGGACGCGATTTATTCCTGGGCAACGCCATCATCTACGGCGCGTGCCTGCTGCTGCTGGCCGGCGGAAACATTCCGGCGCTGAACAACATGAGCTCCATCGAGCAGGTGCTGCTCCATGTGGTCGGCATCGGCTCGGTTTTGGCGGGCGGCTGGATGGCCGTGCAGACCAAGGGGATGTTTTCCGAATGGCGGGCGGTCATCTGGATGGGCGTGTTGTGGGTGCTGGGCGTGTCGTTCTATTTCTACGAGCCCATCTCGGGCATGACGGTGCCGCCGATGCAATGGGGCTATCCGCGCACGGTTGAGGGCTTCTTCCACGCGTTGAGCCGCGGCCAGTATGAGACGGCGCACGGCTCGAACATCTTCCAGAACCCGACGCGCTTCGCGTTCCAATTGGGCTATATCGCGCAGGGGCTTTCGGACTCGTTCAGCCGGGTCTATATGTTCATCGGCCTGATGCCGTTCCTGTTCATCATGAAGATGCACAAGCGCGAACGCTCGTGGATCATCGGCCTGACCTCGATTTATTTCTGTCTCGCCGTGCTGCTGGTGATTTTGCTGGATGTGACGCCGGACCGCTCCACTTCGGAACTGAACAAAGTATTTTTTACCGCGTCGCACGCGCTGTTTGCGCTGATGATCGGCTACGGACTGACGCTGATGGCCGCCTACATGGCGACGCATTACCAGAAATTCCGCCGCTGGGGACTGATCGGCGGCGTGCTGGCGGTGGTGCTGGCGCTGTATTGCCTTGTGGACGCGACGGGCAAGCTCTATTTCGGCCCGGCGGGCGAAATCAGCCTTTCGCAACTGCCGCATTACGTCGCCCTGGCGTTCGACCATAACCAATACGGCCTGCCGGTGTTCGCCAGCCTGATTCTGGTGGCCATTCCGGTGGTTTTCATCGCCGCGCTGCTGGCGTATCGCCAGCGCGGGCCGCTGCTGATTTTGCTCGGGCTGATCTGCATCATGCCGCTGTGGTCCGGCATGTCGCACTGGTATAAGAGCGAGCAGCGCAACCACTGGTTCGGCTACTGGTTCGGACACGATATGTTCACACCGGCGTTCAAGGATCCGAAGACCGGCCAGTTGAGCTACGACAACACGCGCCGCGCCGAGCTGCTGAAGGATCCGAAGAACGCCAAGTTGATTTATCCCGAAGCCGCGCGCGACGCGATTGTCTTCGGCGGCACCGATCCGGGCCGGTTCTGCCCGACCTACATGATTTTCTGCGAGAGCTTCATCCCGAGCCGCTGCCAGCCGGAGCAGGACCAGCATTTTGACCGGCGCGACTGCTATCTCATCACGCAGAACGCGTTGGCCGACGGGACGTATCTGGAATACCTGCGCTCGCAATACAACCGGCATCTCCAGATTGACCCGCCGTTCTTCAGCCGGCTGTTCAAATACGTGTGCGCCCTCGCCCACCTGACCACGCCGGGGACGATTGCGACCGATGGCGACCTGGGCAACGGCGATTCGGGCAACTCGCTGATCGAGGGCGTCGCCAGTCTGCTTTACACCGTCCTGGACCGGCCGTTCACTGCGTGGGGCAAATACGTCGAGGACTACCGCCGCAAAGACGGCGTTTATCCGAAGAACGAGATCTACATTCCTTCGCCGGCGGATTCGCAGAAGTGTTTTGAGGATTACACGCAGGACGTGGGCCGCCGCGCGCAGCTCAACCAGCTCGCCCCCGGCGAAGATGTCCACATTGACAACGGCCGCGTGCAGGTTTCCGGTCAGGTCGCCGTCATGAAAATCAACGGCCTGCTCTGCAAGGTCATTTTCGACAACTGCCCGACGAACGAGTTTTACGTCGAGGAGAGCTTCCCGCTTGACTGGATGTATCCCTACGAGACGCCCTTCAGCGACATCATGAAAATCAACCGCCAGCCGGTGACCGAGCTGACACAGGACGTGTTCGACCTCGATCACAAATATTGGACCGACTTCACCCCGCGCCTCTGCGGCAACTGGATCACCTACGACACCTCGGTCAGCAACATCTGCGACTTCATCGAGCGCACTTATATCCACAATAATTACCAGGGCTACACCGGCGACCGCGCCTTTGTCCGTGACGACGACGGGCAGAAGGCCTTCTCCAAACTGCGCAGCTCGCAGGCCGGGATGTATGCTTGGCGCTTGAGCCCGCAATGCCCGCCGGAATACCGCCAGAAGACTCCCGCCAGCCAGGCGGCGCTCATTCGCGAGACCGACTTCGCGTTCAAGCAGGCTTTCGCCTTCTGCCCTTACAGCCCGGAAGCCGTGTATCGCTACGTCAATTTCATCCTGCAAATGGCGCAAGCCGAGGAAATGTCCGGACACTCCGACCAAGCGCTGCGCCGCTTTGATGACGCCATCCTCATCGCCCAGACTTGCCAGAAGCTCGATCCGTTCAACGACCAGATAAACGGGCTCATTAAAAACCTGCAGGACTACAAGGCGTCGTCTACCGCGCGCGCCCAGACCGTCAGCCAGATTGACCAGATGGAAACCACCGCCCGCACCAATCCGGCCGATGTCCGCAATCTCATCATGCTCGGCGTCACCTACGTCCAGATGCAGCAGACCAACCGTGGCACTGAGCTCTTCGACCAGGCGCTCGCCAGTCCGAACGTGAAGGCCGCCGACGCCGGTGCCCTCGCTGGTTATTACTCGCAGTTGGGCAACATCCCCAAGCTCGAACACGCCCTCGAACGGCTCACCGTGCTGGCGCCCGACCAGCCGGAACCGCATTATGATCTCGGCGCGCTGGAGGCCTACCTCGGCCAGATCGCGCCGGCGCTCACCAATCTCACCATCGCGATCAACATGAGCAACGACCGCCTCAAGACCAATCCCGCCGCCCGCAACCTGCTGGCCCAGGCGCGGAGCGACGCGCATTTGAACTCCCTGCGCGCCCTGCCGGAATTCCAGAAGCTCGTCCCGCCGCAATAAGTTTCAGAGTTGGGCCAGTTCAGCTGGCTTTCGATTTGTCGCCGGCAACCCAGCCAATTTAAGCAAAACCACGCCATGCGGCGGAATGGCCAGCTTGAGCGCGCCTTTGGCATCAGGCAAATCAGTTAGCCGCCAGAGATCGCGGACATGACAGACCCCGGACAATGTTTGCGTCCACATAATTTTCAACTTTTACCGGCGCAGACGATAAAACTGCGCCGGCCACAGTTCAATGCGCCGACGGATCGTTTGCTTCGTTGGCATGATCTTCGCGCCATTGGTTCGCCGGATCCTCCAAAACCGTGACCTGATCCGGCGTCAGTAGCCGCTTGACCTGCCGGATGGATTCATCCCGGTATTGCTGGAGGCCGGCCCAGACCGTTTGCAGTTGGTGGCGGGCCGACTGGATTTGCGCTTCGTTTTTCGAACCGCGCGCCACCCGGATGGCATCCTTGGCGGCATCAATGCGCGGCTGGTTCGCGACCTGGTATTCCTGACTCGTCTTGGCGAAATCCGCCTCAATTGGCCTTAGCTCCGCGCGCTGCTCATCAGTGAGCTGCAGCTTCTCCCGCAGCCCCGGCGGGAACAGGGCCTGCTCACCCAAATCCCGGTCATTTTCCAACGTCGCCGGATATTTCAGGCTCTGGCCGGTCGGCAGCGAATTGGTGTTCGGGCCGGGATAAATGATTTGCGCGGACAATGACGCCGCGCCCAGCAACATTGAACCACCAAGGACCGACAGGATGAATTTGGCTTTCATGGCGGCCATTTTTATTTCGTTGCCTGCGAATGCGCTTCCACAAACCACAGCCATTTGTCGATGCCGCGTGAAACTTCCGTTAACAAATCCGCCGTGTCCGCGTCATCCAATTCGTCCGCCTCATTGATGGTGCTGCGAGCTTCCTGACCGAAAGTAGAAAGCGCGCGCGCCACGCTCTCGACATGCGCCATGCCCTCGGAAATCTCCGGCGAGTATTCCGTGAGCCGCGAACGCGCCGCCGCCATGCGCACCGTGCCTTCGGCCACGCCGCCGAGCTGCACAATGCGTTCGGCGATTTCGTCCACATAGCCCTCCACCGCCTCGGCCACCTTGTCGAACAGCTCATGCAGCCCGATGAAGCTCGGGCCTTTCACGTTCCAATGCGCCTGCTTCATCTGCATCTGCAAGTCCACGGCGGACGCCAGCCGCTGGTTCAGCAGCGCGTTGAGCTGCGTCCGGCGGTCTTTGGAGATGTCGTTTTCGGTTTCATACATTTGAGGCGCTTCCGCGCGCGTGCCGTTCAAAGTTTTCATGTTGATATATTTTGCGGTGGTGGTTTGTGTAGTTGTTGGTTTTGGAAAAATAAATTTAGATCCGGTTGTGAAAACCATGGACGCGCGTCTGGTTGCGTTCCGCGATCAAATCCGCCTCTGCCTTGAGCCAGTGCTGCACCTCGTGTCCGGGCAGCGAACCCGTGTTCTCGTAGCTGAAATAGGCCCGGCGAGCGACCTCGTCGGGCGAGGGCACAAAGGCCATTTCCGCCGCGTTCAAGTTCTTGGCCGAAACGGGCCGGGGCGCGGCAATCGGAGTTGCGGGTTGTGACGGCAAATTTTTATGATGTTTCATGACGGAGCTTACGCCGGATGCCATCACCACTGCCATGGGGTGTTCACCCCATGCCGGAAGCGGATTTGGGCGCGCAGACTCGGATTGGGGATTTCAGCGATACCGTATTTCAAAATGTAGCGGCTGGCAAATTTGCCGCCGGACAAATCATTGCGGCCAGCGCCCGCCGATTGCGGGGCGGCCGTTGAACCAGCTGCCGGAGAACCGGGACGGGCAGGTTTCATTTTCGTTTTTATCGTGCGGGCTGGCACCGGAAGTTTTTACCAGCGGCAAACTTCGGCCGGACGACCGGTTTCCGATCCGGGCATTTCAAGACACCTTGCCCGTTGCCCGGCCGGCGCGTCTCTGCTATGGTGTGCATCCGAATGTTTGGACGCAACCAGCCTATGAGCAAGACCGAAGCCGAATCGCCCCTGCCTGAAACCAGCGACGCCGTGCCGGCGACGCCCACGCCGGAACAGGTTGTGGAACTCAAGTCCCGCGCCGCCAAGGCTGACGAGAATTGGGAACGCCTGCTCCGCACCACGGCGGATTTTGACAATTTCAAGAAGCGCGCCGCGCGCGAAAAAATCGAGGCGGCGCAATATGCCACCTTTTCGCTGCTCCAGAAAGTTCTGCCCGTCCTTGACAATTTTGAGATGGCGCTCGCCGCCGCGCAGAACGCCAAGGGCGACAAGCTCGCGGCGATGCAGTCCGGTGTGCTGATGATCCAGCAGCAGTTGAAAAGCGCGCTCGCCGAGACCGGCCTGGAGGAAATTGTTGCCGTCGGCCAGCCGTTCGACCCGAATTTTCACGAGGCCGTTTCTGAGCAGGAATCCGCCGAGGTCGCCGAGGGCAACGTCCTCCAGCAGTTGCGCAAAGGCTACAAGTTCAAGGACCGCCTGCTGCGTCCCGCCACGGTGATCGTGGCGAAGCCGCCGACAGCCGCCTGATTGGTTGCGGCGCGCAAACCGTAAATCTTCAATCGTAAATTCCCCATGGCCAAACGCGACTATTACGAAACTCTCGGCGTCCCGCGCAATGCCGGCGACGAGGAAATCAAGAAAGCCTACCGCAAGCTGGCGGTCAAATTTCATCCGGATAAAAATCCGGGCGACCACGTCGCCGAGGAAAATTTCAAGGAGCTCGGCCACGCCTACGAAATCCTGAGCGACCCGCAGAAGCGCGCCGCCTACGACCAATACGGCCACGCGGCGTTCGACCCGCGCGCCCGCGCGCGCGGCGGCGGCGGCGGTTTCCACGACCCGTTTGATATTTTTCGCGATGTCTTTGGCGGCGGCGCGGGTGGCAGCATCTTTGAAAATCTTTTCGGCGGCGGCCAGGATCCGAATGGCCCGCAGCGCGGCGACGACCTGCGTTACGATATGCAGATCACGCTGGAGGAGGCCGCGCTCGGCTGCGAAAAAGAAATTTCCGTCACCAAGCCCGACCAGTGCGAACACTGCCACGGCGCGGGCGCGGAGCCCGGTTCCAAGACGCGCACCTGCGGCACCTGCGGCGGCCGCGGCCAGGTCCTGACCGCGCGCGGCATTTTCAGCATCGCGCAGACCTGTCCGCATTGCAAAGGCGCGGGGCGGATTTTGGAAAAGCCGTGCAAGACCTGTTCCGGCAGCGGCACGCACGAGCGCACCTCGAAAATCAAGTTGCGCATCCCCGCCGGCGTCGAGTCGAACTCGCGCCTGCGCTCCGCCGGCAACGGCGAGGCCGGCGCGCGCGGCGGCCCGGCGGGCGACCTCTACGTTTTCTTGCAGGTCAAGGCGCACGAGATTTTCCATCGCGAGGCTGATGATTTGCTCTGCGAGGTTCCCGTGAGTTTCATCCAGGCCACGCTCGGCGCGGAGATTGAAGTGCCGACGCTGCAAGGCAAGGCGACGGTGAAAATTCCCGCCGGCACACAGCCCGGCACGCTGCTGCGACTCAAGGGTCGCGGTGTGAAAAATCTGCAAGGCCACGGCCAGGGCGACTTGCACGTCCGCGTCCAAGTCGAAGTGCCGACGCATCTGAACTCCGAACAGAAGCACAAGCTGTCGGAATTCGCCGCGCTCTGCGACGGCAAGGAGATGCCGCTCTCGCAAGGATTTTTTGAGAAGGCGAAGAAGTTCTTCCACTGACCATGCTCCGGTTTTACCTTCCGCCTGCAAGCTGCCGCGAAGATTTGCTGCGGCTGGACGGACGCGAGGCGCATCATGCGCTCCATGTTCTCCGCATTCACCGCGGCGAAAACGTGACCGTCCTCGACGGTGCGGGCACGGAATTTTTTTGCGACGTCGAGAGCGCCACGAAAAATTCCCTCGTGCTGGCGGTGAAGGAAAAGAAATTCACGCCCGCCCCGCCCTGCCCGCTCACGCTGCTCGTCGCCATTCCCAAGGGCAAGCTCATCGAAAGCATCATTCAGAAGGCCGTGGAACTTGGCGCGCACCGCATCGTGCCGCTGCTCACGGAACGCGTGGTGACTCATGTCGACAATGACGGCGCGGAGGCCAAGTGCGAGAAATGGCAGAGCGTCGCCATCGAGTCCATCAAGCAATGCGGCACGCCGTGGCTGCCGAAAGTCGAGGCACCGCAGACCATCGCGGAATTTCTGGCGCGCGGGGAAAAAATTGAACTGTCGCTCGTCGGCTCGCTACAGACGGAGCGCCGGCATCCGCGTGAATGGATTTTGGAATTTCAAAAGCAGCACGAACGGCTGCCGCACAGCGCCGGCGCGTGGATCGGGCCGGAAGGCGATTTCACGCTGGCGGAACTACAGGCCATCGAGGCGGCGGGCGCGAAGCCCGTCACGCTCGGCGCACTCACGTTGCGCGTGGAGACGGCGGCAATTTACTGCCTGTCGTTTTTGAATTACGAACTCCAGCCGTGACCGGCTCGCCGGATTTTAATTCCCGACCGTCACCTGCAGCGGCTGGTCGCGGCGCTCGGCGAAGCGCTTCACATAATTTTCCCATTGCACGGCGTTCGTGAAATCGCCGCTGCGGTCCCAGCACGCGCCGAAATAATACGTCAGCGGCTGGCCGATTTCCGCCTGCGTGATGGCGAGCTGGTTGCGGATGGGCGGATAGCCCTCGTGCGTCGGCTGCGGCACGTTGGCGTGGAGCTTGGCGTCGGGCAGATCCGGGTTGTCATTCGTGAATACCTGCACGCTGCCTTTGGCCAGAATGATGGCGTCGCCGATGACGCCTTTCGGCTGATCTTCCGGCTGCCAGTAGGCCAGCCAGCCGGCGTCCAAATCGTGCGTGATGGATTCCTCGCGGTTGGTCGGGCAAGCACGCTCGGCCAGGCCGACGCCGACGGTCAACGGCGATTTGTCTTCGCTCGCAAACGTGCTTTGCGCCTTGGTAAAATAAGAACCGGCGTCAATGCTGTAACGCTTCGTCTCGGAGACCATCCGGCCGTTGCCGGCGTCCCACGCGTCGTAGGTCAGCTCAAACTCCGAGCGGACGGGGCCGGTGGTGATGAGCTTCCAGTTGTGATAATTGCTGGAGACGTGCAGCTTCGTGCCGTCCCAGATGCCGAGGCCGCCGTCACCCCGGCTGTTGCCGACGCGGTAATCGTCCATGAACGCGCCGTTGTCCTCGTGATAATGTTTCGTGGCATACATCGTGTTCACGATGAGGATGTGGTTCTTCTTGATCCAGACATCCGGGCCGCTGCTGATGGTGTGTTCCGCCGGGATGAGCGCGAGGCCGTAGGCGCGGTGCGCGATGCGGTCGCTTTCCCACGCGAAATCGTCATAGCGTTCCGGCACAAAACGCGCGAAGGTTTTTACGGTGGGCGGCGGTGTGGCGGGCAACGCACTTTCATCCAAAATATAAAATGTCCGTGTCTCACCAGGTGCGAGGTCAACTTGGAAAAGCAACGTGTCCGGCGGCTGATTTGAATCTGAAGAATAAAATTGAGAATCTAAAATATGCGAGGAAACTCCGTCCATAACCGCAAACCATTTATTTAACGGACGCAAGCCGCTGAAATCCGGAGGTGGTGGCTTTATTTCAACCGTCTCACTTTCGCGCCAGAAGTTTGAAGGATTGGTGACTTTTACTGTAATTGCTTTCACCTTTCCCAACACCCCCATCCGATACACCTCGCTGCCTGCGAGCAGAAAGACGCCGCCGCCGTAGGGCGATGTGGCGTCCGCCGAAAATGCCGCCGGCCGGTCGCCCGCCGGCTGGACGTGCGTGAGCCGGCCGTCGGCGTTCACGCAGCCAGCCAGCGCCGGCCACGCCTTGCGGACAGCGGGCGCAAACTTCGCGCGGTCGAGCAGCCCCTGGTTCACGCCCCACGCCAGGCCGTAGGTGAACAGCGCCGAGCCGCTGGCCTCCGGCGTCGGATAATCCGCCGGGTCGAGCAGACTCGCACGCCACAGCCCGTCCGGCTGTTGCAGCGACACGACCTTGTCCGCCATGTCCTTGAAGAGTTGCTCGAAGCGCGGACGGCTGGGATCATTCATCGGCAGGTATTGGAGCGCGCGGACGATGCCGGCGAGCACCCAGCCGTTGCCCCGGCTCCAGAAAATCTTTTTCCCGTTCGCTTCGGTCTTCTTGAAAAAGCCGCTGTCGCGGAAAAACAGGTTTTCATCCTTGTCGTAGAGAAAATCCGTCGTGCGCCAGAAATTCGTCACGGCAAAATCCCGGTAGCGCGCATCGCCGGTCGCCGCGTAAAGCCGCAGCCACGCCGGCGGCGCCATGAACAGCGCGTCGCACCACGACCAGAGTTCCTGGCCATGCCCGCGCTGCGAAAAATCGAGACCCGCCGTCGCGGGTGGATTCGCCAAAATCCAGTCAAACCGCTCGCGCATCGGCGCGATCATGCGGTTTTCGCGGTAGAGAAAATAAAGTTCCGCCCAAGCCTGGCCGATGCACTGGTCGTCGGCGTGGTATTTGCGGCCCTGATACTGGTCAAGCTGCCAGCCGTTTGTCTCGCCCTTGGCAAACATCGCGTCGCGGTATTTCGCGTCGCCGGCAATGCCCGCCAGCGCCATCATGCCCGCGTCGCCCACGGCCTGGATCCAGCCGATCGGCCGGTTGGTGGCGGGGTTCGCCAGCTGCCAGTCGCCGACGCGCTGCATGACGGCCAGCACGGACGATGGCGTGATTTCCGAAGAAAAATTTTCGGGTTGGGCGGACACTGGCGCGACGGACAAAACCAGCGCGGTCGCCACGCCAGATACGCAGGAAAGAATTTTATTTGCAAACATAGGATAATATTTTGACGTCAGACTATAAAACAATCACGGCTTGCGCAAAGCGGTTTCCGAATCGGACAGCCAGACTGCCATCTCGCCCTTGCCGCGGTTGGCCCACGCGAAATATGGGATGGCCGTGAAATCCTGTTCAACTTTTTCCGCGTCCAACGCGCGGCCTTTGATGACTTCGACGCCGTTGAGCAGCGTCGGCTCGAACTGCGCGGTGAGCGGCTGCCGGTCGGGCAAAATTATATCGAGGACTTTGCCGCCGGGATTGTCCGGTGCCTCGGCGCAGAACACCACCGGCCCGCGCTGCAACGCCACGCGGCCGAGGTCGGCCTTCACTTTTGCATTGGCGAGGACGCGGCGGACGGGCATGGGCAGGTTCAGTTCCACCACATCGCCGGGCCGCCAGCGGCGGTCCAGCTTGGCGTAGCCGTTCTCGATGGTGAACTTCACATTTTTGCCGTCCACCTTGAGCGTGACCGGCGCGGTGTTCGTTTCTGCAAATTTGTAAAGGTCACCGGGCACCGGCTCGTTGCGCGCCCAGCCGGGAATGCGGATGGACAGCGTGAAGGTAGTTTTCTTTTCCGGCGTGACGGAAATTCTCACCGCGCCATCCCACGGATAACTTGTTTCCTGCTTCAGAATAATTTTTCTTCCGTCGTCCAGCCTGATGTCCGCCGTGCCGCCGGCGAACAAGTTCACAAAAATCTCATCCTGCCGCTGCGCATAAACGTAGCCGGGCAGCGACGGCAGGAACCGCGTGAGGTTGCCGGGGCAGCAGGCGCAGCCAAACCACGGGCTGCGCTCGTGGTCGCCCTTCGAGGCGAGCGGATTGGGATAGAAAAACTTCGTGCCGTCGAGCGAGATGCCGGCGAGCAGGCCGTTGTAGAGCGTGCGTTCGAGCACGTCCACATACTTGGCGTCGCCGTGCAGCAGGAACAGGCGCTGGTTCCAATAGACATTGGCCACGGCGGCGCAGGTCTCGTTGTAGGCGGTGAGATTGGGCAGCTCGTAATTACTCCCGAACGCCTCGCCGTCGTGCCGCGCGCCGATGCCGCCGGTGACATAAAGCTTCTTACCGACGACGTTTTCCCAGATGGCGTCAATCGCGCGGAGATAATTCTGGTCGCCGGTGAGCGCGGCGACATCCGCCATGCCGCTGTAAAGATAGCCGGCGCGCACTGCGTGACCGACGGCCGAGGTCTGCCTGACGGGCGGAATGCGCGACTGATGGTAGTCGTCACCACCCGGCCGGGTGCCGCGCACGTCAATGAAGTATTTGGCGAGGGCGAGGTAACGCTCGTTGCCGGTGACGCGATAAAGTTTCGCCAGCCCCATCTCGACAATCTCATGCCCCGGCCAATAATGAAGCTGGTTGGTCGCCGGCCCAAAAGTTTTGCAAAGCAGATCGGCCTCCTTGATGGCGACCTTCAACAAATTGGTTTCGCCCGTGGCCTGATAGTGCGCGACCGCCGCCTCGAACAAATGGCCGGCGTCGTAAAGCTCATGGCTGCCGTCGGATTCACGGATCCACCGCTCGCTGCCCGACCACGCATGCGGATGCTGCGGGTCAATCGTGCGCGTGGTGTAAAGGTAGCCGTCCGGTTCCTGCGCCGAGGCGATGAGCGAAATCAAGTTGTCGAGGTAGCCCGACAATTTTACGTCCGGCCGGACGGCCAGCGAGTAGGCCGCGCCTTCCAAAACCTTGTAGGGATCGGTGTCGTCGAACGGATAGCCGGGCGGCTTGCGGTCCGCGATGTCTTCGCCGCGCAGCACGGCGGCGGCGCGCGTGAAATTTTCCATGCGCCCGGACTCCTCGCATTTGCCAAAGGCATAGGGAATGGTGGTGACGCGGTTCGTCTCCAGGCGCGGCGCCCAGAAACCGTCGTCCAAATGGACGGCGGTGAACGGCACCGGCTGAAACGGATAGTCGTGCGCGGGTGTGACCGTTGCGCCGGACAGGTTGAACCCGGCGACGGCCATGATTGCACCGGTGAAAAATGAAAGTTTTATTGTCATGACCGGTGCACCCTAAAAATCCGGCAAAAAACCGGCGGGCAATTTCGTTGGAAACGAAATTATGACACCGCCGGACGGGCGGGGCAATTCCTTTGCGACCCGGAGTTCAGTAGCCGCTCCACAACAGCCGGTAAAACGCCGAGGGCGAAGGCGGATTGCTGTCCGTCACCGAGATGATCACGGCCGGCGACACCAGCGTGTTGGTCGCCAGGTTCAACCACGTCATCTGGTTCACGTTCGTCGCCCGCTGCGTCACATAGGTGTAGCCGGTGATCCCGTAGGCGGTCAGCACCTTCACGCTCGTCCCGGTGATGCTCGTGATCGAGCTGGTTCCCGTCACCCCGCCGCCGCTCGCCGTCAGCGTAATCACCGCGCTGTTCGTCCCGCCGAAGCCGTCCGCCACCGTGTAAGTGAACTGGTCGGCCACCAGGTTCGTGTTGTAATACGACACCCGCGCCGGCGCGTTGGTGTCAATCACCAGCGTGATGCCGTTGGTGCTGGTAGCCACACCAACCAGGCTCAGCGTGTCGCCATCCACGTCGCTGGCGTTGGTTAGCAGGTCGCTGACGGCAATCTGCCAGGTGGTGAATGTGCCCCGGCCGTAAGTGTTGATGTTCGCCACCGGCGGATGGTTGGTGACAATTTGGTTCAGGCTGATGCTGCCGGCCACATAGTTGGTGTCACCGCTGTAAGCGGCCGTAATCAGGTTCGTCCCGCGCGGCAGGTTCGTGATGGAAAGGCTGACGGCCACACCGCCGCTCAAGTTATTGGAGCTCCACAAAACGCTATTCGTGCTGAAAAGCACATAGCCAGTGGCGTCCGCGTTCAGCGTGTTCGTGAAAACAATTGTGTCTTGGAAGCCTGACGGGTTTGCCGAGGCGGCCAGCGTATTCGTCGGCGTCGCCTGAGTAACCGTCAGCGTGCCGTTGCTGTAAGCGATGCTGTAGTTCGCCAGCCCGCTGCCCGCCGCGCTGCTGGGCACAATACCATAGCTGCCGACCGTCGCCGTGCTCGTCGCGCCGCTGCTGGTCAGGGTCACGCTGCTGACCGTGTCGCCGTTTGTCAGTCCGACGACGGTGAACTCCGTGCCGGCAAACACCAGGTTCTGTCCATATACCTTGTTGGTGCTGCTCGCCGTGATGGTCAGCGGTATCGCCGTGATGACCACCGAACCACTCGCACCCACGAGGGTATAGTTGGTGCCCACGCCGCCGTTCAAGGTCAGGTGGTTTGTGGCAATAATATTCTGCGAGCCGACGCCGCTGCCGGCCAGCGTGGCGTAACCGGCGGTGGTCTGCAGGAAATTGGTCACGTTATCCGAGCCGACGCTGTTGGTGATTTTCAGGATGGTATTTGTCGCCAGCGCCGTCCCGTCATACGCCCGTGTGCCGGTGATCATCACGGGCAACTGGCTGACGGTTTGGACATAGGTGTTGGTGCTGGGGCTATAAGTGGCATCGCCCACATAGATGGCCTGGATGGCATGGCTGCCCGCCGTCAAGGTGCTGATGGTGCAGGTAGCCTGACTGCTGCCGTTCACCAGATTGGTGGCCACGCTCACGCCGTCCACGGCGAAGATGAAGTTACTGTTAGCACCGCTGGCCGCGCCGGTCGGCGAATTGGTCTGCACCGTTGCTGTGAACGTCACGCTGCCGCCATAGACCAGCGCCGGGTTGCTCGAAGTAATCGTGTTCGTGCTGGGAATTATGGCCATGACCACGTTCAACACCACGTTGGTGCTGGTGGTGACGATGCTGCCCACCGTGTTGGCGGCGAGGCTGCCACCGGCAAGAATCACTGGCGTATTGCTGAACACTCCAGTGGAGCTGGTGAACGTGGCCAAGACATAGGTGCCAAGCGGCACGTTGTTCGACATGGCAATCTTAACTTGCGGAATCACGCCGCCGGTAGCCAAGGTCACCGAGTTGCTGATCGTCATGGGCGCGCCCAGCGTGAACTGCGCCAACGTGCCGGCGTTGAACCTCACCGGGCCGCTGATGACACCCGTGCCACCGAGCGTGCTGCCGGCGTTGGTGACCGTCACCGAGTTCGTGCCCAGATTAAAGCCGTTCACTAGCAGCGTGCCGTTCGTGATCAGCGTCGCGCCGCTGTAGGTGTTCGTGCCGCCAAAAATGTTCGTGCCGGTGCCGGCGAATGTCAGTGAAATCCGCGTGCTGGTGTTGTTGGCGTCCGCAATCGCGCCGTTGAAGGCATACTGGTCGGCACCCGCCAGCGTCAGCGTCCGCCCGCCGCCAGAAGTGTTGGTGACGATGCCGCCGGCCACGCCGGTCAGGCCCGCCAGCGTCAGGCTGGCGGTGGCATTCAAGTTCAGCATCGTGTTGGTGTAATTCAACTGGACGGTGTTGGCCGAATTCAAGGCCGTGGCACCTTCTAGCCGCAGCATGCCGCCGTTGACCGCCACGTTGCCGGTGAAGCCGCTGTTCGCGCCGGTCAGGTCAACATACTGGCCGGTGGAAACCGGCGCGCCGTCGTTCGTGACCGTGATCA
>Ga0302265_1000860_pt1 | contig 19195 bp, 10 predicted proteins | sample III_Bog_E1_1_FD_194556 | JGI IMG/M metagenome (GOLD analysis project Ga0302265, IMG submission 194556) | Peat permafrost microbial communities from Stordalen Mire near Abisko, Sweden - III_Bog_E1_1 | ecosystem: Environmental > Terrestrial > Soil > Wetlands > Peat | place: Sweden: Abisko...
ACACTTTGCAAAGAGTTATATAGTAGGTTTAATATCTAATAATAAGGTCTTTAAATAAAACCTTATTTTTATTTTTTCACCCTTAGTAGAAATGTTAAGTGATAAATATCTTGCCCTTATTCCCTTCTATTTTTTTAGTTTCATATTGTAAGTTTATTCAATTCTCAATTCTCTTTTTACACAACCTCTTTAGCTGGAGGATGATCAGGCATTAAATATTGGCTTTAGCCGAATGCATTATTTATCAATCTGTTTAATATTAGTCATTATGAATTTGGCTAAAGCCTCAATCACTATTTAAATTTCAAATCCTCCAGCTAAAGAATTGTGTAAAAATGAAATTTGTAGAATTTGTTACTTCCAAATTGATAGTTGATGCATTTTTTAAATAAGGTAATAAGGTTGGGGTTAGTGGTTCATTGGTTTTCTACTAAGGTTTAATACCTGAAAATAAGGTTTTTAAGAAACAAACCTTATTTTTGTTTATCAACCTTAGTAGAAATATTAACGATAACATCTTAACCTTATTACCTTATTTCAACTACATGCTTAAATTTGAAAGTTTTATCATTTTCAATTTTAGTTTTTCTTTAGTTCTACTTTACCAGATTAAAAAATTAACTACAATAGTTATTTCGTTTAATATATAGATTGCATTTAATCAGCTTGTTGGGTTTTAAATTCTTAAAATACCATAGGTATTTAACTATTGTGTTCTTTTTTATTTTGTTTTTGTGTCTTTCTATTGTGTCCTATTGTGATCCCGATAGCTATCGGGATGGTTATGTATTTTATTTTCTATTGTTTTCTCTTGTTGTTTTTATTTTAGTAAAGTAGAAGTAGTTATAAATTCCATTTGCAGCCCACCAAATGCAATATTGAAAATTGGTTCAGACAGACCATCATAACACAAAGATGGATGATTTAAATTGCTTTGTTGATATTGTTCAACAAAAGTTCTCATTCACTATAAATTCCAGCTGTGATTTGTCCAATTGCATAGATATTTTACTTTCAATTGAGAGTTTTAGCCGCCAGAATTGGTTTTCATCGAAATGAATTATGCGAACATTCAATTGGTCAAAGATTAGTTTAAGTGCTGAAACAAAAGGCTATGTGTTAGAATAGTGAAGATCCATGTACTTGTTTTTATTTTTTCTTAGAGTCAATTATCTTTTTTAACGCATCGTACAATAATTTCGGTTCTTCAGCCAAAGCAGCTAAAACATCATCAACATCCTTATAGTCCTGTTTTATTTTTACCTTCCAATAGCCGCCTTTGTTTGGTCCTATGTGTTCTATTTTATTGCTTTTTTGTAGACTTCTTAGATTCCGTTCAACAGTTCTGGTTGAAATGCCTAAACTTTCACTCATTTCGGGTATTGTAATTTCAGGTTTTAAAGATAATAATCCGAGAATTTGTCCCGACACTTTTATACTTTTTACCGACATTTGTCCCGACAAATTTGAGTTTTCTCCCGACATTTCTCCCGACACATTTGTGTTTTCTCCCGTCATTTCTTCTATTTTCTCCGTCATTTTTTCATCAGATGTATAGAGCTCATCTATCTGCCAACTACCATTTTTACGCGAGCCAATTCTGGTAATAATCCCCGATTCTTTAAGTATATTAAATTGATATTCAATGCTTCTTCTGCTATGCGCTGTATTACCCATCATAATATTGGTAGTTACTTTTGGGTTATGTTTTATGATGTCCAACAGGTTAAAAGCTAAACTTTTTTCCTCACTTTTTTCCATGATGTTAGAAACAGGTTCCAGCCTGGCTATAAATTCAATTTGGAGCCCACCAAATGCAATATTGAAAATTGGTTCAGACAGACCATCATAACACAAAGATGGATGATCTAATTTGCTTTGTTGATAATGTTCAACAAAAGTTCCCATTCTCTATAAATTCCAGTTGAGATTTGTCCAATTGCATAGATATTTTACTTTCGATTGAGAGTTTTAGCCGCCGTATTGGGTTTCCATCGAAATGAATTATGCGAATATTCAATTGATCAAAAAACAGTTTAAGTGCTAAAACAAAAGACTGTGTATTGAAATAGTGAAGATCCATGTACTTGTTTTTATTTTTTCTTAGAGTCAATTATTTTTTTTAAAGCATCGTACAACAATTTCGGTTCTTCAGCCAAAGCGGCTAAAACATCATCAACATCCTTATAATCTGGTTTTGCTTTTATCTTCCAATAGCCGCCTTTGTTTGGTCCTATGTGTTCTATTTTATTGCTTTTTTGTAGACTTCTTAGATTCCGTTCAACAGTTCTGGTTGAAATGCCTAAACTTTCACTCATTTCGGGTATTGTAATTTCAGGTTTTAAAGATAATAATCCGAGAATTTGTCCCGACACTTTTATACTTTTTACCGACATTTGTCCCGACAAATTTGAGTTTTCTCCCGACATTTCTCCCGACAAATTTGAGTTTTCTCCCGACATTTCTCCCGACACATTTGAGTTTTCTCCCGTCATTTCTTCTATTTTCTCCGTCATTTTTTCATCAGAAGTATAGAGCTCATCTATCTGCCAACTACCATTTTTACGCGAGCCAATTCTGGTAATAATCCCCGATTCTTTAAGTATATTCAATTGATATTCAATGCTTCTTCTGCTATGCGCTGTATTACCCATCATAATATTGGTAGTTACTTTTGGGTTATGTTTTATGATGTCCAACAGGTTAAAAGCTAAACTCTTTTCCTCACTTTTTTCCTCACTTTTTTCCTCACTTTTTTCCATGATGTTAGAAACAGGTTCCAGCCTGGCAATAAATTCAATTTGCAGCCCACCAAATGCAATATTGAAAATTGGTTCAGCCAGACCATCAGCAACACAAAGATGGATGATCTTCTCAATTCCCCTGCCCCATGATTCGATCATTCCGGCACGGAAAAAGGCATTTGCAACATCCGGATTAGCAGGCTTAGAGGGATGCGATGTCAGGAGGTCTTTCAAAGTCCAATCGAGTGGTAGTAGTCCATCATTCCATATAATAAGTTTGTGTTCAAAAACTTTTATCTGAACAGGAATTCCGCTGCTGTATTCTTTATGTACAATGGCATTGATCACTGCTTCGCGCAATGCTGCTTCAGGGAATGGGAAGGTTTCTACCCGTGTAATACCCTCATAGGTAATTTTGGCTTTCAGGTATTTGGTAAACAGCAAATCCAACGTTTTATCGGCTTGCTGAAAAAGGTTCCCGTGTATTTCGTCCTGATAAATCAATTCAGAATCACTATCGAAATATCCTATTTTAACATACGCTCCTGTAATGTATTTCTCAGGATCAGGATGAAACAAAAGGGCAGTAGCACGTTTAAGCAATTCACCATCGTTCAGGTGCAGATGGTTCAACAATGTTTCATTGCTAACATTCATCGTTTCTTCATCTACCCGCCTGGAACGTGCCGCCTTTTTTCGAAACAGGTCAAAGGCTGCCGGTTCAAGTTCATTTACGTGCAGCCCGGGGAGTGAAAAACTGTCCCAATGTTTGCCTGTTTTTTGCAAAACAAACTTATTCAGTGCATTTCCCTTCAACTCTTGCTTGGTACTTCCGCTACGGTAATGATATTGACCTTTGTAATTTATAGGGTAAGGATAGGGTTCTACCACAATTTCAAGATAGTTTTTCCCTGACACTTGCAGTAGGTTTACATCCACCATGATCCCCAACATATCGCGTACTTTATTCGGTATTTCTTCCGTTAAGGATTTCGCATCAGGTACATCTACCACCTCGCCTGCATTATTTCTGCCAATAATGAGTAGACCTCCCTGCGCGTTAGCAAATCCGCATATCCACTTGATATACTCGTCGCGCCACGATTCTTTCCATTCAACTAATTGGTTTTCCATAAGTAATAGTATTTTATCTGTTTACTATAAACCAGGTAATCAGATCAAAATTTTCGGGTTTATAGTTGTCTGCCGGACTTCCTGACGTTTTAAGCGTTTGTACTGCCTGTTTGCTTCCCGATTTAAGTTTATTCAACAAATCCATGGACGCTGTTCCCATTCTCTGTTTCACTGTACCATCTGCCTGAATTTCTTCCTCAACAGCCTGCTTATTTATCCAGAGGTTTAATGACTCAGCCAGAGGTTCTATTGATGTTGCTTCACCCTGGTCAATATTCCTTAATCCATCATTATCCCTTTCGCAGTCCTTGTGTTTAGCCAATGCATCAAGTACTTCTTTCTGATTCATCAACACCTGTTTGCCTGTTGAATCAATATAAATCAATTCGTATCCTTTGTATTGAAATTTTGCGGTTTTGGTTGGCCGGGTAGGAAAACCCAACAAAGCAATCATTCCGGTTTTTGGACATGTTTCGTTTATAGACTTAAATCCTGTATATATTCCTTTAGGCAATGTATCATAATAGTTCTTTTTCTCATTCAATGCCATAAGCAGCTCCTGACGATATATTTCGAGCGAAAAACTGTCGAATCCTATTGTTTGCCGGCTGGTTTCAATATCATCCCAGGTCGACTCCATTTGCTTCAACATGCGGTCTTTTTGTGCCTGTTCAAGGGTTGCATCTTCTGCCATTTCTTTGAATGTATCCGAAAATTGCAAATTAACTTCCGAACCTGCTAATTTCATGGAAGCCATCCGTTGTTCAATTCGCCGTTGCAGGTTAAGGTACGAGTTGATATTATCCGTAGGCCAAAAGTTGATTGCAAAGATTTCTTTATTGATGGATCCCAACCTGTCAATACGTCCCATACGTTGAATAACCCGAACAGGATTCCAATGGATATCGTAATTTACCACCATATCTGCATCCTGAAGGTTCTGGCCTTCACTCAATACATCGGTCGCTATTAATATATCTATTGGGTTCTGAAGTTTTTTAAAGGTCGCATTATCAACATTTTCAACCCACGACTTCCATTCTTCAAATTGTTTTTCGGGAGATATTTTTTTGGAAGAAGGGATGAATGACCAGTCCTTCTCACCATATAGCTTGGTGTAGGGTGCAAAGCGTTCGAGTATTTGTTCAAACTTTTTAGTTTCACCGGGCTCTCCGCTTATTCTGGATGCATCACCGCTCACTACTGCTACCCGGTCGAAACCACGTTTTGTCAATTGGTCAAAAAGATAAAATGCCGTATCCTTGTAAACAGTAAAAATAACCAGTTTCTTATTCCCTGTAGCCTGTTTCGATTCAATTCTGTTTAGTAATACTGCCAGCTTTTCATCGACACTTTTCTTTCCATCCTCAGCCTTTATATGCTTTTGAAAATATTCTAAATTAGATTGCAATAATTGTAAAGCTTTTAAGTCTTCCTTTAAGTCTTTTTTATAACGGTCGATATTACCGGCTTTATCTATATCCGAAACCCTGACAGGACGATTTTTTCCTAAACTGAATTCTTCCAATGGTTCAGGAATGTCATCTTCACTAAAAAGTTCATCCTCATCCACTTCAACAACTATTTCTTTCTTTGTTTTTTCATATTCCATGATCCGGTCCAGTGCATTCTGGTGATGTTTCAGGATCTTATCCACTGTACTTTGAAAAGAAAACCACGACGATTCCAATCGTTTTACCAACAGGATATACATCATTTTCACCAAAAACATATCCCTTTGTTGTTCATCCTGTAAAACCGATTTATCCCCTTTCGATTTTTTATGCTTCTTTTCAATCCGGGCAATCCGTTCTTCTTCCGTTTCAGTATACAACGAAGGCAGATAGCCTGATAACAAAGGAGGAAATTCTTCGAACAACTCTTCAAAACTCTCAAAATTCCCTATTTGTTTCGGAGTGACAAAGATATTTTCAGGACAATGCTTTTTAGGGAAAATCAAATTATTCTGCTGTCCTTCTATCATTTTCCGTGTACGTGCAACGGTTAATGCATCGGTAAGGGCAAAAAACTGCGGGGGCAACAGTTTGATAAATTCACCTAATTTAGCATCCGGTTTTTTAGTCCATTTATTAAATTCCCCCTGTGCATGATTAAAAGTATAATCTATATTTTTAATGTCCAGTGTTTCACTAAATCCGGCATTATTACCTCTGACCATCAATTTAAACTGATTGCGTATATCAATCAGCGAATTGTTGATAGGAGTGGCCGAAAGCATCAACACTTTGATGTTTCCCCTTGTCTTCTGAAGTATTTCTTCATTTAAAAATTTATAACTGTTCGTCTTCCCGTTACGCAGATTATGACTTTCGTCTATTACCAGTAATTTAGGTTTATCGTCCAGCATTTTAGTTAAGTTAAACTTATTCTTGCGCTGATAACTATCCCATCGTTCACCAATTAAGTCGGTATGGAACCGAAGTTTGAAATCGAATTTATCATTTTCGAAACGGTTACCGGGTTCCAGAAACTTACTCCAGTTTTGTTCCAGTTTTTTTGGACAAAGCATTACCACAGTATGCCCCTGCATTTCGTAATATTTCATTACCGCCAGGGCAGTCCATGTTTTACCAAGCCCAACAGCATCAGCTAATATGGCACCATTGTACTTTTGCAACATTTTTATCAGGCTTATAACGCCTTTTTGTTGAAACTCGTAGAGTGCTTTATGTATTTCTGTATTTTCTAATTTTCCTATTTGCCTGTTAAATTCAGGATTGTTGGTCTCAAAATTTACGTCATTACCAAAAAGTTCAAACAACACCTTATAATAGAGGTCTTTAGGTGTGTATTCTTTGAAAACCTTTGTTATTTCGTCAATCAAATATTTCTTGAATGGTATCTCCTCCACTTTCCCGTTTTCGTGGGTTACTGATTTGAAATTATGTGCCTGTGGTCTTAACCAAAGTTGTTCGAACCATTTAATCAGTTCATTATATTGCGGATCGGAACCAAAACTACCGATATTCAATTCAACATTGTTGGTAATTTTCATTCCCATTCCAGCCTCTGTCATGTTTGAACTTCCCGAAATATAATAATCCTTTTGAGGATCTTTATCTCCATTTTTATAGAGATAAACCTTGGCATGACAGAAATTAGGTTCCAGTGTTTTGGCTGTTACATTCTCAAGTTCAAGAAAAGCAACCGCCTCGCGTGCCACCTGACTTAATGCCAGCGAAGCTTCAATACCAATATTCTCATTTAATAAATCGAGAGCTCTCTCTTTGTCCGATTCAAAATTAACTATATCACCTAATATAAAACGATATTGATCAATCTTATCCTTTGTTACTTTTGATAAATAAGCGATTGCACCTATTGTAAAATAACCTGTAACAATCGAAAGCGAACCATTCTGAGTGTATTTATTAATCCACTCGAAAACTTTCAAATTATCATTCTCATTATCAATAATCATAGACTAAATTTTATCTTACAAAAATACATATTCTATATGTAAGAACATATAATTTTATTAATATATTTTACATGTTACTATGATTTATTTCTTTTTCAGTTCAATCTGCTAAAAATTTTACCAGTTAATAATTTACCACAAAAGTTATTTACAATTTAGTCATTTCCAATTTAATCCCTATTAACCACTTGAACAGTCAAAAATAAAATAAGAAGAAAGAATAAATACAAAACCACAAAAGGCAGAAATGAAAACAAAAGGGAAATGCATGACGGGATATTAAGATTATAAACATTCAGATTGCAAATAGTATCTGTTATTGTTTCTATTGTTTTGTGGTTAAGTCTATTGTAAACTTTTGTAATCCCGATAGCTATCGGGATGGTTAATAGTTTTTGTTCTTTTTTTTGGATTTTCAGGGTTTTTTTCAGAAAATATCAGGTATATCATTGAAATATAAACACTTAAAATTACGGTCTATCCCGGGAGTACCCTATCCGTAACCAATTAGTAGCCTGTCCGTAACCTGACTCGTAATAAGGTAATAAAAAGGATATAATAAGGTAATAAAAAGATAATAATAAGATCCTATATAGGATCTTATTATTACCTTTTTTCTTGCTTATTATTTTCTAATTATTTATTTTTGTATTGCCAAATTACAGACAGGTTACTGATTGGTTACTCATTGGTTACTCATTGGTTTGACCTTCGGTTGACGTTATAATCTTTGTAATAACGAACTAAAAAAAACAGAATATTTTCCACTAATATTCCCAAAAATAAATTGCAAATTTCCTTTCATAAAATAGGTCAAAGTTATTTCATTTTAAAATTTTAAAATTGATTTATTTTCAAATTTAATTATCAAGATTTATTCATCTTTAAAAACTAAAGTTATGGCAATTGTAAAAAATTTTCTACAAATTACCGGAAGTATTAAGGGTGTATCATTTTACACCAAAGTCGGTAGTGACAAAGTGATTATGCGTACCAAAGGCGGTATAGCAAGGAAACTATTCAAAACGTACCACGGTTTGAAAAATTGAGGAAACATCAGGTTGAATGGCAGGGATGTGTCAAATTTGCACAATCCATGCGGGATGCCATCGGTGAGACGTACCGCTTGTCAAACTTCAACCTGACACCTGTATGGGCCGGATTGGGAAGGCAAATATTAAAACTGGACACCGTCACTGCAATCGGTCAACGGTTTTTACGCTTTTCGCAGTGTAAGCAGGAGATGGAAGGGTATAATCTCAACAAGAGCTATCCTATCACATCCATCCTGCAGGTATCCCCGTTGGCGGAGCTAAACCGTGAAACACTTTCGGCAACTGTATCCATTCCACGGATCAATACAGCATCCGATTTGCAGAATATCCAGCGGCTTCCGTACTTCCGCCTGATCATTTGCCTGGGAATGGTATCGGATATGATGTATAATCCGGATGGCATCGTGCATAAATACCAACCTGTAAACAATGAGTTAAACGGGGTAAAACAGTCAGTACTGGGCGACTGGCATTCGACCAATGATATACTGCCGGCCCATATCCTGTCGGTTCAGATTGATAAAACCGCAATCCCATTATTAACTGATGATGTGACGGTACTCCTGAGTATGGGCATTGAATTTGGGAATTTAGGAATTTAGGATTTGGTGGAGTGATTGAGCCGGTGAAACATATGGGTGCGGGAAGATACTGCTATGCCGTTGAAACGTTCCGTGTTCCGTGTTCCGTGTTCCGTGTTCCGCGTTCCGCGTTTCGGGTATGAGAGGTTTTCGGGTACAGGTCAATTAGTCGCACTCCCACTTCTGATATTGAATCTTTTGCGTGTTGATCATTAAGTGGGAGGGCGACATCCAACCAGATGTCGCCCTCCCACTTGGTGTTGATTGCAGAAAACGTGCATCTTAGATGTGGGAGTGCGACTAATTGCGTTTCGCGTTCAATGTTCCGCGTTCCGCGTTTATGGATTGAGGAGTTTCGGGTACAGGTCAATTAGTCGCACTCCCACTTCTGATATTGAATCATTTGTGGATTGAATAATAAGTGGGAGGGCGACATCTGGCTGGAGGTATGCTTTCAATGTTCCGCGTTACGCGTTCCGTGTTTCGGGTTCCGGATCTGAGAGTTTTCGGGTACATCTGGCTGAAAGTCGCCCTCCCACTTGGTGTTGATTGCAGAAAACATGCATCTTAGATGTGGGAGTGCGACTAATTGAAAATAGAGACAAGACAAAAGAACAAAGACAAAAGATCGCGCAAACTTCAAACCTTTCAAACCTTTCAAACTTTTCAAACATTTCAAACCCTTCAAACTTCAAACCTTTTCAAACCTTTCAAACCTTTCAAACCTTTCAAACCTTTCAAACTTCAAACCATTCAAACTTCAAACTTTTCAAACTTCAAACCTTTTACACCCTACAGTTATTTATATGAGTTGCGAAACTATAAATGCTTCAACATGTCCAAAGTTAATAAAAAAAAATAGTAAACCATCAGCGTTAACTTATGTGTATTTTCAATTGAAAAAAAACTTTTTGAGTCTATAAGTCCTTATATTTGACAGGTGTTTTTTGACTTTGTTGGTTTATTAAAATACATATCAGACTATACATTATGGGATCAATAAAGTTTTTTGAGGATGTAAAATGGTTTATACCGCTTCAGACTTCTAAAAAATTAAGGGCTTGCATAGTAAGATTATCAGGTATTTTTATCTTACTAATTTCGTCCTTCACTCCTGTTTCAGGACAATCCGTACAGAATAATACTTCTGGTACAACTTCTATGAATCTGGACCAATGCATTGCCTACGGATTGCAACATCAGCCTTATATACAACAATCCCTTATTAATCAGAAAATAGTCAAAAGCACAAATATCATCAATTTATCTGCATGGTTGCCGCAACTATCAGCTTCAGGAACTTATACCCATTATTTTCAGACTCCGAGTCAATTTACAGCCAACACATCAGGTTCCGGTACTCCTTCTGCTATTACCCGTTCACCCATCAACAACGAATTTTTTCCGGAATTATACGTTTCACAAACCATATACAGTCCCGAAGTTGTGTCTGCTGCAAAAAATGCTCATCTTTTTGTTCAACAGGCGGAGCAATCGTTGGACAGTACGAAGATTAATGTGATTGTAAACATAAGTACAGCTTATTACAACCTCTTGCTTACTTTGCAGCAGATAGGAGTTCTAAAGGAAGATACTACCAGGCTAGGAAAAACCCTCCATGACACTTTTTACCAGTACAAAGGAGGAATAGTTGACCAAACAGACTACAAAGAAGCATACATTTCTTTAAACAATTCAAAAGCACAGCTCAGGCAATCAGTCGAAAACGTGAAACCACAATATTCGATACTGAAACAAATTATGGGTTTTCCGGTTAAAGATAATTTCAATGTGGTTCTGGATACTATTGCGATGTTAAAACAACTGTCTATTGATACGACTCAGGTTTTTAAGAGTGAAAACCGGATAGAATACAAATTATTACAGACAACCAAGGCTCTTCAAAAAAATACAATTTCTTATTATAAGTCACAATTTTTCCCTACACTATCGGCAAATTCTGCCTATATACTTCAATACGAAGGGAATGGTTCTTCCAATTTTCTGAGCAACCCTTACCCCTATTCTTATATCGGATTAACATTTAATCTTCCTTTGTTTACCGGATTTAAGAGGACTGAAAGCATTGTGAAAGCCAGACTGGAACTACAGCAACTGGACCTGGCAGAATATACTATGGAATCTGTTTTTTATACACAATATCAGACTGCATTGGCCGGTTATAAAAGTAACCTGTACGAAATGAAACTACTAAAAGAGAATGAGGACATGGCTAAAGATGTGTATGGAGTGGTTACTTTACAATACAGGCAGGGGATTGTGCCCTATCTTAACGTCATTTCAGCTGAAACCAATCTGATGTCATCCGAAATCAATTACCTGAATGCTATGTTTCAGGTGCTCATCAGCAAAGTAAACCTCGAAAAATCAATGGGCATATTATCAATAAACCAATAAAGAAGAAAATGAATAGAAAAAGATTTTTGTTTTTTATGGTTGGAATAGTTTTACTGGCTTCCTGTCATAAAAAAAAAGTTGATCAGACTCCTCCTGTTTCTGTAAATGTTTATAAGGTAAAAACAGAAAAGGTACTATATTTTGACCAATATCCGGGAAATACTGCAGCCATTAACCAGGTTGACCTGAGGCCTCAGGTTCAGGGGGAAATAACAGGTATTTTCTTTAAAGAAGGAACACACATCCGCAAAGGTCAAAAACTGTATGAAATCGACAGAAAGCTCTTTCAGGAAAGTTACGAACAGGCAAAAGATAATCTGGAGGTTGCTAAAGGCAGTCTGGCAGAAGCACAGCAGGATGCCGACCGTTATAAATATCTGAACAATTATGATGCAGTGGCAAAACAAACCCTGGATCATGCTGTCATTGCGTTTAAAAATGCAAAGAATACGGTAAAAGCTGCTGAACAGGCATTAAAGATGGCTGAAACCAATCTGAATTATTCTGTTGTCAGGGCGCCTTTTGACGGAACAATAGGTTTCAGTCAGGTAAAACTGGGGAATATGGTGTCAGTAGGACAGACTGTTCTAAATACGATTTCGTCCGATAATCCGATGGGAGTGGATTTTATGATTTCCGAAAAACAGTTGTCACGATTTGAAGATCTTAAAAGAAATTCGCATCCTATGGATTCTCTTTTCACAATCATCCTGCCCAATGATTCAATCTATCCTTTTGAAGGAAAAATCAGTATCATTGACAGGGCTGTTGATCCGCAGTCAGGTACTATCCGTGTACGGATAAATTTTCCAAATACAAAGAATATTCTAAAACCGGGTATCAGTTGCGTTCTGCGCGTACATAACCAGGAGAAGAAAGCGATGATGATTGTGCCCAACAAATCGATCGTTGAGCTTATGGGCGAATATTTTGTATATGTTGTAAAAGATAGTGTGGTTCCCACTCCAAACGATTCAACTATTAAAAAACGTGCATTGGTTGCAGTACAAAAAAAGGTACAAACCGGACAGATTCTTCCTCCTGACATTATTATCCTAAGTGGTATTCAATCAGGTGATAGAATTGTAACCGATGGCGTTCAATTCCTGCATACGGGTTCAATTGTCAGTCTTTCTCAAAAAAAACCCGGAAAAACAGGTTCAGGAAAAAAGGGATAACTGTGTTTAACCCTAAATATACTGCAGCTTAATAAATCAAACTTGTACGATGATTGCCAATACATTCATAAAAAGACCCGTCACTGCCATTGTAATATCGTTGGTGTTGATTATCATAGGTATTGTATGCATTATTAGTCTGCCGGTCAGCCAGTACCCGGACATTACTCCTCCGGTAGTTACAGTAACCGGTCAGTATATGGGTGCCGATGCAACAACTGTTGAACAGACTGTTGCAACTCCCATTGAAGAACAGGTGAATGGTACCCATGGGATGGAATACATGCAAAGCAACAGTTCCAACAATGGAATGATGACCATCAACACAACTTTCAAAATAGGTACAGATATTGACATTGCGACGCTGGATGTACAAAACAGGGTTACTATTGCATCTCCTCTTCTTCCTGATGCCGTTAACCGGCTGGGTGTTACCGTCCGTGCAGTTAATCCGAGTGCATTAATGCTGGTTGGGTTGTTTTCACCTAAAGGCACCCACAACATAACATTCCTGGATAACTACACCAATATCTTCATCATGGATGCTTTGCTGCGTGTTCCAGGAGTAGGCACCATTAATACCATGGCCGATAATTTCAGTATGAGGGTATGGATCGACCCTAACAAAATGGCGACCTACTCTCTGACTGCCACAGACATTATTAATGCCCTGAACGAACAAAACCTCCAGGTTGCCGCAGGTTCGGCAGGTGTACCACCCCAAAGGAAATCACAATCCTATGAGATAAGCGTTATGATCAATGGCCGGTTGAAAAATGTATCCGACTTTGAGAAAATTATTGTGAAGTCTGTTCCTGCCACGGGAGAAATTGTATACCTGAAAGATGTAGCGCGGGTAGAACTCGGCAGATTTACCTATGCCAACAATTCCTTTATTGATGATAAAAAGGCTTCGATACTGACCATCTATCAAACACCTGGAAGTAATGCTCTTCAAACTGCTACCGGCATTATTAAAGAACTGGATCAGTTGAAAAAACAGTTTCCTGCCGATGTGGATTATAAAATTCCGTATGAAACGGTGACCGTTGTCAAAGTATCGATGAAAGAAGTGGTTGAGACTTTGTTGATTGCCCTTTGTCTGGTCGCCTTAGTGGTCTATCTCTTTTTACAAAACTGGAGAGCCACACTGATACCCGTACTTGCTATTCCGGTATCCATTTTGGGGACTTTTGCATTCTTTGTGCCCTTAGACTTTACCATCAATACCCTTACCATGTTCGGGTTTGTCCTGGCCATTGGTATAGTGGTAGACGATGCCATCATTGTTGTGGAAGCCGTGCAGCATTATATGGAGGAAGAAAAAATGGATGTCAGGGAGGCCACTTACCATGCTATGGATGATATTTCAGCTCCTGTTGTTGCGATTGCACTTATCCTTGCTTCTGTATTTATTCCCGTCAGTTTTATGCCGGGCATTGTTGGCAGGCTTTACCAGCAGTTTGCAATTACCATTTCTGTTTCTATCTTACTTTCGGCTTTTATCGCTTTATCATTGACACCTGCCTTATGCATTCTCATGTTAAAGCCTTATAAGATAGACAAAAGTTCAAAAGGGTTGGACAGGTTCTTTTTTAAGTTTAACGGTTGGTTCCATTCCCTCAATAAAAATTATACGCTGGGTGTTCAAAAAGGGATTAAAAATTCACGGTTTGTCATTATCCTGCTTGTTTGCGTCGGCCTGGCAACGATCTATTTATTTCACATTAAACCGGGTGGTTTTATTCCGAACGAAGATGACGGATTGATCTACATTACCTTTGAACTTCCGGAAGCTACTTCAACATCCCAATCGGTTCATGTTATGACGCAACTCATGAATGTTGTCAAAACCATACCGGGTATTGAGCATTATGCCGCACTGACAGGCTTCAACGTCATCACCGGAGCCACTAAATCAAACAGTGGTACCCTCTACTGCCAGTTGAAACCCTGGGACGAAAGAAAAACCGAATCACAAAGAATTCCAAAGCTACTGGATGTCATCAGGAACAGTATAAATAAAGCACAGATTAAAAATGCAAACATAGAGGTTATTACTCCTGCTCCGATTCCCGGAATCGGCCAGACAGCAGGATTCAGTTTTCAAATCGAACAGAAAAATACGAATGATGATCCTCAGGCTTTTGAAAAAGTGGTCAATAATTTTTTGGCAGAAGCGAAAAAGAATCCGGCAATTTCAAATGCTTTCAGTTATTTTTCAGCACATACTCCAAGTTATAACCTGAACGTGGACAGAGAAAAATGTAAAAAAATGGGAGTTAACATTTCTGATGTTTTCCAGGCAATCCAAACGTATATGGGAAGTGTCTATGTAAACGATTTTACATTGTATAACAGGACATTTCATGTCGTTGTTCAGGCTGACAGCAGTTACAGGAAATCAGTAACCAACATGGATAATTATTATGTGAAAAATCAGGCAGGTACCATGTTACCTTTATCCACTCTGATTACCTATAAGCCATCCGAAACAGCCTCACTTCTTTCTCATTTCAATATCTTTCGTTCAGCAGAAATAGATGGAAGTCCTGCAGAAGGTTATAGTAGCGGACAAACCATTGAAGCACTGCAGGATATTGCCGCAAGAGTACTTCCTTCGGGTTACGGATATGATTTTTCAGGACTCAGCTATGAAGAAATTCAGGCCGGTACGCAGACATTCTTTATCTTTTTGTTCTCTCTATCCTTTGTTTTCCTGTTTTTGGCGGCTCTCTATGAAAACTGGTCGGTACCATTCGCTGTTTTACTTGCAGTACCGGTCGGAGCATTTGGTGCTATTCTTGCACTTTCGTTTGTGCCCGGCCTTACGAATAATATTTATGCTCAGATAGGACTGATCACCCTGATTGGACTCGCGGCAAAAAATGCCATTTTGATTGTTGAATATGCAAAAGTAAGGGTGGATAAAGGAGAAGACCTGGTTAAAGCCACTCTGGAAGCGGTCAGCCTCAGGCTTCGTCCCATCCTGATGACTTCATTAGCCTTTATTCTGGGCATAATGCCTTTGGTTTTAGCCACAGGAGCAGGAGCTGTAGCCAGAAGAACTATCGGATTGACTGTTCTGGGAGGAATGATAGCAGCTTCATCACTTGCTATTTTTGTTGTTCCGATACTCTTTACCGTGATCATTCGCATTACCCGGGGGAAGAAAAAGCTTCAGTGAATCATAAACCGGAAACTGAACAAAAAACGCAATAATGGAAGGTTATGATCTCAGAAACATTTATTAACAGGCCTGTCACAGCGATTGTAATTTCACTTGTAATTGCAATTCTGGGAGGAATATGTGCTTTTATTCTGCCCATAAATCAATATCCTAAAATTACCCCTCCGGCAGTATCTGTTTCAGGAAACTATACAGGAGCAGATGCCGAAACTGTTGAGCAAACTGTTGCAACTCCCATTGAAGAAGCTATCAACGGGGTTCAGGGCATGGAATATATTCAGAGCAACAGTACCAGTACGGGTATGATGTCAATAAATACGACCTTTAAAGTAGGAACTAACATCGATGTGGCTACCCTGAACGTACAAAACCGGGTGGGCATTGCCAAACCGTTAATTCCCTCATCAGTGAGCCGGTTAGGATTGACAGTAAGGGCCCGAAATACCAGTGCATTGATGATGGTGGCATTGTTTTCGCCTAAAAGCTCTCATAACATAACATTTCTGGACAATTATTCCAGCATCCATTTGGTAGATGCCTTACTCAGGGTTCCCGGAGTAGGAGACATCAGTGCAAGGGTCGATAATTTCTCCATGAGAATATGGCTCAATCCGGATAAAATGGCTTCGTATGGAATCACCACAACAGATGTTACCAATGCGTTGAATGAACAGAACATGCAGGTCGCTGCAGGTTCTGTAGGCTCCCCACCCCAGAATAATCAACAAAGCTTTGAAACGAATATTTTAGTCAATGGCAGACTAAATAATTCGAAAGAATTCGAAAAAGTTATCGTTAAAAGTATCCCTGCAACAGGTGAACTTGTCTATTTGAAAGATATCGCACGTGTTGAACTTGGGAAATTCACCTACTCCAGTAACTCTTATGTTGATGGTAAAAGAGCCTCTATTTTACAAGTCTTTGCTCTCCCGACAAGTAATGCCTTAGATGTAGCGAATGGAGTTTATGCCGAGCTTGAAAATTTAAAAAAATCGTTCCCTCAGGACGTTGATTACAAAGTGCCTTTTGAAGCTGTAACCATCGTCAAAGTCTCCATGGAAGAAGTTTTTTTTACACTTCTTATTGCATTGACGCTTGTAGCCCTGGTGGTTTTTCTTTTTCTTCAGAACTGGAGGACAGCGGTTATTCCGATTCTGGCAATACCGGTATCCATACTGGGAACGTTTATCTTCTTCGCACCTTTTGGATTTACAATTAACACGCTGACAATGTTCGGGGTCATCCTGGCTATCGGGATTGTGGTAGATGATGCTATCATCGTTGTGGAAGCTGTCCAGCGGAATATTGATGAAAAAGGAATGCCGGCTAAATTGGCAACTCTGAGTGCGATGAAAGATATTACGGCACCGGTTATTGCCGTGGCATTAATACTGGCTTCAGTATTTGTCCCGGTAGCATTTATTCCGGGCATTGTCGGACGGTTATACCAACAGTTCGCAATTACCATTTCCGTTTCTATTTTAATTTCTGCATTTGTCGCTCTATCCCTTACGCCGGCACTTTGTACTTTAATTCTGAAACCCCGCCACGAAGTAAAACAATTGAATTTATTAGATAGCTTTTTCAATTGGTTTAACCTGAATTTCAATAAAATTACCACCCGATATTTCAATGGGGTAAAACGAGGTATTCACGCTCCGAAATTCAGCATCATTTTATTAATTTGCATCGGTATTGCTACCATATTCCTTTTTAAAATCAAACCTACGGGATTTATACCCAATGAAGACCTGGGCAGATTACAAGTCACTTATGAAATGCCGGAGGCAACCTCTACCGTTCAATCAGTAGTATTGATTAATAAATTGATGAAAATTGTGGCTGAAACACCCGGAGTTGCTCATTATTCGGCCATGTCAGGTTTTAATGTCAGTAATGGATCGGCCAAATCGAACAGCGGTACCCTCTTCTGCCAGTTAGAACCCTGGAGTAAACGCGACACAAAAGAAGAGCAGGTACCGGGTATTATTGATGTTATGATGAAAAAAATCACTAAGGCAAATCTGAAAGAAGCAAAAGTAGTGGTGATGCAACCCGCACCTATTCCGGGCATTGGACAATCTGCAGGTTTTTCCTTTCAGATTGAACAGAGAAATACGAATGATGATGTACATGCTTTTGAAAAAGTTGTACGAAAATTTGTTGCAGAGGCTAACAAAAACCCGGCAATATCAAGGGCTGTCAGTTATTATTCTGCACACACCCCCAGTTATAATCTTTCGGTGAACAGGGAAAAATGTATGAAAATGGGAGTTGATGTTTCACAGGTATTTTCGACCATTCAATCGTTTATGGGCAGTTCCTTTGTAAATAATTTCACTTTATATAACAGAACTTACCACGTAGTCATACAGGCAGACACACTCTTCAGGCAGTTCGTCTCAAATGCCGATAAATATTATGTCCGGAATCAGGCAGGAAAAATGTTGCCTTTAATATCGCTGATAAGTTATCAACCTATTGAAGCAGCTCCGGTTATATCACATTTCAACATATTTCGTTCTGCAGAAGTAGATGGAGGATCCGGACCGGGATATAGTACAGGCCAGACAATCGATATTCTGAAAGAATTAGCGGCAAAAGTATTGCCGCACGGGTATGGATACGAGTTTTCCGGACTGAGTTACGAAGAAATTGTTGCCGGTTCGCAAACGATATACATATTTATGTTTTCCCTGATCTTTGTATTTCTATTCCTGGCAGCACTGTATGAAAACTGGTCCGTTCCTTTTGCTGTTATGTTATCAGTGCCGATTGGGGCCTTTGGGGCAATTCTGGTATTAACATGTATTCCGTCATTGAGCAATTCGGTTTATGCACAAATCGGATTGATTACTCTTATCGGGCTGGCGGCAAAGAATGCCATACTGATTGTTGAATACGCTAAAGTAAGGGTTGATAAAGGAGAAGATCTCGTTCAGTCGACCCTTGATGCAGTCAATCTCCGCCTTAGGCCGATCATCATGACTTCAATAGCTTTCATTGCCGGAGTCTTACCATTGGCATTTGCAACTGGAGCAGGTGCCGTTGCCCGTAGAACGATCGGATTTACAGTCCTTGGAGGCATGGCGGCAGCTTCATCCATTGCCATATTCATTGTTCCGGTACTATTTGTAGTCATTATCCGGATTACTTATGGAAAGAACCGGGACAAAAGAACCAAGAGCCAAGATTAAAGAGCCAAGACAAAAGACAAAAGACAAAAGATTTCGGAACCCGGAACCTTTCAAATGGAGTATGCGACATCCCGTTTTTTCGGGACTTCAAACCCTACAAACTCTTTAAACTCTATTAGTCGCACTTCCACTTCTGATTTTGAATCATTTGCGGGTTGATCATTAAGTGGGAGGGCGACATACAACCCAATGTCGCCCTCCCACTTGGTGTTGATTGCAGAAAACATGAATCATAGATGTGGGAGTGCGACTATGG